>OLSJ01001703.1_pt1 | contig 12764 bp, 9 predicted proteins | sample 1672151 | NCBI WGS metagenome assembly OLSJ01 (sample SAMEA3136653, study PRJEB25190) | human gut metagenome | biome: human gut; feature: human-associated habitat; material: faeces | place: Austria | collected 2013 | reverse complement strand
TTACAAACGGTCAACGGGCTGAGGTAAAGCGGGCCTGCACTGCGAAGGAATATCCTGCTTTCTGCGTCCGCTTCGCCGCAAAGAAGCTTTCTGATTTACAAGCATATCCCCCAACAACTACAAATTTACAAATTCCTCTTCTTCGTACTCACCACTTTTTCTTCATAGCACGTAAAGATCTCATCTACATCTTCTTTCTTCAATTTCGGTGTCACAAGGCTTACCAGCGGAACAATCACCAGACCTGCTACCATTGCAGCAGCACCGGCATTGATCGGTGATGCGATATAGCCTATGAACATATTAGAAACCGTAATACCGACTCCGGCAATAAATCCTGCCCAGACTCCTGCTCTTGTCACACCTTTCCAGTACAGACCATACAGAAACGGTGCAAGAAATGCTCCTGCAAGAGCTCCCCATGAAATTCCCATAAGCTGAGCAATAAAGGTCGGCGGATCCAGTGCGATCACCACCGATACAACGATAAAAAATACAATCAGGATCTGCATTGTAATGATCTGCTTTTTTTCGCTCATCTCTTTCATAATGTTATCTTTCAGCAGATCCAGTGTCATCGTTGAGCTGGATGTCAGTACCAGTGAGGAAAGTGTTGACATTGATGCGGAAAGCACCAGAACAACTACAATTCCGATCAGAATATCCGGCAGTTTTGAAAGCATGGAAGGAATAATACTGTCGTAAACGACCGCTCCGGTTTCTGCATTATAAATTTCTGCACTGTCAAATAATCTTCCAAATCCACCCAGGAAATAACATCCTCCTGAAATCACAATAGCAAAAAGTGTAGAGATCACTGTTCCCGTATTAATAGACTTTTCATCTTTGATCGCATAAAATTTCCCGATCATCTGCGGAAGTCCCCATGTTCCGAGTGAAGTCAGGATCACCACGCCCAGCAGATTCAGCGGATCCGGTCCGAAAAACGATGTAAATGCTCCGGGCTGTCCCATCGTTGCAGGGACATCACTTGGGATCTGTGCCATCTTAGAGACAGCTTCCATAAAGCCGCCCTGACCGTTCAATACAGAAGCAATCACCGCAACAATTCCGAACAGCATAATAATCCCCTGAATAAAGTCATTGATCGCTGTTGCCATATATCCGCCCAGAATCACATAAATTGCCGTAAACACTGCCATTGCGATCACACACCACGTATAAGGAATATTAAATGCCATTCCAAAAAGCCTGGACAACCCATTATAGACGGATGCTGTATACGGGATCAGAAATACAAACACAATCACCGATGCTACGATCTTCAGTGCTTTACTGCCATATCTCTGTCCGAAGAAATCCGGCATCGTCTTTGCTCTCAGATGCTGTGTCATGACCTTCGTTCTTCTTCCAAGAACAACCCATGCCAGCAGACTTCCGATCAATGCATTTCCGATTCCGATCCAGGTACTTGCAATTCCGTATTTCCATCCAAACTGTCCCGCATATCCTACAAATACAACTGCGGAAAAATAGGAGGTTCCATATGCAAATGCAGTCAGCCACGGACCTACCGAACGCCCGCCAAGTACGAACCCGTCTACACTTTTCACATGTCTCCTGGAATAAAATCCAACGCCAACCATCACTGCAAAAAATATGATCAGCAAAAATAATTTAATCCCCATCTCTTTTCTTTTTCCTCTCTTCCTCTTCCTTTTTATCCTTCGTTTTGTTCTTCGCTTTAAACCGTTACGCTTTAAAGTATTAAAGTGATTTTGTATAGAATAACACGGGACAATCACCCGTGTCAATTCTTTTCTGAAGATTCGATGATGTTTCTATTCTTCTGCCTGTTCCGGTTCTTCCTCATCTTCCATATATCGATGTTCTTCATCATAAAATCTGATCAATGCCTGCGTCCCCAGTTCTCCATATCCTTCTGCCTCCAGTTCTTCATAATTCGCAAGAACCATACTTAAGACATCCAGTGATAACCCTTTCCGGTTTGCCTCGATCAGGGCAAGCTTCATATCTTTAATAAAATGCTTCATGAAAAATCCCGGTGCATAATCTCCTGCAATGATCTTTGGTCCAAATGTATCTAACTGCTTACTTCCTGCTGCCCCTGTAGAAACAGATCGCATCACTACATCCAGATCCAGCCCCTGCTCTTTGGCATAAGTAAGAGCCTCACATACACCGGAAAGTGTTCCGGCGATCATGATCTGGTTTGCCAGCTTACAGTGCTGACCTTTTCCGGCTTCTCCCTGGTAATTGATGTTCGTTCCCATCGCCTCAAAAAGCGGCATACATACTTCAAAATCTTCCTTATCTCCACCCACAAGAATGGATAACGTTCCTGCTTTCGCTCCTGTATCTCCTCCGGTCACCGGTGCATCCAGCACGTGAAATCCCCGCTTCGTTCCCTCTGCATAAATCTTTTCTGCAATCTGAGGACTGGTTGTTGTCATGTCAATCAGATAAGCCCCCTTCGATGCACAGTCAAGGATATTCCCCTCATCAAAATAAACTTCTTCCACATCCTGTGGGAATCCTACGATCGTAATCACTGCATCACATTCACTGACGCACTCTCTGATCGATTCATGAAAGATTGCACCTTCACTGATAACATCTTCAACCTTTGCTTTTGTCCGGGCATAGATATGAAGTTCAAATCCTGCTTTCATAAGATTTCTTACCATGGATTTTCCCATGATGCCTACGCCAATAAAACTAATCTTTTTCACGCTTTATTCCCCCTGCTTTTCGGCTACTTCTCCCTGCTTTTTATAAATACTGTAGGCAGGTACAAATCCACGTACAGAAGAAAGTGGATAAATATTACTGTGACTTCCAACAACAGTTCCTGGATTCAGGACACTTCCGCATCCGACTTCCACTTCATCCCCCAGCATCGCACCAAACTTTTTCATGCCTGTCTCGATCTTCTCTCCGTCTGCTTTTACAACAACCAGTTTCTTGTCTGATTTCACATTGGATGTGATCGAGCCTGCTCCCATATGAGATTTATATCCCAATACAGAATCTCCTACATAATTATAATGTGGTACCTGTACTTTGTTAAACAAGATCACATTTTTCAACTCGGTCGAATTGCCTACAACAGCACCCTCTCCTACAATCGCATTTCCACGGATAAATGCACAATGACGGATTTCTGCATCCTTCCCAATGATCGCCGGTCCATTGATAAATGCAGTCGGTGCTACTTTTGCACTCTTTGCGATCCATACATTTTCTCCACGCTTCTCATAGTCATCTTCGCTCAGCGTCTTTCCCAGCTCCAGGATAAAGCTGCTGATCTTCGGAAGTACTTCCCATGGATAAGTCACTCCTTCAAAAATATCCTTTGCTATTGTCTGATCCAATGTATAAAGTTTTTTTACTGTTAATGCTTCTGTCATCTTTTTTCCCTTTCTACGCTTTGAATTTTCTGTACCCGGTACAAAGATCTACCTCATTGACAAGTTCTTTTCCATCAAGGAATGCCTCCAGATTCTCTCCCGCGATCTTTACAACTGTATCAAGGATCTGCCTCATATGGTAATTGCCCGATACATGTGGTGTGATCAGAAGATTGGGAAGATCCCACAAAGGAGAATCTGCCGGAAGCGGTTCCTCCTCCGTCACATCCAGAATTGCACCTCCTAAATGACCTTCAACAAGCATTTTTTTCAATGCTTCTCCCGGGATCAGGCTTCCACGCCCTACATTGATGAGGATTGCTCCCGGTTTCATTTTCTTCATCCGCTCCAGGTCAAACATCCCTGCTGTCTCCCCTGTTCCCGGCATACAGCACGCAACGATATCCGCTTTCGGAAGCAGACGGTCTAAATCTTCCTGCTGACAGACTTCTTTTATATAATCCGGTCTGGCTGCTTTATGCTTTCTCACACCGATCACTTCACTGCCCAGTGCATGCATTTTTTCCGCAAACTGACTTCCAATATCACCAAGTCCCACAACAAGCGTCACCGAATCACGGATTGACAGCACTTCTCCCTCGTCCTTCCACAGATGCTGCTCCATATTTTTCTGATACAGATGCAGCTTTTTCCGCAGCATCAATACTCCAGCCAGCATATATTCTGAAATTGCCAGCCCGTAAGCTCCTGTGGCATTTGCCAGCTTTGTATCCGGCATGAGGACTCCTGATGCCGTATATTCTGTCGATCCGGCACTGTCAAGCTGGAGAAACTTTAACTTTTTAGCCTTAGGGACCAGCTCTACAGGGATATTTCCCAGAATGATCTCCGCATCCACCACATCTGAGACGGTTATTTCCTCTTTTGTCCTGTAGCAGAACTGAAATTCCTTCCCCTTTTCTTCCAGAAACTTCCGGTCTTTTTCCCGTACCGGAATGGTTACAAGTATTTTTTTCATTTTCTACCTCTTTTATAAAATGCAGCTGCATGGTCATAACACGCACGTAGCTGATACTGATTATTCAATCCTTTCACGCCCACAGTCCTGACCGTTACAAAATGATCCAGCTTCTGCATATATTCCTCGGAAGTGATCGTTCCTTCTGCCACGTAGTTCAGTCCTTTTTCCCAGCTTGCTGTCAGCTCCGGATTCAAAAGTGATTTGATTGAATGATCAACCACATCATAAACCATCTCTCCCTGAAGCGTCGGCGTGATCACCTGCGTCTTCTTATTCAGAGAAAGATATTTAATATTGATCAGCTTTTTCAGGATTTCTGCACGAGTCGCACTCGTTCCGATTCCACTGCCCTTGATCTGAGCCCGCAATTCCTCGTCTTCAATCAACTGTCCTGCATTCTCCATCGCAAGAATGATCGAACCGGAATTATATCTTTTCGGTGGAGACGTTTCTCCCTCTTTGATATTCAATGCCCTGACCGGAAGCACTGCCCCCTTCTTCAGTGATTTGATCACCTCAAACAATGCAGTATCCAGTCCCTGTTCTTCCTCTGCTCCATCTGCTCCGCTTTCTTTTTCTTCCTCTTCTTTCATGCTGCCTTCCGGTTTTCCTTTTGCGGAAGTATTCCTGCCTTTCGGAACTCCTGCCACTTTCAGATACCCCTCTTCTGCCAGTACTTTAAAGTTGGAGAAAAAGCGTTCTTCTTTGATGGAGGATACGATTGCAACTTTCTGATATACGGCAGGCGGATAAAAAATACTTAAAAAACGCCGTACGATCAGATCATAGACCCGGTGTGCTGTCGGTGCAACAGAACTTAAAGCATTCAGTCCCTGCCCCGTCGGAATGATAGCATAATGATCCGTGATCTGCTTATCATTTACATATCTGGTCTTTGCAAGCTCCTTATAATTTCCAAATGCCTGGATATCTTTCAGATAAGGTGCCGCCATCGGATATTTTGACAGACCGTTCAGATTGCGGGATATCTCTTTTGCCACTGCTGTGGAAAGCACCCTTGCATCTGTTCTCGGATAGGTTACAAGCTTCTTTTCATACAGTTCCTGCACAATCCGCAACGTCTCATCCGGACTGATCTTAAATCTTTTGGAACAGTCATTCTGCAATTCTGCCAGATTATATAAAAGCGGTGGATTTTTCTTTTCCTTTTTCTTCTCAATCGATTCGATCCGACAGACCGGACCCTCTTTCTGATCCACACCTTCCAGCAAAAACCGGATCAGTTCTTCTGCTTTTTCTCTTTCCTTAAATCCATTTTCCTTATAGAGATCATATGACTCAAAGTATCGTGAGCCTTTGACTGCTTTCCATTCTCCCTCAAACTGATGCCCCTGTGCATCAATCGTACTGACGACTCTGTAAAATGGAGTCTTTACAAAATCCCGGATTTCTCTTTCTCTCCTGACCACCATTCCCAGCACACATGTCATAACCCGACCGACTGAGATCACCGAATACTTCGTATGGAGATAGTTGGAAATGCTATTTCCATATTTTAATGTCAGCAGCCTCGAAAAGTTGATTCCCATCAGATAATCTTCTTTCGCTCTCAGATAAGCTGAAGCTGCCAGGTTGTCATATTCGGAAAGATCTTTTGCTTCACGGATCCCACGCAGGATTTCTTCTTCCGTCTGCGAATCGATCCAGACTCTTCGCCGTTCCTTTCCCTTTACATGAGCCTCCTGTTCAACCAGCCGGTAAATGTATTCTCCCTCACGTCCTGAGTCGGTACAGACATAAATCCGGTCTACATCCTCTCTCGTCAAAAGCCCGCTGACAATCTGAAACTGCTTTGCAACCTGCGGGATCACCTCATATTTAAAATCATCCGGAATAAACGGCAGTGTATCCAGACTCCATTTTTTCAGTGCCGGATCATACTCCTCAGGATAACTCATTGTCACAAGATGTCCTACACACCACGTAACAATCGCATTCTCCGACTCCATGTATCCGTCCCGGTTCTTTGCATTTAATTTCAAAGCTTTTGCAAACTCTCTTGCAACACTTGGTTTTTCCGCTATGTAGATTGATTTTCCCATAAATATGCCAGTCTTTTCTCTTTCTATTCAATATGGAAACGATAAGCGGTCTTTGTATCGTAAGTTTCCCCTTTTTTGCAGATTGCTTCAGGAAAATTTTTCTGATGGACCGCATCCGGATAATTCTGTGTCTCCAGGCACACTGCATCCCGCTTCTGATAGACTGCTCCATTCCTTCCTGCTTCATTTTCCAGGAAATTGGCTGTATAAACCTGAACTCCCGGACGGTCTGTCCATACTTCCATGACGATACCGCTTTCATCTCCAGTCACTTCTGCTACTTTATCAAATCTGCCCTCGTTTTTCAATACCCAGTTATGGTCGTAACCATTTCCAAGTATCAGTGGTTCATACGCTGCATCAATCTCCGCTCCCAGTTCTTTTGTACTTCTGAAATCCATCGGTGTTCCATCTACAGAACAGACTTCTCCTGTCGGTATGGACTGAGCATCAGCCGGGGTAAAAGCATCAGATAAAAGCTGCATTCTATGATGTAATACAGAGCCGCTTTTATGACCGTTCAGATTGAAATAACTGTGGTTTGTCATATTAATTACCGTATCCTGATCAGGTACAGCTTCATAATGAATCGTCAGCCCATTTTCCTCGTCCAGCGTATAGGTAACTTTCATGTCCAACGCTCCCGGATATCCCTGATCTCCATCCGGGCTGTGCAGAAGAAAGGTTACATGGTCATCCCCGTTTTCGACGACCCTCCACATCCGTTTCTGATAGACATCCGGTCCGCTGTGCAGATTATTTTTCCCGTCATTCTCTGCCAGCTTATAATCAATCCCGTTAATCGTCACACACGCACCACCGATCCGGTTTGCATTTCTTCCGACAATTGCACCGATCGCTGCCGTTCCATTTTCATAACCGGCTGCATCCTCATACCCAAGTACCACTTCTACCGGATTTTTATCTTGATCCAAAACGGTCACATTCACAAGGGTCGCTCCAAAGTCAGAGACCTGCACTTCCATCCCTGCGTCATTTTTCATTTTATAAAGATAAGGTTTACTGCCGTCTTTCGTTATCCCGAATTTCTGAATCTGAAGTTTTTCCATTTTATTCTCTCTTCTCCTATTTTCTTCGTCTGAAAAATCCTAACACTCTTTTTATTACGCCTGTATTTTTCTGTTCACGCATCTCCCTGGTTTCTTCCTTTCTTGCATGAAGTGCCTCCTGCATAAATGTCTCCTGTGCATTGATCTTTCTTCCGCTTTCTGCTTTCTTATGGTAAGTGCCATCTTCTGCCATTTCTCTTGCTTTCACATTATCTGCAAGCATCACTTTTAACTGATGGAGCAGACGTTTTTTGACTGCCTCATCATAAACCGGGCATGCTACCTCAACTCTCTTTTCTGTATTTCTGGTCATCATATCAGCCGAACCAATGTAGATCTTCGTCTTTTCACCTTTTCCAAACACAAATACTCTCGGATGCTCTAAATACCGTCCGACAATACTTGTCACCCTGACATTCTCCGTATGTCCCGGTACCTGCGGTAAGATACAGCAGATTCCCCGCACGATCAGATCTACTTTAACACCCGCACAGGATGCCTCTTCCACTTTTCTGATAAAATCTACATCCGTTACGGAATTCATTTTCATGATGATCCTGCCTGCAGATCCCTTTTCAATCTCTTCATCCATCGTGGCAAGAACTCTTGCTTTTAAACTGACCGGTGAAACGATCAGGTGTCTGTATGCACCATGAAGATTTCCAATGGACATATTTTTGAAAAATTCTGCCGCATCCGTACCAATCTCCTGATTCGCCGTCATCAGGGAATAATCCGTATACATCTTTGCAGTCTTTTCGTTGTAGTTCCCTGTTCCGATCTGGGTAATGTAACGGATTTCATTTTTATTGTTCGGCTCACTCTTACTTCTATAAGTGATCAGGCAGATCTTGGAATGAACCTTATAGCCTTCAAATCCATATAACACCCGGCATCCTGCCTCTTCTAAACGTTCTGACCACTCGATATTATTCTGTTCATCAAATCTCGCACGCAACTCGATCAGTACCGTTACCTCTTTTCCGTTCTCCGCTGCGGCACAAAGATATTCTACCAGCCGTGCCTTCTTTGCCAGACGGTAGATCGTGATCTTGATCGTCAGCACATCCGGATCTGACGCTGCCTCCCGGATCATCTGCAGGAACGGCTCCATGCTCTCATAAGGATAGCTTAAAAGTACATCTTTCTTTTTTACCTGTTCCATCACACTGCCTTCATGGAGCATTGCCGCCGGCTGTGGGGAAAATGGCTCATCCACAAGTGTCCGCTTCATTGACTCAGGCAGTTTATCTGCAATCGCGAAGATAAAATCCAGCTTCATCGGCATCTTTGTCCTGAGAATACATTCCGGCCCGATCTTAAATTTTTCACAGAAATACTTTTCCAGCTCTTTGCTCAGTGGATTAGCTGCCTCCAGACGCACAACCGCCATTTTTTTCCGCTTATGAAGCGTCTCTTTCATAATATGCCTGAAATCCCCATGGTCTGCATAAGCCTCATCATCCGGTGATACATCTGCATTCCGCGTCACACAGATATAATTCTTATCTGAAACCTGATACTGGTTAAATACCAGTTCTGCAAATTCCAGAATGATCTTTTCCATTCTGATATAACGGATATCATATCCTGGAAGATACAGAATATTGGAAATATACTGAGGAACAGGAATAATTCCCAGCATTGCTTTATCTCCCTGCTTTAAATTTGCCACCACATAAATCTCTTTACTCAGAAGATGCGGAAACGGGTGATTTGCGTCTACGATCTGAGGTGAAAGCACCGGCAGAACCTCTTCTTTAAAATACTTTTTTACAAATTTCTTTTCCTGCTGCTCCAGTTCTTTGAAATCCAGCCCACACACACCATAGGGATGAAGCTGCTTTTTAATCTCCGCATAAGTCTTATCCCGTTCCTTATAAAGCGGAGAAACCGCACGATAAATCGCATCAAGCTGTTGCTTTGCTGTCATACCTGAACGCTGATCGATCTTTTTATCATCTGTTGCTGCCAGATCGTACAGACTTCCTACACGGATCATAAAAAACTCATCCAGATTGCTGGTAAAGATTGCAACAAACTTCATCCGCTCCATCAGAGGTACACTTTCATCTCTCGCTTCTTCCAGCACTCTCTGATTAAACCGAAGCCACGATAACTCCCGATTCTGCGTAAAATCCGGTATTTCCTTTTTGCTCATATTCATTCCCCTTTTCCATATATGTGTCCTGATATACGATTATTTTGATACCAGGGTCAAAAGGTCTGACACCACGTGTGCTCGCACACTAGTGGTAGAATGACCTTGTGACCCGCCCCAATATGAGCATAAAAGTGGGGCGTAAGCACCACGATATGCGAATGTTGGGTAGGATTGTGGGAGCACGTAGTGCGTAACAATCCGTAGGTATCATAGTCGAGGGCTTTTGACCCCGACATCTTATTTTTCAAGATATTCCTCCAACGCTTCCAACTGTCTTTCCATATAATGATAACCATGCTCATAAAATGCGTAAAGAGCCTCTCGGTTCCGTTCCAGCCTTGATACCGGCTTCACATGGGGACGGATCACAAAGATCTCTCCCTTCCGCTCCAGCACATCCAGATAATTCATCGTCTTATTATACATAAAACTTCTCCGTAAAATCGTCCGCACCACATTTGGATAAGAACTGTAAGCCTTTCTGTAAAGCTTCTGCATTGCAGGAGAAAGTACTTTTTTCCTGTAACCGGCATTTTTTGTCAGCACAACTACAATCTTCTCATTCCCGATTTCCTTTGCCCTGCGGATCGGTACTGAATCAGCCAGTCCTCCGTCTAAATACGGAACATCCTCAATATTTACGATCGGAGTCAGAAGCGGCATACTGCTCGACGCCCGACAGATTTTCATCAGTCTGTCCCGATCTTCCTCTTCTGACATATATTCTGCCTTTCCGGTCAGGCAGTTTGTCGTAACCAGTTCACAATTCATCGGTGAACTGAAATATGTATCAAAATCAAACGGGATCAGTTCATTCGGAAACCGGTCAAAGATCAAATCCATATTCATCATGCTCTTTGTACGGATCGTATCCCTGATCCCATAAATATATTTTCCATACTGCTCATCGGGAATCATACAGTCTCTTGTCCTCCCCGGCTGCCTGGATACATAATCCAGTGCATTGCACGCTCCTGCCGATACCCCGATCACATCTGACATATAAATTTCTTTCTCCATAAGGCAATCCAGCACACCTGAGGTAAAGATTCCTCTTGTCGCCCCGCCTTCAAGTACGATTGTAGCTTTTTTTATCGCCATAATTTTCCTCTTTTCCTGAATCTATGTCTTTTTGTCTTCCATAGTTTATTATATCTTTTTCATTCCGAAAGAACAACGGTTTTCTTACGGAAATGCAGCTTGCTTTTTTATCAATCAAGATTCCTTTTCTCCCGTAAATACTTGTGTAAATACTTGCCTTTTTACTTTCACCCATGTTAATATAAGCGTTGATGTTTATTTTAATGTATGACTGATAAGGAGATCATTATGATTAGTGCAAATAACATAACCCTCCGCGTCGGGAAAAAGGCGCTGTTTGAAGACGTTAATATCAAATTTACAGAAGGGAACTGCTATGGTATGATCGGTGCCAATGGTGCAGGAAAATCTACTTTCCTTAAGATTCTTTCCGGTCAGCTTGAGCCGACTCAGGGAGATGTCGTGATCACTCCGGGAGAGCGTCTTTCTTTCCTGCAGCAGGATCATTTCAAATATGATGAATTTCCGGTTCTTGATACCGTTATCATGGGAAATGCCCGCCTGTACGAGATTATGAAAGAAAAAGAAGAAATCTATGCAAAAGAAGATTTCACTGATGAAGACGGAATCAAAGCCAGTGAACTGGAAGCTGAGTTTGCTACCATGAACGGCTGGGAGGCTGAATCGGATGCTGCCAACCTTCTGAACGGACTCGGAATTGATACCGAACTTCACTACAAATACCTGAAAGAACTGACCGGATCTGAAAAGGTAAAGGTTCTGCTTGCCCAGGCATTATTTGGAAATCCCGACATCCTGCTTCTTGACGAGCCAACGAACCACCTGGATCTCGATGCCATTGCATGGCTGGAAGAATTTCTTATCAATTTTGATAATACCGTCATCGTCGTATCTCATGACCGTTATTTTCTGAATAAAGTATGTACACAGATTGCAGATATTGATTACGGTAAGATCCAGCTCTATGCCGGAAACTATGATTTCTGGTATGAATCCAGCCAGCTCCTCATCCGTCAGATGAAAGAAGCTAATAAGAAAAAAGAAGAAAAGATCAAAGAACTTCAGGACTTTATTTCCCGGTTCAGTGCCAATGCTTCCAAATCCAAGCAGGCAACATCCAGGAAACGTGCTCTTGAAAAGATCCAGCTTGATGAGATCAAGCCATCCAGCCGTAAATATCCATACATCGACTTCCGTCCGAACCGTGAAATTGGAAATGAAGTCCTGACCGTAGAAGGACTTTCCAAGACCATCGACGGAGAAAAAATCCTTGATAATATCAGCTTTACTCTTGGACGTGAAGATAAAGTTGCTTTTGTCGGAGGCAATGAATTTGCAAAGTCGATCCTCTTTAAGATCCTGATCGGTGAAATGGAACCGGATGAAGGGACTTACAAATGGGGCGTTACAACCTCTCAGGCTTATTTCCCGAAAGATTTCGGTGGAGAATTTGATAATGATTATAATATCACAGAATGGCTGACTCAGTATTCTGAAGAGAAAGATGTTACTTATGTCCGTGGTTTCCTCGGAAGAATGCTTTTCTCAGGGGAAGATGGAGTGAAAAAGGTTGCTGTCCTTTCCGGTGGCGAAAAAGTTCGCTGCCTCCTCTCCAAAATGATGATCTCAGGTGCAAATGTCCTGCTCCTCGATGAGCCGACCAACCACCTGGACATGGAATCCATCACTGCACTCAATAACGGACTGATCAAGTTCCCTGGAGTCCTGCTCTTCACATCCCGTGACCATCAGATCGTACAGACGACCGCAAACCGCATTATGGAAATCGTTCCGGGTGGTAAACTTATTGATAAGATCACGACTTACGATGAATATCTTGAAAGCGATGAGATGGCAAGAAAGAGACAGACCTATTCTGTACAGACAGATGATGAAGATTAAAATTTGTAGTTGTTGGGGTGATACGCTTGTAAAGAAAAAGACTTCTTTATAGCGAATCGGACGCGGAAAGTAGGGATATTCCTTCGCGGTGCAGGCCCGCTTTACCTCAGCCCGTTGACCGTTTGTAAC
>OLSJ01001686.1_pt1 | contig 12871 bp, 6 predicted proteins | sample 1672151 | NCBI WGS metagenome assembly OLSJ01 (sample SAMEA3136653, study PRJEB25190) | human gut metagenome | biome: human gut; feature: human-associated habitat; material: faeces | place: Austria | collected 2013 | reverse complement strand
TATAATGAAGTAAAACTTATTTATTGCAAAAGGAGCAACACCATGAGCTTGAAGGCATTGCAGGGATTTGTGAGAATCGTGGAACTGGATAGTTTTTCGGAGGCGGCAGATGCGCTGTTTTTGTCACAATCTGCGCTGTCTCAGCAGATCCGCGCGTTGGAGGCACAGCTGAAAGTCCAGCTGTTTCAGCACGCGCAGCGCCGGGTGGTGCTGACTCCGGCAGGATGGGAATTTTATCCAAAGGCAAAGCAACTGCTGGAATTGTACGATGATGCAGTAAACTGTGCACAGGCAGCGGAACTGAATGCAAACCCGCCCAAACGGCATCTGCTGATCGGGCATCAGAATATGCCGCTGCAGATGCTGGGATTTGACCTGTTTGCCGTCACAGAAGAGCTGAGCACCCGCTTTTCCCCCTTGATGTACAGCTGTGCCAACCGAAAGGATATCGGGCGTGCACTGCTAAACGGTGAGATCGATCTTTCGCTGCAGATCGAGTGTGCGGAGATCGCAGCAGGAGGTCTGCATTTTTACCCGGCAGTTTATATGCCGGAGATCGGCATCCCGTTCCATACGCCGCCAGAGGTGCCCCGCGGACACATTCCATTGGAGCAGGCGGTAAAATATCGGTGGATGTTTGCTGGAACACCGGAGCAATCCCTGTACGAGACGGCATTGCTGCACGAGGCTTCGAGGCGGCGGGCAGAGATCATCCGCGACGTAAAAAGTGTGCAGTATAAGCTGCCAAGCCTGATGCTGACCCCGGCGGTGTACTACCGCAGACCGAATCTTGAGCAGGTGTTTGTTCTGGATTGGAACAAGGGAATGCGGTTTGGTATCGTTACAAAAGCGGAGCCTGATCCGGCGGTGGAAGAATATGTGCGTCAGTTACAGCACCTGCTGCCCCTGCTCTCTGAAAAATTGTTCGGCATGAAGCTGGAACCGGTGGAGGAATAAAAACAGAGCACCTATTGCCCTGAAAAGGCAGCAGGTGCTCTTTTTGCAGTTATAACGCGATGACAGGTGCTTTACTCCACCACGTCCTCGAACTGGCTGTTGTACAGGTCGGCGTAGAAGCCGCCGGCGTCCAGCAGCTGGTCGTGGGTGCCCTGCTCCACGATGTCGCCGTCCCGCATCACGAGGATGAGGTCGGCGTCCTTGATGGTGGACAGGCGGTGGGCGATGATAAAGCTGGTGCGGCCCTCCATCAGCCGGTCCATGGCGGTCTGGATGCGCTGCTCGGTGCGGGTGTCCACACTGCTGGTGGCCTCATCCAGAATCAGGATGCGGTTGTCGGCCAGGATGGTGCGGGCGATGGTGAGCAGCTGCTTCTGGCCCTGGCTCACGTTGGAGGCGTCCTCGTTCAGCTCCATCTGGTAGCCGCCGGGCAGGGTGCGGATGAAGTGGTCGGCGTTGGCAGCCTTTGCGGCGGCAATGACCTCCTCGTCGGTGGCGTCCAGACGGCCGTAGCGGATGTTCTCCATGATCGTGCCCTTGAACAGCCAGGTGTCCTGCAGCACCATGCCGAAGCCCTCGCGCAGAGCGCTGCGGTCAAAGTCGCGCACGTCGTGGCCGTTCAGGGTGATGGAACCGGCGTCCACATCGTAGAAGCGCATGAGCAGCTTGACCATGGTGGTCTTGCCCGCGCCGGTGGGGCCGACGATGGCCACCTTCTGGCCGGGCTTCACCGTACAGCTGAAGTCGTGGATGATGGTCTTGTCCGGGGTGTAGCCGAATTTGACGTGGTCGAAGGTCACCTGACCGTCGATGCAGGCGGGGTCTGCCCGGCGGGCCGGGTCGGCGGTCTGGTCCTCTTCCGGCTCGTTCAGGAACTCGAACACCCGCTCGGCGGCAGCGGCCATGCTCTGCAGCATGTTGGACACCTGCGCCAGCTGCTGGATGGGCTGGGTGAAGTTCTTGACGTACTGGATGAAGGCCTGGATGTCGCCGATGGTGATGGTACCGTTGGCGGCAAAGATGCTGCCCACGATGGCCACCGCCACATAGCCCAGGTTGCCCACAAAGTTCATGATGGGCATCATCAGGCCGGAGAGGAACTGGCTCTTCCAGGCGGATTCATAGAGCTTGTCGTTGGCGGCGTTGAAGTCTGCCAGCACCACGGCCTCGCGGTTGAAGGCCTTGACCACGTTGTGGCCGGCATAGATCTCCTCCACCTGGCCGTTCACCACGCCCAGGGTGGCCTGCTGGGCCTTGAAGTACTTCTGGCTGAACCTGACCACCAGCAGCACCAGTGCCAGGGAGACCGGCAAAATCAGCAGGGCAATCAGGGTCATGCGGGGGCTGATGGACAGCATCATGATCAGCACGCCGATCATGGTGGTCACGCTGGTGATGAGCTGGGTGATGCTCTGGTTCAGGCTCTGGCCCAGGGTGTCCACATCGTTGGTGATGCGGGACAGCACCTCGCCCACGGTGCGCTTTTCAAAGTAGGCCAGGGGCAGGCGGTCGATCTTCTGGCTGATCTGGCGGCGGAAGTCGTAGCAGACTTTCTGGGAAAGGCCGGTCATCAGCCAGCCCTGGATAAAGCTGAAGGCGCTGCTCAGCAGGTACATGCCCAGCAAAAACAGCAGCACCCGGCCGATATACACAAAGTCGATGCTGCCGGTGCCGCGCAGCTTGGCGATCCAGCCGGTGGCAAGGGCCGTGGTGGCTTTGGCCAGCACCTTGGGTCCGGCAATGTTGAAGATGGTGGACAGAATGGCAAAGACAATGGCCGTGATGAGCGGCAGTTTGTAGTGGCTCATGGTCTGGAGGAGCTGCCGCAGCGTGCCCTTGAAGTCCTTGGCGCGCTCGGTGGTCATGCGTCCGGGTCTTGGCATATCACACACCCTCCTTTTCCGTATTCAGTGGTTCAAGGTCCAGTTCCTTCTGGCTCAGCTGGCTGCGGGCGATCTCCTGATACTCCGGGCAGCTGGCCATGAGCTGGGCATGGGTGCCCTTGCCCACCAGACGGCCCTCGTCCAGCACCAGGATCTGGTTTGCGTGCAGCACGGTGGAGATGCGCTGTGCCACGATGAGGACGGTGGCGTTGTCGGTCTGGGCCTTCAGGGCGCGGCGCAGGGCCACGTCGGTCTTGTAGTCCAGGGCCGAGAAACTGTCGTCGAACAGATAAATTTTGGGGTCCTTGGCAATGGCACGGGCAATGGACAGGCGCTGTTTCTGGCCGCCGGACACGTTGGAGCCGCCCTGGGCGATGGGGCTCTGGCAGCCCTCCGGCTTTGCGTCGATGAACTCGGTGGCCTGTGCGATGGCAGCGGCCTTTTTCACGGCGGCGTCGGTGATGTGGTCCCCGCCGAACTTCAGGTTGCTGTCGATGGTGCCGCTGAACAGCACGCCCTTCTGGGGCACATAGCCCAGCAGGTCGTGCAGCTGTGCCTGGGGCATCTGGCGCACGTCGATGCCGTCCACGGTCACGCTGCCGCCGGTCACGTCGTAGAAGCGGGGGATCAGGTTGAGCAGGGTGCTCTTGCCGCAGCCGGTGGAGCCGATGATGGCAGTGGTCTCGCCGGGCTTTGCGGTAAAGCTGATGTGCTCCAGTGCGTCGCTGTCGGCACCGGGGAAGCGGAAGCTCACGTCGTGGAACTCCACCACGCCCTGCCAGTTCTTGTGTTCCTTTGCGGCCTTGGCGTCGGCTTCGTCCGGGTCGTGGATGGTGGCCTTGGTGCGGAGGACCTCGTCGATGCGGTCTGCGGCCACACCGGCACGGGGCAGCATGACGGCCACCATGGCCAGCATCAGGAAGGACATGACGATCTGCATGGTGTAGGTGATGAAGGCGATCATCTCGCCCACCTGCATGGTGCCGTTGTCCATGGCCTTGCCGCCGAACCAGACGATGAGCAGGCTGGTGCCGTTCATGATCAGGGTCATAAAGGGCATCATGGCCACCATGGCGCGGTTGGTGAACAGCTGGGTGCCCATCAGGTCCTTGTTGGCCTTGTCGAAGCGCTGTTCCTCAAACTGTTCGCGGCTGAAGGCACGCACCGGCATGATGCCGGTCAGGATCTCGCGGCTGACGAGGTTCAGCCGGTCCACCAGCGTCTGCATGATCTTGAACTTGGGCATGGCCATGTTCATCAGGAAGAGGATGAGCAGCAGCAGCAAAGCCACGTCCAGCACCACGATCCAGGAAAGGCCCGAGCGGCTGCCGATGACGTGCAGCACACCGCCGATGCCCAGAATGGGCGCATAGGCCACCATGCGCAGCAGCATGACGCAGACAAACTGCACCTGCTGGATGTCGTTGGTGGTGCGGGTGATGAGGGACGCGGTGGAGAAGTTCTCGATCTCCGCATGGGAGAAGTGGATGACGCTGGAGAAGGTCTCGCGGCGCAGGTCGCGGCCGATGGCGGCGGACACCCGGGAGGCCAGGAAGCCCACCGCGATGGACACGGCCACCATCAGCAGGGTCAGGGCCAGCATCTGGCCGCCTACCTTATATAAATAGTGCATCTGCACATCGTGGGCAATGCCCTGGGCCTCGTATTCCAGCCCCACCAGCAGCAGAGCCTGGCTCTTCAGGTTCTCCACCACGGTGTCGTCCAGCTGGCCGATGGCACCGGTCAGCTGCTGCTGCACGGCGTCGCGGCTGAAGCCGGGCGTCTGGCTCATGGCGGCAAACTGGCCGCACACGGTGTCCAGATCCTTGGCCGTGGGGGCCACAGTCTCGGTTTCCGTGTCGGGATTGCGGTCGGCATCGGAGGCCTGCAGGTCCGCAAGGCCGGTCATGCCCATGCCGGTCTGCCCGGCGGGGGTGTTGGCTGCCTGGACGGCCGCCAGATACAGCACGATATCCGGCGTGGTCACAGCATCTTCCAGCGCAGTGCGCTCGTCGGCGGTCAGGTCGGTGCGCAGGCGCAGCACATCGCCGTCGGCGGTGTAGGCGTTCTGGAAGGCAGCGGCGTCCTCCTCGCGCATCAGCAGCGAGAGGGCATCCAGCGTGCTCTGCCGCACGGTGTCGGGCAGGGGGCTTTCGATGCCGCCCTGCTGGATGCCGGTGTCCACGATCTTGCTGGTGTAGTCCGGCAGCGACAGATCGCAGTACGCCTGCACGAACAGCAGTGCGAACACCACGAGGCAGACGGCCCAGTGACGGGCCAGCTGCTTAAAGATCTTTGTCATGGTTTGGTTCTCCCTTCGGTTTGGTGGTACGCGCAGCATTTTCCGCAAGAATGGCTTCCATCAGCGCGCCGCGCAGCGCTTCCATCTGGGCCAGCTGTTCCGGCTCCAGCCGGGCCATGACACTGGAAACGTAGTCCCCAAGAGCGGCCTCGCACTGTCGGCAGGCCTCGTATCCCTTGGGCGTGAAACGCACCAGCGTCTTGCGGCGGTCGGCAGGGTCGGCAAAGCGTTCCACAAGGCCGTCCTGCTCCATCTGCCGCACCGTGCGGGAAATGGCAGGAAGCGGTTGATGAAGCTCCTGAACAAGATCGGAGATATAAACGGCACCGTCCTGTCCATGGAGACGAATGCAGCCCAGCAGCCCTTCCAGCATGGGAAAGTGGCACTTGGGGCAGTCGGCCAGAGCGGCCTTCATGCCGGCCTTGGATGCTTTGCTCAGCCGGTGGATGTAGCGGCAAAGCCCACGGAAACTCAACGTGGATTCCTCAGACACGCGATCCCTCCTCTCAAAAATTGCTTAACAGCTGTTAACTGTTAACGCTTGATAATAATAGGCTTTTGCAGGCCGGATTGCAACCCCCTGCAGGGATTGTTTCACAAAAGTTCACAAACGTTTGTGTCCCGCATACACATAAAGCAAAGGGGGCATCGGGCATGGAACAGCGTTTGTGGATGATCCTGCAATTGTTCGGCGGGGCGGCACTTTTCTTATACAGCATGGACACCCTCACGGACGCTTTGCAGCAGGCGGCGGGGGACACCCTGCGGCAGGCCCTTGCCCGGCTCACGGCCCACCCGCTGGCCGGGGTGCTCACGGGGGCGGCGGTCACGGCGGTGGTGCAGAGCAGTTCGGCGGTCACGGTGCTGGTGCTGGGCCTTGTGGGGGCCGGGCTGCTGACCCTGCAGCGGGCCGTGCCGGTGGTGTTCGGAGCCAACATCGGCACCACGGTCACCGCGCAATTGCTGGCCTTCCGGCTGGAGGATGCCCGGTATCTGCTGCTGGTGGCGGGGCTGCTGCTCTGGTTCGCGGGGCGCGGGCGTCTGCACGCAGCCGGGCAGGCGCTGTTTGCGTTCGGCCTGCTGTTTGAGGGCATCGCGGTCATGGCCGAGGCCATGGAGCCGTTGGCAGCGGGGCCGGTGTTCCGGCAGTGGATGGCCCAGGTGCGGCACCGCCCCGGCCTGGGCCTGCTGGCAGGGCTGGGCATGACCCTTGTGGTGCAGAGCAGCTCCGCCACCATTGCGGTGCTGCAGCAGGCGGCCGCCCGCCCCGGGCCGGACGGTGGGTGTCTGCTGGGCCTTGCGGGAGCCATCCCGGTGCTGTTGGGGGACAACATCGGCACCACCGTCACGGCGGTGCTGGCATCGGTGGGGCAGAGCCGGGACGCCAAGCGTCTGGCGGCGGCCCACGCCCTGTTCAACCTGTCCGGGGCGGCGGTGTGCTGGCTGCTGCTGCCCCAGTTCACCGCGCTGGTGCGGCTGGTCTCGCCCCACGGGCCGGAGAGCGCCGTGCTGGCCCGGCAGATCGCCAACGCCCACACCCTGTTCAATCTGGGCTGCACGGTGCTGTGGCTGCCCCTGACCCCTTGCATGGTGCGCATCGTGTGCATTCTTCTGCCGGAAAAGCACGCCCCTGAGTTGAAATGAACGCCCTAAAATGATATAATAACAATGTATCGAACAAATTTTGTGACGCTTTTGTTGCACAAATGATAAACGGACCCTTCTGTGGGCCTGCAGCGGTGTGCGGCTGCCAGGGCACAGAGCGAACCAAGAGGACGTGTTTACTATGAAGGATATCATCAACGGGTTGATCGAGCGGTTCCGCAGGCAGCATGTACAGGCCCGGCGCTATGTGGCCATGATGCTGGTGCTGGCCCTGCTCACCACCCTGTTCGTCAACTGGCAGCTCCATGGGGTGGGCATCTCCATGACTGCCGACTACCACTGCGGCTACGAGGAGCACCAGCACACGGCGGCCTGCTACGAAAAAGTGCTCACCTGCGGTTACGAGGAGGGCGAGCCGGAAACGCCCGTCACCTCTTCGGACAGCAGCGCCGATCCGGTGTCCGCCTACAGCGCGGCCGAGCCGGAAGAGCTGGAAGAGCCGGTGCAGACCGAGCCGGAGACCATCTGGGTGCCCCATGAGCACACCGATGCCTGCTACGAGGAGCACCGGGTGCTGACCTGCTATCAGGAAGAGCACGAGCACACCGACGACTGCTTTGACGAGTACGGTGCGCTCATCTGCGGCGAGTTCGAGCATATCCACGACGACAGCTGCTACACCACCGAGTATGAGCTGGTGTGCGGCCTGGACGAAGGCGAACTGGTGGAGGAGCCCAACCCCGCCTATCAGGAAATGCCTGCCAGCCGCCCCGTGGTGGACCTGCCCACTGAGCCGGCCGAGACCACCCCGGAGGAGCCGGTGCTGCATCACCACACCGACGCCTGCTACACCGAGGAGCTGGTGTGCACCATCCCGGAGCACCACCACACCGTGGAGTGCCTGGCCGATACCCAAGCCGACGTGGAGACTGCCGAGGAATGGCAGGCCGCGGCCAACGTGGCCCTGAACGGCAACTGGGCCGAGGACCTGCTCACCGTGGCAAAGTCCCAGCTGGACTACCAGCAGAGCGACAAGAACTTCAAGCTGGATGTGGAGGACCAGCAGGTGCTGCGCGGCTACTCCCGCTATGGTGCCTGGTACGGCAACCCCTACGGCGTCTGGGACGTGATGTTCCTGTCCTACTGCCTGCACTTTGCGGGTGTGCCCCAGACGGTGGTGCCCCAGCGTGCGGGCGTGATGGCCCTGCACAGTGACCTGCGCGGCTCCCAGTGGCTCACCGACGCCGACGGCTCCACCGCAAGGCCCGGCGATATCGTCATCTACAACACCCTCACCACCGAGCAGGTGGCCGTGGACGAGAGCTCCTATGGCATCGCCCTGCTGGACCTGGACGAGGACCCCGACACCGCCGCCCAGCTCACGGCTTCCGAGCCGCAGGTGGACACCCGCACCGTGACCACCGAGACGGTGGGCGTCGTGTCCGCCGTGGACCCCGACGCCGGGACCCTGACCGTGATCTCCGGCAACGTGGACGGCAAGGTGGCCGAGGTGCCCGCTGCCATGTCCGACGTGACCAGTGTCATCTCGGTGACCGGCGCCTATGCCGCCGAGACCACCGCTGCGGCTCCGGAGGACCCGGCAGGCTCCCAGGAGGAGCTGGACGGCAGCTATGCGCTGCTGGAAGATGAGGGCGCCTTTGGTGCCACCGTGGACTGGGTGGGTGACGCCGACCCCTACGGCATCGCCCTGCTGGCTGCCGGGGACGAGCATGATCTGAACACCTGGATCACGGATGTCAATTATGAAAAGACGACCGACGGGAAAACATGGACGTCTATCGGCGCGGGCAGCGTGACCGTGGACAGCGGCACCCACGTCCGCGTGAACCTGAAGTATACCGTGAAACCCGGTGTGCTGACGCCCACCAACAATACCCTGACCTACCAGCTGCCCGAAGGCCTGCCCATGCCGGATGTGGTGACGGGCAACATCGTGGATGAGTCCGACAAGGACGAGGCCGGCAATGCAAAGGTCGTGGGCAGCTTCACCGTTGACACCGACGGCAAAGTGACCCTGACCTTTACGGACGAAAAGTTCATCGGCACCGACGACAAGGGCGGCCTGCCATTCACCGGTACCTTCAAGGCCGCCGTTACGGCGAGCGCCGACAACTTTGAGGACGAGAAGGAGATCAAATTCAAGGACGACTGCATCCTGACCATCAAGAAGAAAACGGCAGATATAAAGATCAGCAAAGGGAGTGGGTCTCCGCTGATTACGAACCGTAAGGACGGCACCTTTGTAAATAATTACAAGGTGACGGTGGAGACCACCAACGGCACCAAAGACCCGGTGATCCTTACGGATACCCTGAACACGAATAGGAATGGCGAAAACCGTAGCGACTACCTGAAGGGCGGCAAATATCTGGTAGACTCCTTTAAACTTTACAAGGTGGATGCTTCGGGCACAAAAACGGAGATTGACGTCCCTGCGCATGAACTGAAAACCGACGGCAACGGCAACCCCCAGGTGGTCCTTGCTCCGCTGCCTGCATTGGAGGCCGGAGAGAAGTACATCTGGAACTACGACGTTCAGCGGAACTATGCGGACTTTGACAAGATGCCCAACGGCGTCGCTATCATCAACAACACGGCGAAAGCCGAGGCAGGGCGCAATGTAAAAGATGCGGCTGACGCATGGTACACATGTAAAACCTCTCGCATTGAGAAGAAAGGCGAGTACGACCCCAAAACAGGCCGCATCCAGTGGACGATCACTGTAAAGGTACCCCATTCTTTCCTGGGGCCCTATCTCCTGCAGGGCTGCAAGATCACAGATGACTTGCCAGACGGTGTGAAAATCGTAGGGGATGTAAAGGTCGGCAACGATACGATATCGGCAGAGAATTTTCTGCAAAACGGCTATACCATCCCAGCGGAGTATGGGGAAACAGAGCTGAAGATCACCTTTGAGACCACCACCCCCATCGGCGGCGGCTCGGTGACCAACAAGGCACAGATCCTGACCAAGAGCAACCATACCTTTGAGGCCTCGGACACTGTGAACATCGGGAAGGGCGATTGGAGCCTGAGCAAATCCATTGCCACCAGGGGCGAGACGCCCACCTGGAACCTCTCGGCCACCAACAAGGCCGGTGAAGCGGAGTTTACCCTGTGGGATGTGCTGGACGACGCTGAGAACGACCAAGGAGAGGAAAAAAAGGACACCCACTATGCCATTGCAAAAGAGCTGGATGACGCCATCAAGGCCAATCTGACCCTGACCATGCACGACAACACGAGGCTGACCTATGCGGAGGCTGTCGCGGCGGGCAACACCATCAAGATGACCTATTATGCACAGAAAAACGGTACCGAGGAGGTGGACGCAAATAACTCGTCCACCCGTGTGCGCAGCTTCAGCATCCATGTGAAAGCCGCGGACGACCAGAACCCCGTGCGCAGCATCTCGGTGACCGGCATCCCCACCCACGAGGAGCGCGACGACGTGCCCACCGGTGAGGTGTGGACCTATAAGAACACCATCCATATCGACGGCGTGAGCGGCGATGCCTCGGACACCGATACCTACCGCAGCTACAAGCAGTTTGAAAAGGGCGTGGCCGCAAAGAGCAGCGGCGACGAGACCGGTTATCTGACCGGCAGCAACAGCTTCGAGCTGAGCGACCTCAGCGGCAACAACCTCCACTACCAGCTGGTGCTGCAGACCTCCGCCGACGATAGGGACGAAATCACGGTTACCGACACCCTGCCGGAAAACGTCGGCTTCAAGGTGGATAATGTCAAGATCGCGCTGGATGAGGGCGACTTTGTAAAGATCAAGGATAAAAAAGTAGACTGGGCGACGGCAGAGTATGACGAAACTACCCGGCGGCTCACCATTAAAATCAGCAACTACAACCAGTCGGGGCAGGAGGAACACCGCATCCGCATCCAGTACAAAGTGAGCGTGAGCGACGATCCCAGCTGGAAGAACCCCTCGGTGGGCAAGCTGATCTACACCAACACCGCCACTTGGGGCGAGCTGACCGAGACCACCACCACCACCGTCACCCGCGATGTGGAGCAGGTGAAAAAGACCGGCTGGCAGGACTCCGGCAACGACCGGAAGCTGCACTATCAGGTGGTCATCAACCCGGCCCACGAGGATCTGTCGGCCGGGCAGACCAAAGCGGAGAAGATCGAGCTGTGGGATAACATCAGCACCACCAATGGTGCCATCGCCACCGGCGATGTCAACTCGGTCAAGTTGTATTATTACAATTACGACGAAACAGTCGGCGTGACCACCGGCAAAGAGGTGCCGCGCAACATGTACCGCATCCTGGAAGCGGACAAGAACGGCTGGCTTCATATGGAGATCCCCAATATGGCGGCCCTGATCCTTGTGTATGACTGCAATGTGAAGGATGGCAGTGCTGCCGCCAGCTACCAGGTGAGCAACACCGTGACCCTGAGCAACGGCAGCAAATCCAGCGACAGCGGCATCACCTACCAGGTCAAGGCGGATGCAACGGCCACCACCGCACAGTTCGTGCTGCGCAAGAAGGACAGCTACTCCGGCGTGTCGCTGAAGGGCGCGGAGTTCACCATTTCCCAGTACGATACGGTAAGCGGGCGGTTCGTCCCGTGGACCGGCAACGGCACGGGCACCCTGACCACGGACGAAAACGGTCAGGCCAGTCTGGCTGTGCTGGATAGTGAGACTGCAAGCTGCCTGAAACCGGACGTGCTGTATAAGCTCGTGGAGACGCAGGCTCCCCAGAACTACCGCACGGACTCCACCCCGCACTACCTGCTGTTCCGCAAAAACGCCAGCGCGGAGAACGAGCAGCAGGCCTTTGCAAAGGCGATCGGCCAGGCCGATGGCACCACGACCCTGACTGTGGACGGTGAGACGGTGGACCTGAACCGCAATGTGCAGGTGGGCAGCGACGCCGGCACCACCACTGCTGAGTACAGCAACGTGTACAGCAACCTGACCGTCAGCAAGCTCTGGCTGGACCAGGATACCAAACAGCCGGTGGAACCGGCGGTGGACAGCATCCACATCAAGGTCTGGCAGTACACCGACAATGACAAGGACAGAACGTTGTTTGCCGAAGCCGACCTGACCGCAGACAACAACTGGACCTGGTCCGAGTCGGGGGACAAGCTGCCCCTGACGGACGAGAAGGGCAATGCGTACCACTACCTGGTGGAGGAAACGACCACCGGCAACTGGAACGTGTACATTGACAACAACGGCGTGCAGACCGGCAATATCACGGTGCAGAACTATGTCTACACCGGCTACGAGCTGCCGTCCACCGGCGGCATGGGCACGGCACCCTTCGGGGTGCTGGGCGGCGCACTGGCCGCTGCAGCAGCCCTGCTGCTGGTCCGCAAACGGAAACAGAACGAGGAGGAGTGAGCAGCCATGAAACAAAACAAAAACAACCGGTTTGCCGCTCTTCTGCTGGCGCTGTGCATGGCCGTGTGCTGTGCACTGCCCGCGCTGGCAGCCCCCGCGGCCAGCGCCAACATCGACCTGAGCCGCACCGGCAGCATGGACATGACCCTGTACGACCACCAGAACGACGTCCCCCTGCGGGGCGGCGCACTCACCGTGTACAAGGTGGCGGACGTGGCCCGCACCAACGGCGACCTGCACTTTGTGTACACCGCCGACTTTACGGGCTGCGGCATCGCGCTGGGCGACCTGACGGACAGCACGCTGGCTTCCAGGCTGGAAGCCAAGCTGCCCGCCCGCGCCGCCGGCACCACCCATAAGATCAGCGAGCAGGGCATCGTCTCCTTTGATGCGCTGCCGCTGGGCCTGTACCTTGTGGTGCAGACCGAGAACTCCAAGGGCTACGAGGCCATCAATTCCTTCCTGGTGTCGCTGCCCATGGCGGACGAAAGCGGCTGGCGCTACACCGTGGACGCCACCCCCAAGGTGGGCGCGCCCACGCAGGAGGTGACCCCGCCCGAACCGGAAAAGCCCTCGGAGCCGGACAAACCGTCCGAGCCGGACAAGCCCACCCAGCCCGGCACCCCGGATGAGCCGGACAACCCGGACATGCCGGTGGATCCCAACGACCCCAACCGCCCGGTGTCGCCCGGTACGCCGGATAACCCGGTGAACCCCGGCAACCCG
>OLSJ01001668.1_pt1 | contig 12991 bp, 10 predicted proteins | sample 1672151 | NCBI WGS metagenome assembly OLSJ01 (sample SAMEA3136653, study PRJEB25190) | human gut metagenome | biome: human gut; feature: human-associated habitat; material: faeces | place: Austria | collected 2013 | reverse complement strand
ACAGGCTTTTTTTGATGCGTTACCCCAATAAAAAATCACAGTTACCTCCACAAACAGCAACTGTGATCGGATAGCGCATGAAATCGCCCAGACGAGTTACCGTTTTTTATAACTCGACCGGGAAAAGGCATAAATCAGCACAATAGGACAAAATCACCCGAACGATGATGTTGTACCGTTCTTTCTGTAAAAACGATACAATACTATTGAGGTGATGCTATAACCACCCGTCCCCCCCTGCCGCAAAGGCGCTGAAGGGCATACCATAGCCAGCGTCAAAAGGGCACTGACAAGGCGTGTTCGTTTTGAGAATCGTTGTTTCATGGAGTGCTCCTTTCTGTGGTAAAATTTTTTTCAGGGCCCCATTCGGGAGAAGCGTCAGCTTCCCCCCGAAAAAAGTGGTCATTGCCCGGCAGGGGGCAGAATGGTCATTCTGCCGTCCACGGCGGCGTCCACCATCTCGTGCTCCCGGAAATACTCCATCAGGATATCCTGACAGGAGGTTGCCACGCTGCGAGGCTTCTGCAGCTTGCAGATGGTTTCGTAGGAGATGTTGAAAAAGCTCTCGATGTTTTTGAAGTGGTAGTTCTGCAGCCCCACGGTGAACAGGGCATCGTCGCTGATTTCCTTGCCCACCTCCTTGCCGCAGTAGGTAAAGTAATCAAAGTCGCCCTTGGCGCGGTCGTAGCGCAGCCGCAGGGTGGAGGGCAGCTGGTAGAACTCGGTGTGGCCGGTGTAGGCCTCCTCCCGCAGCATGTAGTGGAGCATCTGGCGCAGCTGCCGGCCTGTCACCTTGAACATGAACACGCCATCATCGTAGGGGAAGCCCTCGATGAGGTCGCCGTAGGTGACGATGGGGCCCAGCTTTTCGGCCCGGATGCTGCCGGAGCCGATGAGCATAATATCGATGCCAAGGCTGCGGGTGAAGATGTCCGCAAACAGGTTGCCCAGCTCGGTCTCCCGGGTGCGCTCCGGGTGGGTCAGCTCCCGGCGGAAGCGCGCCACGATGTGGCTGTACTTTTCGTCCACCTGACTGGTGAAGCGGTGCAGCACCTGCTCCATGGCGGGGTTGCGGGGGCAGGTCTCGGCGGTGATGGGTACCGTGTGCCATGTGTAGGAATCGATGCAGTTGTTGTCCGTGTCTACAATGATGTCAAAGCGCCCGATCTGGTCGGTGCCGGTGCCCGCCTGCGCAATGACCACGCCGTTTTCCTCCACCGCGTGCTCTGGCAGGGTGTGGCTGTGTCCGCCGATGATCAGGTCCACCCCCCAGGCCGGGTCCAGCTGGCGGGCCAGATGGCGGTCCTCCTCAAAGCCGATGTGGGTCAGCAGCACGGTAAAATCGATGTCGATGCTGTTGTGGGCGTTGCAGATCTTGCCCACCTCGGCGGCAGCGGCGGCGGTGTCCACAAAGGACCCCACCAGCGATTCGGACTTGGTCTGGTTGATGACGTCTTGCGTGATGATGCCGATGAAGAGGATGTTCATGCCGTCCACCCGCAGGATCTTGTAGGGGGTAAACAGCCGGGTGGAGGTGTTTTTGATGTAGAGGTTGGCGTTGATGATGGGAAAGCGCGCGCATTTTTCGATGAACAGCAGATGCGCGATGCCGTAATCCACCTCGTGGTTGCCGATGGTGACGATGTCCGGGGCAAGGGCGTTCATGATCTCGATGGTGGAAAGCCCCTTGTATTCGGAATCAATGACCGAGCCCCGGAACATATCACCTGCAATGGCGTAGATGGTGTTGGGCTCCTCTGCCCTCACCTTTTCGATGTAGCCGGACAGCATGGACACGCCGCCCACCAGTTTTTCGTCCACCTGCTCTGCCAGAAAGTCTCCGTGCAGATCATTGGAGTGGAGGATGGTGATCTTTTTGGTGTGTTTCATGGTGCATTCCTCCCGGTGTGGGTCGGCGGCGGTGGTCACCCCATGGCCTCCTGCCGCGCAAAATAGACGGTGTTGACAAGGCTCAGGTAGCTCTCCTGGCCCTCCAGATAGCACTTGAGGGCAAGGGTGTCCTCGTCCTCCAGCGTGACGGCGTAGCGGTCGCCGTGGGGCCCGGTAAAGGTGGCGTACCACTCCTGATTGGTCTGGAAGGGTACCTCCGGGGTGCCCTCCTGATAGAACATGTCGGCTTCTTCCACGTTCAGCTCCGGGTAGGGGGTGATGTAGCTGGCGGTGAAGGGCAGCTGGCTGCCTTCGGTGTCGGCGTCGGTGGGCAAAAAGCACATCCGGTCGGCGTCTGCGGGGTCAGTGTCAAAATAGCCCTCGTCGGTGTCGCGGCCGGTCTCCAGCCAGTTACCCTCCAGCGACCACGGGCTGGTGTCGGTCTCCCAGTCGTCCCCTTCCGGGTAGATGGTAAAATCGCACACGCCCTCGGCTTCCACCACATGGCCGTTCTCGCCGGAAAGGAAGGGGCTGAATACCAGCTCTTCGCCGGTGCTGGGGTACAGCTCCACCTCGGTGTTGGGGACGATATCGCTGATGTTGCACAGCAGCAGGATGGGCTGACCGTCCTCACTGTAATAGAGCTGTTTGCCGCGCTGGAGCGGTTTTTCGGCATCGTCTGTCAGGCTCGTCTCGTAGACGAACAGGGTGGCCTGCGCCTCCTGCGGGAAGATGCAGTACAGGTCGCACCCGCCATCCGGTGCCACGACCCAGTGATCCTGCGGGATGTCGTAGACGAAGCCCCACAGCTCCCGCAGGTCGGTCTGGCTGTCCAGCACCTGCTGCACATCGGTGGTGATCTCGTAGGAGCCGCCCAGATACAGCACGCAGGCGCGGTATTTGTCCTCCCCTGCCAGAAGGCGCATGTAGGTCACGTCCTCCGGCTCGGTGTACTCCTGTTTGGCGGAGGACGATGCGATCATGTTGTCTCCGTCCAGCATTTTTTCGGGCTTGGAGCTGGACGCGCTGCTGCCTTTGCCGCAGCCCGCCAGACCGATAGTCAGCGCCAGCAGGGCTGCCAGAAGCTTCAGGTTTTTCATAAGTTCTCCTTTCTCATGCCCTGCCGGGGCGCACCTCAGGGGGCAGCGCCGGGCGTTGGGTGTTGGGAAAAATCGTCTACGCCCTCCACCGGCACAGGGCTGTCGGTCTCAGCGGAAAGCCGGGGCGACCAGTCCAGCGCGCGGCCGGTGGTGCAGTAGACCACCGCCGTGATGTCGGGGACGTCCGGGGTGCCGTTGCACAGCAGCAGCACAGGCTGGCCGTCCCGCCCGCAGTAGAGCTCCCGGCCCGTCTGGTGCGGGTACTGGGGGTCCTGCTTTTCGTAGAGGAACAGGGTGTCCCGGCTGCTGACGGCAAAGAGGCAGTACAACTCCCGCCCGCCGCCCGGCGCAGTGACCCGGTGATCTGCCGGGATGTCCGTAACAAACTGCCACGGCTGTTCCTGCAGGCTGTCCAGCGCAGCGTCCACATCGGCGGTGCGCTCCGGGACACTGCCCAGATAGAGCACCACGGCAAGGCTGTCGTTCTGCTCTGCCTGCTGCCGCAGCTGCGCCACGGTCACAGCGTCCTGCCGGGGGACGCTGTCCGGGGCGGACGCGCCGGAGCGGATGGGGTCGCCGTCCACCGGCCCGCAGCCCGCAAGCCCCAGTGTCAACGCCAGCGCGGCGGCAAACAGCTTCATGGTCACGCCCTTCATCTTACGCCCACGGGTCGGCCGATGTCGGGATGCGGATACCGGTCATCAGGTACTGCTCCCACAGAAACCACTGCCCGTTGCCCTTGCGGCGCAGCTTGATGGGGCGGGGGTCATCGGCACCGCCGCAGGGGATGAACAGTTTGCAGTAGCCCTCCTCGGTGTTGGAGGTGTGGTCACTGCCCACCAGAAGCGTGAAGGGCTGGCGGGGGGTATAGCCATTTTCCGGCGATGCACCCACAAAGTAGGAGAAGGGGATGTAGCTCTTGCCGTCCCGGAAGCGGTCGTTCAAAAAGGAGATATCCTGCCCGTTCAGCGGACGGGGGCCGCGCAGCCAGTTGAGCATTTCCTTTCCGATGTTCTTGTCGGCACCGTAGGCGCACAGCGCACAGACGGTGAGGGCCGCAGTCTTGAAGGGGGTGTCAAGGCTTGCTTCCGGCAGAGCCTGCATCTGGGCAAGGCTTTCCGGCAGAGCCTGAAAGGTAAAGGTGACGGTCTGGTTGCCGCCGGTGGCAGCCGTGGCCTGCTTCATCTTATCAAAAAGTCCCATGAAAATACTCCTTTCTGTTTCAGCCGTAAAGGGTTCAGCCCCGGTTCGGGTCATGGCGGGGCACGGTCCGCCTGCGGACGATCTTCTGGTTCAGATCCAGACTGAGGTTTGCAAAATAGCCGTTTTCAAAATACCATGCAATGTCCTTTGTGTCCATACCAACGCTGTTGCACAGCCACCGCAGGGGTACTTCTGCCCCGGAGTAGCTCTCCACCCTGCGGGCGATGGTTCTTGCATGGTAGCGGCGGGCCTCCCCGCGGGCAAACAGCGCCAGGGGCACAGCGCCCACCACGATCCAGAACACATAGCCTCCGATGTGGGAATAGTCCTTATCCTGCAAACTCAGGCAAAGGGTATACAGCCCGCCGACAGAGCAGAACACGCAGAAGGCAAGCCCCGCGTTCCGCAGCCATTTGAGGACACGGGGGATCTCGCCGCGGGCTTTTTCCGAAAGATAAGGGTTCATAAACATACTCCTTTCAGAACGAACCGCCTCCGCCGCCGTGGGTCGTGCCGCTGGAAGAGGTGTGGGTGGAGCTGCCACCGGAGCTGTCGGAGTCCTTTTCCTCCACATGCTCCGTGCGCTGCACATCCCGGTACAGGAACAGCTCCCGGCTGTTGGTCAGATTCATGCTGCCCTCCCGCACATAGCTGGCGGCGTTCTCCTGGAACGCCACGCTGCGCAGCTGGCTTTTCATTACGCTGACGACGACCCATGCCAGCACAAGGCCGATGCCCAGCGCAAGGAACAGGTACATGAGAGACAGCGGCTCCCGGGGCAGGTTATTCACGTCATAGGGGTGGCCCTCCCGGGCAGCGTCGATGTAGGTATCCGACCACTGGACAAAGGTGCGGAATGCACCGGCGTAATCTCCATCGGCCATGAAGGGGGTCATCTGCTGGCCAAGGTACTGGATGCCGGCATCCGTAAAGGCGGTGATACCGTAGCCGCAGGTGGAGATGTGCCACTTGCGGTCGCCCACGCTCACCAGCAGAAGCACGCCGTCCATATCGGGGCCGTAGCCGTACTGGCAGTAGTCATACAGATCATCGGCAAACTGCTCCATGCTGTCGGCACCAACGCTTTCCATCGACTCGATGGTGGCAATGGTCACATCGAAGCTCTGGCGCAGGCTCAGCTCTTCCAGTGCGTCCTCCAGCTCGTTGTCCTCGTCCTCGGTCAGCACCTCAGCGTCGTCGAACATGCGGTAGTACAGGTCGGCAAAGCCGCCCTCTACCGCAAAGGCCGGAACAGCCAGCGCCGCCGCAAGGACCAGTGCTACCAGCGCCGCAAAGAGGGAGTGCAGTCGGTTGGAAGTCTTTTTCATCGTTCATCCCTCCTTTACAGGATCCGTGCCAGCCACAGCAGCCACATCACACCGTAGGACGCGGCGGAAAGGGCAGCTGTAAGACCCAGCATCCACTTGCGGGCAGCACCCTTGTCTACGGGCAGGTCACCCACGAATCTGCCGGTCTGACCGTTCATGGCAAACAGGTAGTTTTCTCCCCGCCAGCTGGTGCTCAGCAGCCAGACCGGGAACAGGGCGTACTTTGCCTTGCCGCCGTGGAGCTGGATACTGCTGCTTTCCACCTTGACCGAATCGTAGCCGGTAACGGTCTGCTGGAACGTCTCCTCGGTGGAGCGGCGGATGCGCTTGTTGGCCCGCTCGATGCTGTCCTCGGCGCTCACATCGTATTTGTCTGCCACATAGCCCGCCAGATAGGCCGTCTGGAACGGGATGGCGTCCTGCATGGCGAAGGGCTCGATGGACTCCATCAGGTCGTCCTCGATTTTGGACGAGCCGTCCACCGGCACTGCGTCAAAACCCAGTGTGCCGTCCCGCCGGACGGAGTAGTAGTTGGTCTCGGTGTAGTCGTATTTGCTGTCCGACCAGCAGCGGGTCCGGGTGGCGGTGAACCGCAGCTGAGCGTCGGCGTCGCTGTCAAAGAGCCAGAAGGGCACATACACGCCCTTGATCTCGTCGATGTGGTTCTGGCTGCGGAACACCCGGGGCAGCAGGGTCTTGCCCTTGAGATGTTCCTGCAGCTTTGCCTTGGCGGCCTTTTTGTCCAGCTTGAAGGGGATGATGAGGTCGGGCCGCAGCGTCCCGGCAAACTGTCCGGTGAGGACGATGGGGTTGCCGCAGAAGGGGCAGGCGGACGCGGCCATGGTGTCATCGCCCACGATCTCGCCGCCGCAGCTCTTGCAGCTGTAAGTATGCAGACCAGCGGTCTCCCCTTCTGCCCAGCTGCCGCCGGGGGTCGCCCACTCCATCTCGCTGGGCTTTTCGTCCTTCAGCTCCTCGTCATAGCCCTTGAGGGTATCCACATCGAACTCGGTGTCGCAGTAGGGGCATTTCATCTTCTGGGTGGCGCTGTCAAACTGGATGGCGCCATCGCAGCAGGGGCACTTGTATTCCAGCATTCCTGCCATAGCGTTTCCTCCTGTTGTTTCAAAGGGAGCCGGGGGCTCTTCCCCGGCCCCGCTGTTTTTGTTTTGGTCTTCCCGCCGAAGCGGTCGGCTCAGAAGTCCGTGGTGATGCGGAACACCACCGGCTCATCCGGCTCGGTGGCTTTGCCGTAGTGGCCCACTGCCAGGAAAGCGTTTTCTTCCAGCGGCAGGAAAACATCAAAGGTGCAGAAGTCGCCGCACAGCTGGCACAGGGTCTCGCGCTCGCCCACGGGGAGGGACTTTTCCAAAAAAGTGCCGTCCGGCGCGTACAGCTCCCACATATAGCCCGTGTCCAGCAGATAGCCGTTGGGGCGCTTCATCATCACGGCGTCAAAGCTGCCCACCGGCTGTGAGCTGCGGGCCAGCTCATTGCCGTCCAGATCAAAGGCAGCAAAGTAATCATCGCCGCTGGATTCCAGCTCGCCCACCGTCAGCAGCTCGTCCCCGCTGAGGTTCAGGGAGGGCATGCTGCAGAAGGGGCCGATCTCGTTATCCCCTTCCAGTATCAGCTCGGTGTACTCGCCGTCCTGCACCAGCACCGGCGCGGAGTTGGTCCAGTAGATCACGGTCAGATCCCGGTCCTTGGAGGAATAGCAGCTGCCCGAGTAGTCCAGTGCGTCGCTGGGCTCCTCCGGGTCGCTGCTGTTCAGATCGTAGCAGTAGACATCAAAGGTGTCCATGGCATACAGGATGCCATTGCGGTCGATGCTGAGGGCGTTGCTGCCGCCAATGTTGTACTCTGCCACCTGGGTCAGCCGGTCATCCTTGATGGCATACTCAAAGATCTTGGCAGACTGCTCTTCATCGTCCTCGTTGTAGAAGCTGAAGAAGTAATTGCCCCGGTAGCTGTCCGCATGGATGCAGTGATGCGCTCCGTCCAGTTCCCGGCGGACGTCAAAGGGGATGTACTGCGCCTTGAAGGTGTAGTCGCCGATGGTCAGTTCCCCGGTCTGGAACTGGGTCACAGGGGGCCCTGCGGGGGCGGCTTTGTCCTCTGCTGATTCCGGTTGTGCCGAAGCGGACGGGGCACTGCTGCTGGAAGCCGGTGCACTGGAAACGCTGGATGCGCTGGCGGCACCGGAGCCGCCGCAGGCGGTCAGCCCGAGGGCGGCGGTGGCAAGGCCCATGGCCTTGAGGAAATCTCTGCGCTGGATCTTTCTCATATCCGTTCCTCCTTTTGGGGTCACTGCACTTTTGCAAAGGCTTCGTCAGCACGGCGGCTGTACAATGCCATGCCGCCGGTCTGGGCGTCGTTTGCCAGATTGATGTTCTCCACAAAGCGGGCCTTTTCCTGCTCAGAGAGCTGCCCGCCCTTCATGGCGGCAGATGCCACGGCACCCATGGCACTGATCATGCCCATCTGGCCTTTCAGCTCCCGTTCCTCGGCCTTGGACATCCGGCGGCCGAACATGCTGGTCTCATTATCGTGGACCCCGAAGATATGGTCCAGATGCTGCCGTGCGATGTGGGCATAGCCGATCTCCCGCCGGTCCCGCTTGCTGAAGCAGATCACCAGTTCCTGCTTGATGTAGGGGTGGGGATGCAGACCCCGTCTGGTCTCTGCCTCGGTAATGCCGCGGGGCTGCACCAGCTTCAGCTTCAGGCCGCCGCCGTTGAGGGTGGGTTCCTGGCCCGGCTCCTTGGCGGGGGTCTCGTCCAGATACTCCTCATAGCTGGCAATCTGGTCGTAGCGGATCAGCTCCGGCATCTTGCCCCGGCCGCCGGTGCGGTCGTCGATGTACAGCATTCCAAGCTCATCGCAGAACACCAGCCCCATTTGCGTTGGGGTGGAGGGGTATGCGTTGACCCGGAACTCGGTCTTGTCGAACACCTCGTCGAATACCCGCTTCATCCGGGCCATGTACTCCATGTGCTCCTTTGCTTCGTCCAGCGTCAGCTCACTGAGCCGGATGTATTTGGAGCACTTGTTGCCACAGTCATCACAGAGGAACTGTCCGTCCCGGAGCTTGGAGCGGTGCAGGGTGCCGCACTCCTTGCCGCAGACCGCACAGTTCTGTTTTGCGAATAAATTGGAGAAGAATCCCATCATGGTATGCTCCTTTCCATGTTTGCTGTTTATCAGGTCCGGTCGCTGTCGTCAAAGGGGTCGCCGCACTCCGGGCAGAACTTGGGCGGGTGGGCGGGGTCTTCCGGCTCCCAGCCGCACTTGTCGCACTTATACTTGGGCGTACCGGCGGGCTTTGGTTTGCCGCACTCGGAGCAGAAGCGGCCCTTGTTCACTGCGCCGCAGCTGCACTTCCAGCCTTCTGCTGCCGCCGGGCGGGGCTTGCCGCACTCCGGGCAGAACTTGCCGGTGACGGTGGCACCGCAGCTGCAGGTCCAGCTGTCCGCAGCGGGCTTCGGCTCCGGCTTTTTGCTGCCGCATTCCGGGCAGAATTTGCCGGTAACGGTAGCGCCGCAGCTGCACTGCCAGCTGTCCGCCGGGACGGGTGCGGGACGGCTGACCTGCTGGGGCGCGTCCACGCTGTCCGGACGGGCCTGCTGGCCCATAGCGAACAGGTTCTGAGCGCTCATGCCGCCCATACCGCCTGCACCGGCTGCCATGCCCATGCCCATAAAGCCGGTCATGGCACCGGCGGTGTTGCCGGCGGCGGTCTTCATGGCGTCGATCTGACCGCCCACCAGACGGGCGGCAGCGGTGGTGGGATCGGTGGTCATGGCGTTCTCTTCCCACTCGGTGATCTTCTTCTGCTGCTCCTCCGGGATGGACAGGGAGTTGATGTTGAAGGAAAACACCTCGATGCCGCGCTTTTTGCGCCAGACGCTGGACAGCTGCTCGTTGAGCGCCTCGGAGATCTCCAGCGTGTGGGCGGGGATCTCGTAATACTGCACCTTGTTTGCCGAAAGGGTGGCAAGGGCAGGCTGCAGGGCGTTCATCAGCTCGCTCTTCAGCCGGGGTGCGATCTCGGATGCGTCATACTGGGTGGAGACGTTGCTGCACACGTTGGTGTAGAACAGCAGCGGGTCGCAGATGCGGCAGGTGAAGCTGCCGTTGCACCGCAGGTTCACCGAGAGCTTGTAGCCCCGCTCCTCGCTGACCACCACCCGGAAGGGGATGGGAGTGGCAGTGCCGTACAGGATCTCGCCCAGCTCCTTGGTGTTGATGTAGTACACGCGCTGATCCTTGCCGGTGTCGCCGCCGTAAGTAAAGCGCTTGGCCACGGTCTGGAATGTTTCCGCCAGACTGTCGCCGAAGTTGCCGGTAAAAACGCTTGGCTCGGTAGAAGCATCGAAGGTGAACTCGCCCGGCTCAGCGCACACCTCCACCACGCGGCCCTGCTCCACGATGAGCATGCACTGTCCGTCTGCCACGGCGATGCCGCTGCCGTTGGTGATGATGTTGTCCTCGCCGTTGTTGGAGCTGCGGCGGGAGGTGCGCTTCTGGCCCTTGACCATCAGCACATCCTTGTCCAGAGAATCGCAGTAGAAAAATTCCTTCCACTGGTCTGCAAGGGTTCCGCCCAGTGCGCCCATACCTGCTTTGATAAGACCCATAGTAATTTCCTCCTGTTATTTGTTTGGTGTAAGCGACAACGCTTTGTCATCGCATTGCGTTCGGTTTCGGTCACGGTACAAGGGTTAGATCTGGGGAGTCGTTTTTCCAGTAAATGGGACGCGTATCCCGGTCAAACAGCACTTCTCCGGCGCGGTATTTCAGGCTGCAGCCGCTGGGGCTGCCGTCATCGTTCAGCAGAATGGCCCAGAACTCGCACGGCTTGCCGTTCTGATCGGTCAATGTAAAATGCAGCTCGGTGCCGTCCTCGGTGCGGCCCTGCGTTCCATCTGCGGTGCCGGTCAGAATGCCGCTCCACCCGTCCCATTCCACGCTCATACAGCAGCTGCCGTCCGGCAGGAAGGTCATCCAGCGGATACCCTTTGCGGACTCGTCTCCGGCGCGGTATGTTCCCCACAGCCTGCGGGGAATGGCACTGAAGCCGATGTCGTCCCACGCGCTGGTGCGCCGGAACAGATACCACACGGTGCTGCCCTTTTTCGGGCCGGTAGAGCGCATCAGCAAAGCGCCGTCCTCCATCATGGAGATGGTCCAGCGGCTTCTGCCGTCCTCGCTGAGGCTTGTCAGGTTCCAGCCCTGACTTTTTTCCCCGTCCCAGCCGGTCACAGTGCCGGCATTCAGCTCTCCGGTGCGGGTCTCGGCAGCGGACTGGATCTGCGGGCTGACGTATGTTTCCCGGATGAAGGAGACGGTCACCGTGCCGGTGATCTCGGCCTTTTCCAGCCGCAGGGTGCAGCTTTCGTTGCGGTCGGCGGGGGCATAGCTTTCCCCCTGCGTCACCGCCGTGACTGCCATCCACTCGGCCAGCACCTGCTGCTCCCAGTCCTGCGGCAGCGGCTGCGCGTCCAGCGGGATGGTTGGGGCATCGTTCACAAACTCTTCCCCGGACGCGCTGAACCTGTGGACCACGAAGGAAATGTTCCCCGATTCGTCCAGCGAAAAGGGCAGCTCGTCCAGCGAAGTCCACCATGCGGTGTTTCCCTCTGTCAGGCTGCCGGTGGGCAGCAGTCCTCTCTCGATGGCGGCTTGACGGTCCAGCTCATCCCGGCGCTTCACGTCGCGGTAAAGCGCCTCTTCCAGCGCAGCGGGGTCTGCCCCCATGCGCTGCAGCAGCTGGTTGACGGTCAGCTGGTTTCCGCTGGCAAAATCGAAGCACCAGCCGTCGTAGAAGGGGGCATCGGTACCTCCGTAGCTGCTGCTGACCACAAGGCTGACGCAGTCGCCGTACCAGCTGGCATTCCAGTTCATTTCAATGCTGAAATCCCACACGGCCGGGTCGGCTGCCTCCGGGCAGTCTACGTACTCCTGCACATCGTATTCGTAGTAGCGGGCGATCTCGGCGTTGATGCGGGCAGCATCGGCGCTGTCGCTTTCCAGCCGGGGCAGATGGATGTTCAGTCGGACGGTACCGCCGTTCTCTGCCTGCACTACCTTTTCAAGAGTGTACTGCTCGGTGATCGCCGCGGTGGCGTGCATGGAATCCGGCGGGGTCGATTTCAGTTCCCGGCTGCCAGCCGGGCGGGCAGAGGCTGCGGTCTTTGCCCCGCAGCCTGCCAGCAGCGCCGCCAGCAAAACCGCCAGCGCGCCGCACAGTGCCAGGTGTTTCATCTTGCACCTCCTTGTCTGCAGGCTCAGCTGCGCCGCAGGTCCATCCAGCTGATGTAGCTGTACTCGGCATTGCCGCCCATGTCTGCCATGGTCATGGTGCCGTCCTCCCGCAGGGCGATAGCCCACTCGTAGTTTTCGTCATCCGGCCGCAGGCAGCGGATCTGCCAGCACTCGCCCTCAAAGGCAAAGCCGACGCTGCCCCGGGTCAGCACGCCGGTGCGGGTCTCGGTGGTGGTATCGCCGTATTTTGAGATGCGGGTCAGGGTGACACGGACGGTATCCGGGCTGTCCCCTGCTTCCAGCTTCAGGGTGTACTGCTCCTCGCTTTCTGCGGAGTAGTAGACCACATCCTCTTCCACCTCGGTGCGGTAGACCGTCCACTGGCCCAACACACGCTGCTGCCAGTCTGCGGGCACCGCCACGGCATCCAGCGGCAGGTCGAACCGGGTGTTGCGGTACTGCCGGGTGTCGGCGTAGTAGACCCGCACCAGAAAGCCTGCGCTGCCCTCGGTGTCCAGCAGCAGGGGCAGGTCGTCCAGCTGGTCCGGCTGGCTGACCGAGATCAGCTGCTTCCACCGAAAGTTCTTCTGCGCTTCCGGGGTGTAGGGCCACTGGGTGCGATCCTCTGTCGGAAGCCGATCCCACGCGGCATCAAAGGTGTGCATTACCTGACGGCGCAGAGCGTTTTCCAGCGCGAGGGGGTCTGCGCCCATCCGCTCCAGCAGCTGGGTGTTGGTAAGCTGCTTCCCGCTTTCAAAGTCGAAGCACCAGTGATATTGTTCGCCCCAAGCGGGATCTTCCTCGGTCACCACGATGCTGACACAGTCGCCGTACCAGGTGGCATCCCATGTGTAGAAACCCGCCGCCAGGATGGCGTTGGGGTCCTGCTCCAGATACGGCGCACCCATCTCCCAAAGCTCCTGATTGATGCGGGCAGCGTCCGCGCTGTCGCTTTCCAGTTTGGGCAGATGAACCGAGATGGCGGTATAGCCCGCCGAGCACTGCTTTTCCAGCGAGATCTGCTCGGTGATGCGCGGTGTTTCAGTGTTTTCAGCTTCCGTTGCAGTCTCCGGTACAGCTTCCGGTTCGGCAGTGGTTACCGGGGCTGTAAGCGTAGCAGACTGCTTGCTTTCTGCGGGTTTTACTGCGACGCTTGCCGGAGGTGCAGACTTTGCCCCGCAGCCCGCCAGCAGCGCCGCGGCC
>OLSJ01001660.1_pt1 | contig 13012 bp, 9 predicted proteins | sample 1672151 | NCBI WGS metagenome assembly OLSJ01 (sample SAMEA3136653, study PRJEB25190) | human gut metagenome | biome: human gut; feature: human-associated habitat; material: faeces | place: Austria | collected 2013 | reverse complement strand
TGGCTATATGCTCACCCCATCATCACCTATACTTAATTTGGTTGTCTTTGCCTGGTGCGCCGATGCGCACCATAATAGCCTACGGCGCGAAAAGAGACTTCTTATGAGCGAGCTGCTGAGCACTTACGACCACCTTGGCATTTGCTTCGAGAAATCGACGCTGCAATTGCTTCGAAGCCATTGGGCGCAAGCGTACCTCGCCATGCTCGCCACCGCTTTCCCCGACCGATCGAAAGGCGTCCGGGCAGAACTGCTCCACGCACGCATTGAGGCATACCTCGAAGATATGGATCGCGCGAGCATCGATCTCCCTCGACGTGGCGACGCAGGCAAACCCGTCGCCGCGAAGGACCTTTGCGTCGAGCAGTGGATGAGGAAAAACCGATGGCTCGCCTTGCACCCGCTGGAGACCGGGGAGACCGAGTACCGCCTGACCTCGGACGCCATCGAGGCAATGGAGGTCGTGGAGAAGCTCGGAAGCGTCGAGGCCCTGCTCAGCAGCCCGCGCGTCGAAATGATCGTCAGGGCCATCGAGTCGACCGCCCTCATGGTGAACCCCGATTACGAAGCGGGTCTCTTGCAGCGCAAATCCCAGCTCGAGCGTGCCCAAAGAGAGCTCGACGAGTACATCTCGAACGGCGGAGCCGGAGAAACCCCGGACTCGACCGTCCGGGCAAGCGTCGCCAACGTCATGGATCTGCTGAGGCAAGTGCCCAGCGACATGCGCCGCATCGAAGAGCTGCTCATCGACCAAGGAAACCGGCTGTTGGAAGATTTCCGCGACGACGTGCGCCCTCCCGGAGAAATAGTGGGCGACTACCTGGAGCGAAGCAAGAACATCTTCGAGGCGACCGAGAGCGGCCGCGTCTACAGCGGAGCGATGGAGACGCTAAGCAATGCGCAACTGAGCGGCACCATTTCGGACGATTTGAAAATGATCGCCTCCGCATCGGCCCTTGAGGACATGCCCGCAGAGGAAAGGCTCGAGGTTCGACGCGCTTGGAGCCCCGTCCGATCCGGCGTTGAAAGCGTGCTCAGGCAGCGACGAAAATCGTCGCGCACCATCAGGAGCTCCCTCACCCAACACGATATCGCCAAAGATCGGGAACTCGCACGCGAGCTGCGTGCGCTTGAGAAGCTTGCTTGGGAGTGGGCTCGCGCCTACAAGCGCGGACAACGCAGCCCTTTTTCCCTCGAGGTCGGCAAAGCGGAGACGGAAAGCATGGCCCGAGCGCTTTTCGACCCAGAAGGGCATCGCCCACCCCCCGCCCTCGCGGATCACGGCGAGGCGGAGGCGGCCGATCTGCGCGAGCTCATACGACGAGGAGGGCCGAAGACGAGAGCCGTCGTCAAAGCCATTGCCGACTCCCTGCCCCCAACCGGCGAAGCAGACGTGACCGGCATCTTCAACAGCCTCGATTCAGGGCTGCGGCGCGAAGTGGAGCTTTGCGGGCTCATGCAGTTGGCAACCGACATAGGCATAGACGTCGAACGGGAGACGCACGGCGCCTACAGAACCGTATCGCTCGACGGCCGGGAGCACCGCTGGAATGCCCCGGAGATCAAGCTGAGCGAAGAAACGAGACAGGCGTTCCTCCTCTGGAAGGAAGAGCACGATGGATAGCGGCACCAACGGCGAGGCGCCTCTCGCGCCGGAAGGCGAACGCTTTTTCGAAGGACTCTTCGAAGGCGACACGGGAACGCTCGATTACGAGCAGCGATGCGCGGTGATGGCCCTGATTCGGAAAAGGTATGTCAGCGAGGTGACCGATGCGCAAACCTGGAACGACATCCTCGAAAACGAGGATGTCGTTCGAAGCGCCCTCAACAACCTGTTCCTGACCCTGACCGTGGACAAACGATACAACGTGGCTTACGCCCAACAAGCGGCCTCGGAATCGACAGATCCGTTCCCCAACGCTTTGAAGCAATCTGCAAGCCTCAAGCGCGAGGAGACGCTCCTTATCATCTACCTGCGCATTTACTACCACCAGCAGTTCGCAAGCGGAGAATCGAACGTGTTCGTAGACCGCGAGGATCTTGAGAACTACCTTGAACCGCTTTCCAACAAGGACGTCGTCGACCACGTTGCCGCCCAGGACAGGGTGGCGAAGGCCATAGACGAGATGGTTTCGAAGCAAGGCTACCTGATCAAAATCCCCGGCCAGAGTGGTCGGTATCGAGTTTCGCCCATCGTCGCCTCCCTCTTCCCCCTCGATCGCGTGAGGGAGTTGAGGGAGAAATTCGAAACGGAGGCTCTTGGGCAGTCCAGCTCGGATGAGGAGGGCCGAAATGGGTGACAGTACGCGTCGGGAGGCGAATACGCTCAACGCCCCTCGAATGAGCCAATGGCAGCTCGAATCGATCCAGCTTGTGAACTGGGGCGGATTCGACGGCTATCATCGCGCGGAATTCGAGCTGCTTGACGAAGCGAACGCCGGAGCAACCATGATCACCGGCAAATCGGGAACGGGCAAGAGCACCCTCTTAGATGCGTATCAGGCGGTCATCATGCCCAACAGCACGCGCTTCAATTCGGCGTCGAACAACGTGGGCCAAGGAAAAGCGCGCGGGGATCAAGAGCGCACCGTGCTCACCTATCTGCAGGGAAAGACCGACCTTATATACGACAGCAAGCTCGGAGAGGAGCGCAGCCAACTGCTGCGGGACAATCGATGCGCCCGATGGAGCGCTGTCGTCGTCGCTTTCGCAGATGATGCAGGCAACCGCTTTTCCGCAGCCAAGCTCTATTACGTGAAAAGCGGCTGCACGTCAGACAGCGACTACAAGACGCATTCTCTCACAGCGAACTTCGTAATCGATCCGCGCAAATTCGCGGAGATAGCGAACAATCCTTTCGACAAGCGAAGCATCAAAAGCGTGTATGATTCCGTCCAGATCCACGACACCGTGGGCTCTTTCCGGCAGAAGCTCTACACCTCGCTCAGCATCGGATCGCATGGGGACGGATCGAACGCCATCGAGCTCCTTGCGCGCATTCAAGCCGGATACCAGATAACCACAGTCGACGCCTTGTTCAAGGAGCTCGTGCTCGATGAGCCCCGGACATTCGAAGCGGCCCAGAAGGCGATCGAGCATTTTGACGATATCGAAGAAACGCTTGTGGAGATTGAGACCTCGAAAGCGAAAATGGCCGTCCTCTCGTCGATCCCCGACGACAGGAAACGTTACGACGAGGCTCTTTCGGTTCAAAGCCTCGTCTCGTCAATAGGAGGCCCTTCCGTGCACGAGAGCCCTTTCCGGCTCTGGAGGATCCGCTGCGAGCTCGGCCTTGTCGAAGAAGCGATCGGGAAAGGGCGCGCAGAAAAGCAGGAGCACGAAAGCGTCATGGAATCGCTTGGCGCGAGCATCAGAACGCTCGAGGAGCAAACCAGGGAGCTGAACGAAGCACTGTACAGCCACGGTGCCGACGCGCTCGACAACATTTCGTCGAAAATCGAGAAGAAGAAAGACGAGGCCGATCAACGCGGCAAAGCACGCGCTGTGTTCCAGAGCAAAACCGCGTTGCTCGGCCCCGTCCCCACGACGATCGGGGCCTACAAGGAGCTCCTGGACGCCGCTGCAGAGTTCGCAGCATCCGCCGAATCCGAGAAAGAAAAGCTTACGCTCGAGCGTGACGACGCCGTTTTCCGACAGCGTCAATCTTCGAACGAGATCGAAGTGCTGAAGAAAAGCGGAGCCTATTACGAGAGCCATGCGGGAAACATACCTCCCCAGCTCAACGAAGCCCGAGAGCAGATTGCGGAGATAACCGGACTCGAGTCCGACGATCTGCCTTTCGTGGGAGAGCTCATCGACCTCAAGCCCGAAGAAGAGCGCTGGCGCCTTGCGGCCGAAACGACCCTCCACGGCCTCGCACGTACAATGCTGGTAGAAAAAGGACAGTTCGAACGCGTAAGCCGACTTATCGACAAGTTGAAACTTCGAACACGCATCACTTTTCAAGCGGCGAAGATCCTTGACGATCGCCCGCCAACCACGTCGCCTGACAGCATAGCGGGCAAATTGGTGTTCGACGAAACCTCGCGTTTCACCCCTTGGATGCGCAGGCGCTTAGCCGATCCCCAAGTAAACGCCCTGTGCGTCGAAAGCCCCGAAGACCTGAGCGGCGACGGCCTGCGCGTCACCGTCAACGGGCAAACACGTCGCAAGTCCCGAGGGGCCCACGGGCGCAACCGATACGACGAGAACGTCATCGGGTTCAGCAACCAGCATAAGCTTGACGAGATCCGAGACAAGCTCGCCAACCTCGCCAGTGCCTATACGCAAGCCGCCGAGGAAGCAAAGCGCATCGAAGATCGGATCGGCAAGTTCGAGACCCTCGCAAACGCCTATGATTACGTGGCAGAGCACTCGTTTGAAGACATCGACCAGAAGAGCTCGCTCGACTCCATCGAAGCCCTCGAACAAGAACACGAGCGCATTCTCGCGTCCAACGATCTGCTGAAAACGCTGAAGGCGCGGCAGAAGGACCTCAACAGCCAGCACAAAGACCTCGTCGGAAAGCTTGCCGTGGCGACAGAGCAACACAAGCGCTTGGCCGACGATCTCAGCCGATGGATAGAGCTTCAATCCAAGCTGACCGAAGAGGAGCGACGAATCCTCGCATCCTCCCGCGTATCCATCAGCGACGCGCAGTCGAGCTTGCTCGAAGAAATACGGCGTGATACGGCCGAAGGCTACGATAGCAAGCAAACCATGCTGAGGAAATTCGGCGAATTCTCCGCACGCGTGGCCGCAAGCTTGGATGGGCGGCGCAAAAGCGCCGAAGGCAGCGCGCTTTCCGCGAGGAGCGCCATTGAGAAAGCCTTTCATCTTTACCAGACGACATGGCCAGACAGCGACCTCGGCGAAAGCATAGACTCCTACGACGATTACCTCGATATCCTCGAGGAGGTCCGTGCGCGGGGGCTTTACAATCAAACGGATCGCTGGCTCGAGAACATGCGCCAATGGATTGCAGAAGACCTCGTCCCCGTTTCCGATGCCTACGAGGCCGCAATAAGAGAGATAGAAGACCGTCTCGAGCCGATCAACGGCATCTTGCGAAATTTCCCTTTCGGCACCGCAAGAGGGCGCCTCCAGATAACCATGCGCCAAAGCAGCAGCGACAAGACGGCTCGCTTCAGAAAAGAGCTGCAGAAGCATGCTTCGCTGGCTACAGCTGCCGACGCGGGAGACATCAAGCGCCATCATGAGGAGATAAGGGCCTTCATGAAGCGCCTGCGCAAAGGAAGCGACGGGACAGGAGAGCGCGACGCCCTGCTCGATCGTCGACGCCAGGTAAAGCTCTCGGCGCGCGCGGCATGGCCCGAGGAGAGCGGCAAAGAGGATAGCGTCTACACGCAGCTCGGCGAAAAGAGCGGAGGCGAAGTTCAGGAGCTCGTGGCCTTCATCCTTGGGTCGGCGCTGCTGTTCTGCCTGGGCAACGAGCTTGCGGAGCGTCCGGGCTTTGCCCCGGTCATGCTAGATGAGGGCTTCGTCAAAGCGGACGAGGACTTCACCGAGCGCGCTGTCCGAGCTTGGCGCGGATTCGGCTTCCAGCTGATCGTGGCCACCCCCGACGGCAAAGTCGGATCGTTCGCGCCGCACATGGATCGCTACATAACCATCACCAAAGACGCCCAGGGGCGCTCGTACATAGCGCCGGCGAAGCACATTGGGGGAAATGATGCTGAAATCGCTCCAAGAGATTGAGGGGCGTATTGCCCGCATATTCGAATCCGACTGGTATGAAGAAGCAAGCGGGCTCCATCGGAGGGATTGGCCGTGCAGGATATCGCTCGGCTCTCTCGGCAAAAGCGAGCTGGAAGCGGATTTCGGAAGCATCAACCGATATATCTCCGCGTTGACGCGCTGGGCCGGCGAACAGGCTTTCGACATCGTCTCGGCCAAGCGGCGGATATGCGGAACCGTTCAGATCATACCGACGCATCTTACCATCACAGACTTCGATGCGCTTGTCGGCGCATTGGGCAAGAACAGGCAGGCGCGTTACCGAGCAGGATGCCTGCAAGCCGGCGTCCTTTCGGATCGGTTCGACGTCGACAGGGGAACCTGCGCGAAGGTGATCAAGATGATCGCCGACAAACAGTGTGACGAGGCGGACTTCGAGCTGCTCTGCCGGGCATCCGAATGGTTCGCCAGCAACGACGCGAGCGAACTCACGGCCCGGCAAGTGCCGCTCGAAGGGTTCCATGCGAAATGGCTGGATGCCAGAGGGCATCTTGCGATGATCCGGCTTCTTTGCCGCAATCCGGATCTTTCCCTGAAGAAACGCCCCCGCTCCACGTATTTCACCTATCTTGATCCCGATTACTTGGCGGAAGGGGGCCGCCGGAGAGATTCGATCACCGAAGGCGACAAGATGGCCCCCGCGTACGCACCCAGAACGGTGGTGATCTCGGAGAACAAAGACACGGCGCTTTGGTTCCCGCCGCTTTCTGGCGGAATCTCCTTCGAAGGCGGAGGCTGGAGCGGAATCGAGCTCATTGGGGCGCAGGACTGGGTTCGATCGGCCGATTTGGTGGTCTACTGGGGCGACATGGACGCAGCGGGGCTCGAGATCCTCAACGGCTATCGCGCCAACGGGCTCGACGTCGCGAGCATCTTTATGGACCCGGAATCCTATGAACGTTACGAGCGCTACGGCACTTCCCACGGGAAGCAAGGGGAGAACATCGAACCGAAAAAGCCCGTGCGGCTCGACTTCCTCACCGAAGCCGAGATGAAGCTATACCTTCGCCTCGTCGATTCCGCATGGATGCGCCCCCGCCGCGTAGAGCAGGAGCGTATACCGCTTGATAAAGCCCTTGAGGCTGTGAAGAACCTGGTCGACAGGCTCAGGTTCTAACGAGCTCCCTCACTGCCCCTGTGCGGCGTACCTGGCCTCGGCGGCATCCTTGGCAGCGGTCCACCAGGGCTCGTTGGCGCGGTACCACTCGACGGTCTCGGCCAGGCCCGCGAGGAAGTCGGTGCGCTCGGGCCGCCAGCCGAGCTCGCGGCGGATCTTGGCGGGGTCGATGGCGTAGCGGCGGTCGTGGCCGGGGCGGTCGCGCACGCGGTCGAAGGCGCCCGGATCCTGCCCCATGCACTCGAGGACCGCGCGCAGGACGTCGACGTTGCTGCGCTCGCCGTCGGCGCCGATGAGGTAGGTCTCGCCGGGGCGGCCCCTCGTCAGGACCTCCCACACGGCCGAGGAGTGGTCGTCGACGTGGATCCAGTCGCGCACGTTGAGTCCGTCGCCGTAGAGCTTGGGGCGCTCCCCGCGCAGCACGTTCGTGATCTGGCGGGGGATGAACTTCTCCACGTGCTGGCGAGGGCCGTAGTTGTTCGAGCAGTTCGATATGGTGGCGGCCACCCCGTAGGTGCGGTGCCAGGCACGCACGAGCAAATCCGAGGCCGCCTTGGTGGACGAGTAGGGCGAGCTCGGGCGGTACGGCGTCTCCTCGGTGAAGCGGGCGGGGTCGTCGAGCGCCAGGTCGCCGTAGACCTCGTCGGTGGAGACATGGTGGAAGCGGACGCCGTGCTTGCGGGCTGCCTCCAGCAGCACGTAGGTGCCCCGGACGTTGGTCTCCAGGAAGGGCGACGGGTCGGCGATGGAGTTGTCGTTGTGGCTCTCGGCGGCGAAGTGCACGCACGCGTCGGCATGCTCGAAGAGCCGGCCGACGAGCGCCGCGTCGCAGACGTCGCCGACGACGAGCTCGCACCTGCCCTCGGGGATGCCCGCAAGGTTCCCGGGGTTGCCCGCGTAGGTGAGCTTGTCGAGGACGACCATCCGGACGCCGGGCTCGTGCTCGGCCACCCAGTGGCAGAAGTTGGAGCCGATGAACCCGGCCCCTCCGGTGACTACTATCGTTTTCAAGGTGCCTCCAGAATCGAGTAGGATTGCGGGACGCTTCGCCGTCCACGCACGTCAGCGCGCGCCGCCGGCCTCCCCCGCCTCGTCGGCCGCCGACAGCAGGTAGGCCCCGTAGGCGGTTTTGGCGAGGGATTCGCCGAGCTCGCGCAGCCTGCCCGCGCCGATGAAGCCGCGGCGGTAGGCGATCTCCTCGACGCAGGCGATGTAGTAGCCCTGCCTCGACTGGACGGCCTCCACGTACTCGGCGGCCTTGAGCATGCCCTCGGGGGTGCCGGTGTCCAGCCACGCCATGCCGCGGCCCATGAGCTCCACCGAGAGCCTCCCCTGCGCGAGGTAGGCGTTGTTCACGCTCGTGATCTCGAGCTCGCCGCGCGCGGACGGCTCCACGCCGGCCGCCACGTCGCAGACGGACCCGTCGTAGAAGTACAGCCCCGGCACCGCGTAGCTCGACTTCGGGCGCTCGGGCTTCTCCTCGATGCCCACGACGCGCCTCTCCGAGTCGAACTCCACGACGCCGAAGGCCCGGGCGTCCTTCACGGGGTAGCCGAACACGACCGCGCCGCCTTCGCGCTCCACGCGCTCCCGGGCGCGCCCGAGGACGCGGGTGAGGTCCTGGCCGTGGAACATGTTGTCCCCCAGCACGAGCGCGCAGGGCCCGCCCGCAAGGAACTCCCGCCCGATCAGGAACGCCTCGGCGAGCCCGCGCGGCTCCGCCTGCTCGGCGTACTCGAGGCGCATGCCGAGGTCCTCCCCGCCGCCCAAAAGCTCGCGGTAGGAGGGCAGGTCGCGCGGCGTCGAGATGACGAGCACCTCCCGGATGCCGGTCAGCATGAGCACGGAGAGCGGGTAGTACACGAGCGGCTTGTCGTAGATGGGCAGCAGCTGCTTGCTGACCACCTTCGTTATGGGGTGCAGGCGCGTGCCGGAGCCGCCCGCGAGGATTATGCCCTTCATATGGTTCGCTCCAATTCCGTCGATTCCTTACAGCTCGACGCTCGCCACACGGGGCTCGAAGCAGCAGCACGGGCGCAGGCACACTATCCGCACGCCGCTCGCCCGGGCAGGCCCCACCTTCAGGAACGTCCCGAGCACCGTGGTGGACCCGCCCATGCCCATGGGGCCCGAACCGCCCTCGTTGACGGCGGCGGTGATGCGCCCCTCCATCGGATCCTGCTCGTCGTAGGAGCCGTCCGCCTGCGCCTGCAGCATGAGGCTGGCCGCCTCGTAGTGGGAGCGACCGATGCCGACGGCGAGCGTGCACGGCGTGCAGCCGAGCTGCGCGCACGCCTCCTTGGCCCATTCGACGATCTGCGCCTCGACGTTGGCGGCGTCGTGGCGATGGAAAACCCGGTAGCTCCTTCCGCGGATCGCCGGCCCTCCGCCGAGCATGAGAACGTGAACCCGCAGGACGTCCTCGTCAATGCGCCTCACGGCGATCGGGGCCATCTCGAGCGCGGCGGGGTCCTCGTGCATCCCGAGCGACTGGCCGAGCCTCTCCTCGGCATCGCCGCGCACGGCCATCGGCCTGCCCGGAAGCCGCCTGAGCCCTTTCGCGACCCCCTGCTCCACAGCCTCCATGAACGCCCCGTCGATCGACCTGCCGGGGCCGACATCGACGAGCACGTGGGGGATGCCGGTGTCGTCGCAAAGCGGGCTCGAGAGCCCCTCGGCGGCCTCAGCGTTGTCGAGGACGGCCCTCAGGAGCCATCGCGCGGTCTCGTCGCTCTCGGCCGCGATCGCGCGCTCGTAGGCTCGCTTCTTGTCCTCGCGGAAGGTCGAGCCGGCTTCGACCAGGCAGCCCGCGATCGCTTCGACGACATCACCGCGTTCTTCGTCACCGCGCATCAGAACATTGACCTCCCACCCGCCGCGGCCACCACGGCCGGGCACTCCTCCAGCACGAGCTCGTAGAGGGCCTCCATGCCGAGTTCCGGGAAGGCGACGCAGCGCTTCGACACCATCCCCCTGCCCAACAGGGCGGTGACCGGGGGCACGACCGCAAAGACCGCCCCGTGCCGGCCGAGCATCTCGACCGTCTCGGACTTCAAGGCACCCTTGCCCAGGAACACCCTGGTGCCGGCTTGGCACAAAGGCCCGAAGCTCTCCTCGATCTCGACCTTGTTGCTCGAGGTGGGGCCGATGCCGGCGTCGCTCACCGCAGTGTGGAAGACGCCGCAGCCCGCAAGATCGACGCCGAGCTCCACCTGGCGCCCCTCCGAGATAAGCTCGCAGACTCTCGGGAGCGCGGCGTCCCGCCCAGCGTACACCCTCCCCGAGAACACGACCCTGTCCCCCACCTCGAGGCCGGACACGTCGGACGCGGGCAGCTCGACCCTTTTGCATCCGGCCGTCACGAGTCCCGGCCCCCGAACAGCTCGACGTAGCTCGACTCGTTCTCGATGACGCCGTAGGCTTTAGCGCGCGAGCAGATTTTCTCGGCCCATTTGGTGTGAGGCTTGATCTCGTTCATCTTGTTCGCCTTGGAGCTCTTCACCACGCCGCCCGAGGCGCCGAGTATCTGGGAGGCGTCCTCGTACTCCTCGCGCGTGACGGCCTGGAGGGCGTTCACGTACTTGACGTGAGAGGGATGGATCACCGTGCGGCCGACGAAGCCGTTCGCCTTGTCGAGGATCACCTCGCGCAGAAGCCCGTCCACCTCCTCGTTGAAGATGCGGTGGCGCCTAAGCAGCCTGTCCTCGATGTCGAAGGTGGGCAGCTCGCCGAACATCATGTCCTTGCTCGCGCGGAAGTACTCCCACACGGGGCCGGACACCACGTAGTCGTTGTCCCTGCTGAACACGTTTAGTATGTCGGTCAGGATCTCGCGGACCGTCATGATGTCGTATATGGAGTAGTCGACGCCCCGTCGGGCTCCGAAGCACGAGCTGAAGTCGGTCGCGCCGACGCGCACCTGCAGCACGATGCCGTAGTGCTCGTCGAGGATGTCGCGCACCCCCATGAGCTCGCCGAGCCTGCTCTCCTTGAACGCGACGCGCGGATCCTCGATGATGGGCATGCCGTACAGGACGCCATCGAAGCGCCCGTTCAGCTTAGCGAGGTGGCCCATGTACGCCTCGCCGTTGCGGCTGTTGAACTTCGGGAAGTTGAAGCCGCAGAGCACGTCCGCCATGCGCGGGGTCAGGCGCTCGGCGAAGCCCATGAACTGCTCGAGCGAGCGCACGCGGCAGAAGATGAGCGGAACCTTCGCGGGATCGATCTCGCCGGCCTCGCGGGCCGCGCCGACGACGTCGAGCAGTCTCAGCGTGTTCTCCTCCGCCTCCTCAAGCCTCTCCTCGGGGCAGGCGTCCTCGAAGCACAGGACCATGGAGGTCAGGCCCGGCATCGCCTCGTCGAGGATCTTGCCGACGAAGTCCTGGTAGCCCGGCATGTACATGGTCGCGCCGAGGCAGTAGCGCAAAAGGTCCTTGTCCGTGCCCTTGTCGAAGTCGACGGGGTCTTCGACGAAACGGAAGTCGGGGTTGTAGCGGTGATGGCGCATTGCGGGCCTCCTAGGCGATGGATCCCGCAGGCGACGCGGTCGCCTCGGGATAGTACGAGTCGATGACGCGCTGCACGAGCGCGACCTGCTTGGCGCGCTGTCGCGCCTGCTCGGCCGTGGTGTCCCAGCTGTGCGTGCCGGCGACGCTGCCGCCGGTCTTCAGGTAGATGGGCGCGGCCACCCGGATCATCTCGGGCACCTCGTAGTGCCGGATGAAGCCGCCGGAGGACGCGGGGTTCTCGGTGTGGATGTCGATGGGGACGTCGACCGCCTGTCGCATGGCGGAGAGCATCTGGAGCTGGATGTCGCGGACCGGGTTGATGGAATCGAGGCCGATGGACTCCATCAACCTGGCCGAGCAGGGGTTCGAGATCCCGGCATGGGCAGACATCTTGAAGTGGCAGTCCGAGAGGATCTCGCCGCTCTTGCGAGCCTCGTTCAGCACCCACAGGCACCCCTCGTCGTAGACCAGGAAACCCCGGACGCCGAGCCTCGAGGCGCGCTTCACCTCCTCGATCGCGCGGACGATCTGCTCCTGGCCGCGCAGCCGGTAGCCGATGCGCTTGCCCTCCTCGGTCTTCGCGCTCGCCGACGTGTCCGTCGTGGCCCGGGGACCGATGGCGAGAACGAGCTGAGTTCCCCGCTCGCTCGCCAGGGACGCCATCTGCTCGATCTCGGAATCGAGGAGGGTCATGATCCCCTTGGTTTGAGTCACGCGGTGGATGGCGATGCCGTACTCGTCCAGCTGGTCGAGGAGCGCCCTCATGGGGCCGGGGCCCTGGATGCCGGGAACCTCGAAGCGGTACTGCGCCCCGTCGGGGAACCGCTTCGCCGACGTCGGCAGGTCGTAGGCGTCTCCCCCGGGCATGCCGAGGCCGACGAGGAAGCCCCTCGTCTCGTCGATTGTGGTCATGGTCGCATCAGATCCTTTCTTCCCGGGCCTTGTGGAAGGCCCGGATCACAGAGCGCCTAGCTCGTCCATGAGCCCTTCGCGCATCGCCTTGGGATCGACCTCGAGGCCCGGCATGTCGCCGCGGATGCCGCCCCGGATCCGGAAGTCCAGGAACGCGGGGCGCGCGAGCCCGCACAGGCTTCGGATCGCGGCGGCGGCCTCGCCCGGCGAGCTCGCCGGCCCATCGGCCGTGGCGTATCCGCACGCGCGGGCGATCGCGGTGAAGCTCACATCCCCGCCGGCCGAGGGTTGGCCGCCGACGCTCTCGTGCAGCCCGTTGTTCAGCACCACATGGAGCAGATTCGGAACGTCGAGCTTCGACACGGGCGCGAGCGACCCCATGTGCATGATGAGCGCCGCGTCGCCGTCGAGACATACGACCCGCCTTTCCGGATGCGCGAGGGCAATGCCAAGGGCGACCGACGAGGCATGCCCCATCGAGCCCACGTTGAGGAAATCGTGCGCGTGCCCCTCGCCACGCGCCTCGCGCACGTGAAAGAGCTCACGCGAGGCTCGCCCGGTCGTTGCCGAGAAGATCGCATCGGGAGGCGCCGCGTCGAGGACCGCGCAGATCGCCTCCTCGCGGCTGGGCAGGGGGCTGCCGTCCACCACGGGTGATTTCCCCGTCGAGAGGACGCCCTTCGGAACCAGCATCGCGGCCGGCCCCCCGGCCTCCCTC
>OLSJ01001658.1_pt1 | contig 13032 bp, 10 predicted proteins | sample 1672151 | NCBI WGS metagenome assembly OLSJ01 (sample SAMEA3136653, study PRJEB25190) | human gut metagenome | biome: human gut; feature: human-associated habitat; material: faeces | place: Austria | collected 2013 | reverse complement strand
AAAAAATAAAAAGCCACATATTTTGCAGCCATAACAATTTTTGCAGTTAATTTCAATTGAATATCTATTCTTTGCATAAAATATAAGCAATATCCACTAGGATTTTTTTTCATAATTCTATTTAAATTATTTGACAATCCATTTGTTTGATATTCACACACTTGAATTACATGTGGATAAAGTATCATTGAACATTTTAGCTTATCATAAAGAACTGCTTCTGTTATAAATTTTTCATCTTTATAAATTGGAAATTTATTCTTTTTTAAAACACTAGTAGGAAATATAAATACAAATTCTCCTTTACAGTTGTATTTCATTTCTAAATCATAGATACAATCAATAGTACTTTTATTAGGAAAGTAATCACTTAACATATGTTGATTTTGATTTTCTTTATAAGAAATAATGCCTTCATTTTTTTTACATATTTTTAGTTTTTCTAGTAATGAATTAATTGTATTTTCTTTTAAAAAATCATCTGAATCTAAACACATAAAATATTTTCCTTTTGCTTCATCAACTGCTAGATTATGAGCTGTATGTTTTCCACCATTGTCTTTTTTTATATAACGAACATTTAATAAAGAATCATTTATAAATTTTTCAACAATTTTTTTAGTATTATCTATTGATCCATCATCTACAATTAACCACTCATATTCACTACTTATTTGATTTTTTAAACTATTATAAACATTTTCTAATTTATTAGCTCTATTATATGTTGGTGTAAAAATTGTAAGTAACATTTATTTTCTCCCTCTTTTAAAAAAACTCATAAAGTTAACACCAAAAATTCTATGTAAAGGTTTACTTATAATAGATCTCATTCTTTGTTTTATAGACAAACAGCTTCCCATATACCAATGAATAGATACTGTATTCTTTGTCTTTTTCAAACGACCAGTTGTACTTTCATAAGGATTAAAATACTCTTTAGGATATACGGTTCCCCATGAAAATTTTTGATAGTTTCCATCTCTTTTTAAATTCAACTTAGCCAAAGCTTCTGTATTTAATTGAGGACACATTACTACACCATGTTTTCCATCCAACAAAGGTTCATATTCTTCTAACATTTTTTTAATTGCTAGTCCATTAATTACTGAACCAAATCCTAATCCAGTATTTACATCTCCCACATTATTTCGTGTGTTTTTAGCATCTGTTTCAAATCCAAAAAAGGCCTCATTATCTAATAAAAAATCTAAATTTTTTACTAATTCAACATCTGTATCGAAATATACTCCCCCATATTTATAAACAACATATAAACGCACATAATCACTTAAAAAAGCATATTTTTTATTTTCATAACACCATTTTGTATAGCTATTTACACTTAAATCAAAATTATCTTCATTCCATTCTATGATTTCATAATCTGGACAATATTTTTTCCAACTATCTATACATTTTTTTGCTAAAGCAGGTTTTTCACCTCTTCCAAACCAGCAATAATGAATTACTTTAGGAATCATTATTCCACCTCCTATAATTATTTTTTCTTATATTCTATGTAAAAAGTCATATAAAAAAGTTGGAAGTAATCCAACTATTAATGGCTTTAACATTTTTATATAATTTATTTTTGATAAATTGAAATCTCTAACAATTAAATATTTAACATAGGCTTCATTTATTCTATATTTATATTTTCTTCTATTTTTAGCATCTCTATCATCTCTCATTTTGTATAAAGGTTCTTTTAAGTTATAACCTCTATAACCATACAAATACATTTTGTACCACAAATGATAATCTTCAACCCTAAGTAATTTTTCAGCAACAGTATATCCTTTTACTTTCCTATAGGCTTCACTTCTTACCATACATGGTGCATGACAAAATGGTGTCCCCTTTATAAAGTCACTTTTTATTACTTCACCATTTCCCTTTCCAACTCTAAAATCACCATGTTCATCAAAATATATCATTGGTGTACTTACTATGGCATATTCATGATGATCATCTAAAAAATTAATTTCTTTTTCTAATCTAGTAGGTAATGAAATATCATCTGCGTCCATTCTTGCTACATATTCAGTATCAACATATTCTAAACAATGATTCAATGTATAATTTAATCCCATATTTTTATCATTTTGTATTAAAATAATATTTTCATATTGTTCAGCATAACTTTTAGCTTTTTTATATGTATTATCTTTTGATCCATCATCACACATGATGAGTTTCCATTGTTGATTTGTTTGATCTAATAATGATTGAATTGCTTCATCTAACGTATTTTCACAATTATATATTCCCATTATAATAGACACTCTATATTCCATTTAATCACCTCTTTTTTAATAATCTTTCTCGATCTTTTTTTATATACGAAAAAAGCTGATTCTGTTCAAAGTTTTCTTTAACAAAATCAACACAATTATTTTTAAATTTCATTCTTTCTTCTGTATTAACATACATTTTATTCATTGCTTCATATAAAGATCGTTCATCAGCTTTTTTAACAATATAACCTGTTTCATCTTTTTTCATTGCATCAATAGGTCCTGGGATATCAGTTACGATAACAGGTACTCCCATAGCTTCAGCTTCAATAGTTCCCATTCCAAAACCTTCTCTATAACTTGGTAAAATATAACAATCCATAGCACTAAGGTATTTTTCAACTTCATTAGTACGGCCACAATAGATAATTTTTGAACATTTTTTTGACCAATCATATAATTCATAATTGATCGTATTATCTAATTCTTCACTTCCTACAAAAATAACTGTTACATCTGTTCTTTCATCAATCATTTTTTTGCTGGCACTCAATAATTCATTTATTCCTTTATCTCTTGTAATTCTTCCTACAAACCCAAAAATGAATTCTTTTTCGTTGATATTAAGTTTTTCTCTGGTTTCTTTTCTATAAACATCAAACTTTGAACAATCAAATTTATTTAAGTCTATCCCACAGGCACTGCCATTCCAAATAACAGAGCCTTTATTTTTAGAATACAATTTTTCTTCATGAGCAAAATTTAAATTAGAATAACTATCAGGTTCAATCCATGTAGAAAGATGACAAACAGTTTTTTCAACAAATTTAAAAGTCTTACGCTTCAATCCATTAAATCCTACATAAGCCATTCCCCATTGACAATACAGTCTAACTGGTACTCTTGCAAGAAAACCAGCCATAGAAGCATAAAGTGATGCATTGGGAGTTGAATATTGAATCATATCAAATTTTTCTCTTTTAAATATTTTTCTCATCTCAAGCATCGCTTTTATACCGCCAATACTTATTCCTCTTTCCATCGAAATAGGATAATAATGTATAAAATCGGGTAATTCATTTTTAAATTCTTTATTATAACTACAAATAAAGGAAATATCCCAATCTGTATTCTCATGTAAATAAATAGCTGTTTTTAAAACAAATGCTTTAAGGGTCAATGGTATTGTCGTTACAAAACAAATCTTCTTCATCATCTCACCTTCCTTATTGGTGAACCTACATAGGTCCCTTCTTCTTTTATATCTTTGATCACTGTGCTTCCTGCTCCAATCATACAATTGGCACAGATACTTAAATTATTGATGACTGTTGCTCCTATCCCTATCCATGTACTTTTTCCTATAGTTACTGTACCTGCGACATGTACTCCCGGAGAGACATGTACATAATCTTCAAGGACACATTCATGATCTATAGAAGAAGCTGTATTGATGATACAGCTTCTTCCTATCTGTACTTCTGTATTGACTACTGCATTTGCCATGATCACTGTTCCTTCTTTGATCATAGCTGTCTCATCTATGACTGCACTTGGATGGATAAGAGCTGTCTGTTTGATATTTTCTCTTTCCAACATGTCTGATATTTTTTCTCTGATTCTGTTATTGCCTATTGCAATGATGAAGTCATGATCATCTTTGTACTGTCTTATATCTTTAGATGTTCCTACTATTGGATATCTTCCACAGCTTCTTTTACTTGTATCATCATCTAGAAACAGTATTTCTTCATAGCCGTTCAGTCTGGCTATATCAGCGATGACCTTTCCATGACCGCTTGCACCTATAATGACTATCTTCTTATTCATCAGGTGTTCCTCTGAATTCTTCCATCGTTGCTGATGTCTTAGAAGAGATACCTTCTCGACACAATACTGTCTTTACTGTTTTAAAGATGATTCTGACATCCAATAAGAATGTAATATGACTTACATAATAGACATCCAGATCAAACTTTTCTTCCCAGCTGATGGCATTTCTTCCATTGCATTGTGCCCATCCTGTAAATCCCGGTCTGACATCATGTCTGTGTTTTTGATGTTCATTGTATAAAGGTAGGTATCTTACAAGTAATGGTCTTGGTCCTACGATCGACATGTCTCCTTTTAAGATATTGAAAAGTTCTGGAAGTTCATCCAGACTTGTCGATCTAAGCATTTTTCCAAATTTTGTAAGTCTAACTTCATCAGGCAATAGATTTCCTTCTTCATCTTTTTCATCCGTCATCGTTCTGAATTTATACAGTGTAAAGATCTTTTCATTCTTTCCCGGTCTTTCCTGTCTGAAGATAACTGGAGAACCCAGTTTGCTTCTTACAAGAATGGCTGTTATCAAAAGAACTGGACTTAAAACAATGATAGCCAGTAATGACAAGACAAAATCAAGAAGTCTCTTAAAAAAATATCTGTACATTATTCAAAACAGCTCCTAATCATTTCAATAATCATATCCTGTTGCTCTGGTGTCATCTTGTTATCTGAAGGCAGACAGAGTCCTCTTTGGAAGATATCCATTCCTACATCCAATGGTTTTCCATCTTTTCCTAGTGTTCCACCTTTGATATAGGCATTTGTTTTTGCTCTTCCATCTCCTTCTCTTGTGATGAAGGCATTGTTTCTATAGATTGGTTGCATATGCATTGGTTTCCAGATTGGTCTTCCTTCTGCATTGTATTTGAACAATGTATCCAATATCTCATGTGGACATGATTTTCCTTTTTCTGATACATAGAGATATTCCTGTTCACTTCTTACCTGTTTGCACATGGCTTCTTCATCAATTAAGATACATGATAGCCAGTAATTTGGACTTGTATTTTCTTCATCTACTGGATTCATTTGTAATGGAAGATCTTTTAATCCTTCCTTATATCTTTCATAGATGGCTTTTTTCTGTGCGATATGTTCATCAAGATACTTATATTGTCCTCTTACGACTCCTGCAATGACATTGGACATACGATAGTTATATCCTAGTTCTTCATGTTGATACCATGGTGCACTTTCTCTTGATTGTGTTGACCATTTTCTTACCTTATTGGCCATTTCTAGATCATCAGTGAGGAACATTCCTCCTGATGATCCTGTAATAATCTTATTTCCATTAAAGGAAATAGCATTATAGTTACCTAATTGACCACAAGGTCTTCCTTTATATGTAGCTCCTAATGCTTCTGCAGCATCTTCGATAATAATTGCGTTATGTCTGTCACAGATTTCTTTAATTTCGTCCCATTTACATGGTGTTCCATATAAATGAACAAGTACGACTACTTTTACTTCTGGATACATTTCAAATGCTTTTTCCAATGCTTTAGGATCCATATTCCATGTTTCATATTCACTGTCAATAAAAACTGGAACACCTCCTTCATAGACAACAGGATTAACAGTTGCATCAAAAGTCATATCACTGCAGAATACTTTATCACCTGGTTTAACACCAGCAGCTTTTACAGCAAGATGTAAAGCAGCTGTACCTGCTGATAAAGCAACAGCATATTTACAACCTACTTTTTCACAGGTGATCTTTTCTACTTCATTGATATTTTTACCAACAGTAGACATCCAATTAGTATCATATGCTTCTTGAATAAACTTGATTTCTTCACCATGCATGGTTGGTGAAGACAACCATACTTTATTTTCAAAAGCTTTAAATTCCATTCAAATTCCCCCTCTTTTTATATATGAAAAAAGGCATAACAGATGTTATGCTTTTGGCTGATATGTAGGTACGATATTCTTGATAAGATGTCTGATATCATTTGTTTCGTCATAAGCTTCCTTCTTCAAATGAACAAGTTTTTCTAGGAATACCTCTTCATCCATTTCTATTGGCTTTCCAATATGGATCAGATGGTTTGGTGTATCCTGTAATCCTTACTCTTTCATAAGAAGTTCTTCATACAGCTTTTCTCCTGGTCTCAATCCAGTATATTCGATTTTGATATCGATATCAGGTTCATATCCTGATAGTTTGATCAGATTTCTTGCCATATCTGCTATCTTAACTGGTTTTCCCATATCCAGGATAAAGATTTCTCCTCCTTTGGCATAGGCTCCTGCCTGTAAGACAAGTGAGACAGCCTCTGGTATCGTCATAAAGTATCTGATGATATCTGGATGCGTTACTGTTACTGGTCCACCATTTTTGATTTGTTTTTTAAATAGTGGTATGACTGAACCATTTGATCCTAGGACATTTCCGAACCTTACTGCGACATATTCCGTCTTTGAACGATTGTTCATTGTCTGAACAATCATTTCACACATTCTTTTTGTCGCTCCCATTACATTTGTTGGATTGACTGCCTTATCTGTCGATATCAGAATAAATCTCTTTGTTTTATATTTATCCGCTGCTCTAGCAACATTCAATGTCCCAAAGACATTGTTTTTGACTGCCTCATTTGGACTGTCTTCCATCAATGGCACATGTTTATGAGCCGCTGCATGATAGACGATATCAGGATGATATTCTTTGAAAAGTTCATCAATCTTCTTTGTATTTCTTACAGAAGCAATCAATGTTTCCAGATTCAAATCCGGATGGTCATGTTTCAATTCCAGTTGAATGTCATAGGCATTGTTTTCATAGATATCAACTATGATCAGCTGTTTGGGTTTGGCAGCAGCTATCTGTCTGCATAGCTCACTTCCAATTGAACCTCCACCGCCTGTGACCATAACAACTTTATCTGTTACATAACTCATGATTTCTTCAAGATTGACTTCGATTGGTTCTCTTCCAAGAAGATCCTTGATTTCTACTTCCTTAAAGTCTGAAAGATGAACCTCTCCATTCAACATCTGATAGATACCTGGCAGTTTTTTGATTCTGCATTTCGTTTCCTTGCAAATGTTTAAAATATCAGCAAGGTCTTTTTCATCAACAGAAGGCATTGCAACCAATATCTCTTCAATCTTATATTCTTTTGATGCTTCAATGATCTTATCTCTGCCACCTACGATCGGTACGTTATGCAAACTTCTTTTATGCTTGGCAATGTTGTCATCAATAAAACAGATGACTTCCTTATAGACTTGTGGTGCTGATGATATTTCTCGATAGATCTTTTCACCTGCCAAACCTGCCCCAATGATCATGACCCTTTCAAGATCTCTTTTGGATTTTCCTCTGTTACTGTAAAACCTTAAAAGTCGATAGCTGAAACGACTTCCACCTACACACATTGTAAGCAATAAAAAATAAATAATGTAACAAGATCTAGGCAGACTGTTTTGTGTCAACTCATATAAGACAATATTAACTGCACTTGCACTAAATGTTGATATCAGAATATTTTTTAATTCAACTATGGAAGCAAACTGCCATAGGCTATGGTAAAGCTTATTGATTACAAAGATTGCCAAATCAATCAATACAACAAAAATAATCATTGTATTCATATGTTGAAGATAGCTGTTTTCAACACTTCCATTGAATCTTAATAATAAAGATCCATAAGAAGCGAGTAGAATACTTACGATATCGATAACAATCAACATCATCTGTCTAATTGTTAACTTTTTATTTTTCATCTATATCCTCTCCCCTCTATTTTTGTAAAAAAAAGAATATAGTTTACCTATCTAATAAGTATTTATATTAGACTAAATAAACTATATTCAAATAATCAATATAGGCGGCTACCCCTACTCTATATATTCCTATTTTGCATTTCTAAACCTGCTTTTATTTTCCTATTTAAAAATTTAATATTTAAGATTGCTAAATGATCTTTAGGAATGATAGCAGTAATATGTTCTTGAAGGTTCATCAATGGACCTTCAGTAAGTATTAATCTTCCATCTTCTTTATATCCTTTAGATATCTTTAATATATAGTGTTTATTAAGTAATAAATGTAGGAGGTGTATTTCATCTTTTGTAAGTGCAGATACCTCATCTTTTTTTAATTCTTTAATGACACCATCTTTTTGTTCATACATTAAAGTAAGCATTGTATCAAATTCTATTTGATCTTTATTTGTTTTAATAAAGAGATATCCAGGAAACATAGGGTTAATGATGACTTTATCTTTTGATCTAATATATTTTTCATATCTTGGGATAAAAGCCTCTACATCTTTTTGATTGTTAAATACATAATAAAGCTTTTCTATTTTCAAACTCTGACAATATAAAACATAATAATGAATATCTAAATCCTCTTCTACTTCCATAAATTTTCCTTTTTATCCTACATATATAAAAAAGCAAAAAGCTAAGCTTCTTTATAACCATAGATTATACTAATCCACGACACCACTATAGCATAATCATTTTTCAAAAGAAACATTTTTCTCCTTTTTTTGACATAAAAAAATAAAGTAATGTCGTTGAGTAAAAAATACTGCAGTTCAGTAAAAATATGAGTTAAAAAATAAAATTCATTTCTTATTATCGATAATCGATATATTTAGCTATATAAAAAGTTTTTGTACCGTAATACAAAAACTTTTAAATTCATCCACTTTATTGCACTATAATACAATAAATTTTATCTATATACATTTTTACAATTAATCTATTTCATTAGCAGCTTTATAAGCTGTTCTAATAGCACTTGCAATATCAGCAGTTCTTTCACCAGAACAATCACCTACACATACATGAGGAATTGTAATAAATGAATCATCAAAGATATTTTTCTTTGATCCTAAAGCATTAATAATTGTATCAGCTTTGATTTGTTCCTTTGCTGTATAGACAATATTGTTTTCAATATGATCTACTTTTGTATTTACTAATTGCTTAACATTATGATCTGCAAAGTCTTTCATCATTAATGGTAAAACAGTTGTAGATTCACCAGCAGCAATTTTATCCATCATTTCTACAATTGTCACTTGATGACCTTTATTTGCTAGATATTCAGCAGTTTCAGCACCTACTAAACCTCCACCAATAACCACACAATCACCAGTAACTTCTTGTCCGTTTAAAACATCCCAACTTGAAACAATATTGCTGTTATCATGAGGAATTGGCATTTTCATATTATGTGCACCTACAGCAATAATAGCATAATCATAACTATTGATATCTTTTGCTTCTTCATTTAAATGAATATCTACATTTAATGTAGGTAATACTTTTTGATAATATTCAACACTTCTTAAGATTTCATTTTTTCTTGGTGGAACAGAGGCAATATTGATTTGTCCTCCTAAATGATCTGCTTTTTCAAATAAAGTCACTGTATGTCCTTTAACAGCAGCAACTCTTGCTGCTTCTAAACCAGCAATACCTCCACCAATAACAACAACTTTTTGTGGATTATTTGTTGGTTTAATTGAAACAGTAGCTTCATTTCCATTTTCAGCATTTAAAACGCATGAAATGTATTGTCTATTTTGAATTGCATCAACGCATCCTTTATTACAGTTTAAACATTCTCGAATGCATTCACCTTTTTTCACTTTTAAAGCAATATCAGGATCAGTTAATAAAGAACGTCCATAACCAATCACATCAGCATCACCATCATTTAAGATCTTTTCACCAGCTTCTACACTGACAACTCTACCTACTGTTGCTACTGGAATAGAAACAACTTCTTTAACTTTTCTAGCAACAGGTAATGTCCAATTATAAGGAACATCTCCCATTGGTGGAATCGTATCACCCATATTTCCTGTATGGTTGGCTTGAGCTACTTGAATCATGTCAACGCCTGCTTCTTCTAGTTTTTTCGCAAAAGCAATTCCTTCAGTTTCTTTTAAACCACCTTTACCTCTCAAACTTCCATCTTTATTTAAAGTAATAATTGGAAGTTTATATTCAATTGTCAAATCAGGTGCAGCTTCTTTAATTGCTTTAACAACTTCTAAAGCATAACGAATTCTATTTTCAAAAGAACCACCATATACATCACTTCGATGATTTAATACTTCAGAACATAAAGAACCTAACAAACGATCGCCATGAACTTCAATCGCATCAATCCCTGCAAGCATTGCTTTATGCGCACAACTCGCAATACTTTCTTTAATTTGATTTAATTGTTCAACTGTTGCTTCATTTACAAAATGTTGCATATCATGATGTAATTTAGCATAAGCATCTTTTGTAAGCTTTTGTGCTAATTCTGTTTGTTTTAAAGCTTCTTCTTCATTTCCTTCAGCTTTTGCTTTAGCCGCATTTTGACGTGCTATTCCTGCTTCCATAATCATTTTACCAACACCAGGAACATCATATTCAGGATGGAAAAGTTGTAAAGCTACTTTACAATCATATTGATGTAATGTATCAGCTAATTTTTTAAAGGCAGGTATTTGTTCATCACTATAAAGTTTAGGTGTAGGTGATGCTGTACGCACTGGTGCAACATCTCCAATAACAACATAAGAAACTCCACCTTTCGCTAATCTTTCATAAAAACTTAAACTTCTTTGTCCAATAGATCCATCTCTTTCTTCATATCCTGTTGTAAGAGGTGGAAACATAATTCTGTTTTTTAATGTCATTTTCCCTACTTGGATTGGTTCTAATAGTTTCATATTATTATATCTCCTTTGTTATTTGATATGCATTTGTAATAGCATCTTTTAATGTTCCTACTTTTTGACAATCACCAATTAAATGCGCATTTTCAATTGGTGAAGCAACTGGATTATAACCAACTGCAAAAACTAATGTATCAACATCATCTAGAACATATTCTTGATGATTCTTTTCATATTTAATAGTATTTTCATCAACATAAGTGATCTTAGAATTTAATTCAATCTTCACACCTTTTTCCATCATACGTCTTGTAAGCAATGATTTCGTTGCTCCAGATTCCCCTGTCATTAATCCTTTAGTCATTTCAATTAAAGTAATATCTCTATTTGTAGGGAATAAATCATTAATCAATGGTGCTAAATAATCTGCTGTTTCACAACCAACAGAACCACCACCAATAATTACGATCTTTCTACCTGGGAATTTTTTACCAGATAAAATATCATCAGCCGTCATTGTTTGTTTAAAGACTTTATAAGGTTCGATTTCTTTAGGTGTTGCTCCTACTGTTGTAATCACTTCATAATCTTTAAATTCATTTTCAATCATTTCTTTAGTCACTGTTGTATTTAAACGAACATCAACACCCGTTAATTGACTCTTCATATATTTAACTACTTTAGTAATTTCTTGTTTACCAATAGGCACACAAGCAATATTTAATTGACCACCTAAACGATCACTTTGTTCACATAAAACAACTTCATGTCCACGTTTTTTAGCGACATAAGCAGCTTCCATTCCTGCTGGTCCACCACCAACAACAAGTACTTTTTTCTTAACAGGAGCTTCATCAATTTCTTCTTTTTCAACAGCTGGATTGACTGTACAACTAATTGGTTTACCAAACATAATTCCTGTTAAACATCTTCCACAACCAATACATGGTCTAATTTCATCTGTTTTTCCTGCTTTTGCTTTGTTCGCAAATTCACTATCACATAAATTAGGACGACCAATCATACACGCATCACAAACACCATTAGCGATTAACTCATCTGCTACCCAAGGTTCGTTGATACGCGAAACTGTTGCCACTGGAATAGATACATGTTTTTTAATTTCTTCACTTGCATGTTTATGTGGTGCCGGAGCTGTTCCACTTGCTGGCATTGAACTTCCTTTTTTAATGGTATTTCCTCCAGAAACATGAATAAAGTCAACGGTTGCTTTTTCTAATTGTTTAGAGACATAGATCATATCATTAAGTGTTAAACCACCATCACTGTATTCATCTCCTGAAATACGCACATCAATGATAAAATCTCTACCACATTGTTTTCTTACTTCTTCAATAACTTCTAAAGTTAAACGTAATCTTCCATGAATATCTCCACCATATTCATCTGTTCTTTTATTATATAAAGGCGTTAAAAATCCTCCTAATAAACCATGTGCATGGGCTGCTTGGATTTCAACTCCATCTCCCCCTGCTTTTTTAAAACGTAAAGCAGCTTCACCAAATTGTTTAACAATTACTTTTAATTCTTCTTTTGTTACTTCTCGAGGGGCACTTTTAGCATAATATGGTCCTACATTAGAAGGAGCTATCAATTGTGGTGTCCCAGGAATTGGAAAAGCCATATAAGCTGGATGAAAGAGTTGTGATAAGATTTTAGTATCATATTGATGTACTGCATCTACAAGTTTTTTCCATCCAGGAATATAAGAATCATCATAGATTGACATATCTCCTGGTAAATATGTATATGTAGGTTCTACAGTTGTAACTTCAGTTACAATAAGTCCTACTCCACCTTTTGCTCTAGCTGCATAGTGCTTTACTAACGCATCTGTTACATAACCTTTATCTGCAAGATTAGTTGATAAAGGTGGCATAAAAATACGATTTTTTACTGTTGTATTTCCTATTTTAATAGGTGTAAATAAATGTTCATAAGTATTCATAATAAATCTCCTTTTTCCTCATGTTTATTTTATCACAAGCATTTCCCAAAAACGTTATCATTTCTAGCTATTTACATCTATTTTTTGTCATCAAAAATAAAAGCAAGGACAAAATATCGTCCTTGCCAGCAAATACCATTAAGCTTCAAAATATTTTTTTATTTCTAAAACTTCATCTTCAGAAACTTTTAACAATTCAACTGCTTTTGAAAACGAAATACTTAAGCTATTCATCAAATTTGTTATTAATTCAATATTTTTCTTTCTTCTTTCCAATTTTTGTCCTTGTTCAAGCCCCATAGAATGTCCTTTTTCTATATTTTCTCTGGCTATCATTTCTCCTAAATTA
>OLSJ01001643.1_pt1 | contig 13226 bp, 10 predicted proteins | sample 1672151 | NCBI WGS metagenome assembly OLSJ01 (sample SAMEA3136653, study PRJEB25190) | human gut metagenome | biome: human gut; feature: human-associated habitat; material: faeces | place: Austria | collected 2013 | reverse complement strand
TGGATGTTGTATGCCCAAAAAGTTGAAGCGACGGACACATCTGAATTACCTGTGAAATTTCCCGACAAACCCGCTTGTAAATTAGCCGCAACAGGTGCTTGAAGTCCTCCCCGACCATTCCAATAGTCGGGGAGGGTGTTATTGATTGAGGCTGGGCGTAACAAACTTTAGCAAAAAGCCTTAAAAAGCATTCTCCAAAACCAGAACGCAACTGACTGATTTTGATGAAATACATAGTGCTGTTGCTTTAAACAATAAAGCAGCTTAAAAATGCACTTATTCCATTGAATTTAGAGGATTAATTGTCTATTTCGCTCACCTTCTTATTCAGCAAACGAGAAGCGCGCCAGTAAACCAGCAACATCAGGCCCATTACGATAGTCAGCGTAATGCTGGTGGCTGCACCAAATGGCCAGTCACGAATATTGAGGAACTGTACCTTGATGACGTTACCGATCAGCAGGTTTTTCGCACCGCCCATCAGGTCGGACACATAGAACAAGCCCATGGCTGGCAGCATCACCAGCAGACATCCGGCAATAATCCCCGACATCGTCAGTGGAATAATGATGCGGATAAAAGTCTGTAACTTGCTGGCACCGAGATCGCGCGCCGCTTCCAGTAAAGGTTTATCCAGTTTTTCAATACTGGAATAAAGTGGCATCACCATAAACGGCAGCAGAATGTAAACCAGACCGATAATCACCGCGCTGGGGGTGAACATGATGCGAATTGGGGTATCAATAACGCCCAGCCACAGCAGGAACTCGTTGAGATAGCCTTTGGTGCTGAGGAAAATTTTTAGCCCGTAGATACGAATCAGCGAGTTTGTCCAGAACGGAACAATCAGCAGAAACAGCAGCAGCGGTCGCACTTTATGCGGCAGTTTTGCCAGAAACCAGGCAAACGGGTAGCCCAGCACCAGGCAGGCGAGAGTGGCGATCAGCGCCATATTCAGTGAGTGCACGAGCACTTCAAAATAGAGCGGATCGAGCAGACGTGTGTAGTTATCCAGCGTAAAGACCATTTTGACGAAACTCGCGTCGTCGCGGGTCAAAAAGCTGGTGCCAATGATCATCAGGTTGGGCAGAAAGACAAACAACACAAGCCAACCGACGATAGTGACAATCACTACATTCTGGAACTTACTTGTGTTCTTCATCAGCCAGTACGACCTCCCAGCTTTCTACCCAATTAATGGCCATTTTCTGGTCGAGTGAGTGGTCAAAGTCAGGATCGTCTTCGTTGAAGAATTCGCTGACCATCACCATCTTGCCATTTTCCAGTTCGACAACCGACTCCAGCGTCATGCCTTTGTAGTTACGCTCGCGAACGTAACCAATCAGCCCTTCGACGTGGTTATCATCGTTGATTTCGTCAACGCGTAAGTCTTCCGGGCGTAACAGAACATGCAGTTTTTGCCCAGGTTCAACGGCGAAGTTAACGTAGATATTACACTCGCGGCCTTCAACGTTGGCGCGTACGCGTTGCTCGTCGAGACGTTCGATCACCGTGGCGTTAAACATATTGATTTCGCCAATGAATCCGGCAACAAACAGGTTTTTGGGTTCTTCGTAGATTTCACGTGGTGTGCCGTCTTGTTCAATGCGACCATCGCGCATCACCACAATCCGGTCAGACATAGTGAGTGCCTCTTCCTGGTCGTGGGTAACGAAGACGAAAGTAATGCCAAGTTTTCGCTGTAACGCTTTTAACTCGTTCTGCATCTGTTTGCGCAGTTTGTAATCCAGTGCGGAAAGCGATTCATCAAGCAACAACAGACGAGGCTTGTTAACCACTGCGCGGGCAATGGCCACGCGTTGCTGCTGACCGCCAGAGAGTTGATGCGGTTTGCGTTGAGCGAAGGTTTCCAGTTGTACCATCCGCAGGGCTTCCATCACGCGAGGCGTAATTTCAGCAGCGGGGGTTTTTTGCATACGCAAGCCAAAGGCCACATTTTCGAATACGGTCATGTGGGGGAATAACGCGTAGCTTTGGAAAACGGTGTTCACATAGCGGTTTTCCGCCGGAACGTGGGTGATGTCCTCGTTATCCAGCATGATGCGCCCGGAATCAACAGTTTCCAGACCCGCAATCAGGCGAAGAACGGTTGTTTTACCGCAGCCAGAAGGGCCAAGCAGCGTGAGGAACTCGCCATTGTTGATAGTCAGATCCAGCTGGGGAATGACTTCTTTACCATCAAAGCATTTGCGAATTCCCGCCAATTGCACCAGCGGTGAAAGCGAACTCGGTTGTTTATTCAATTTTTTACTCTGTCCCATGTAAACGCAACGGATGGCTTACCGATGCGGGGTTTGTGGTTAACCACCTTGGTGACTCTTAATGAGGGCGGTAATTCTACGGCAAACCGCTTGAATCGCCAATCCTTGTTGTGAATTACTGGCTTAGCTTTATATTGATTAAGGTAATGTTGATAAATATTCCCGCTTGCAGGGGTAAAAGTGACCTGACGCAATATTTGTCTTTTCTTGCTTCTTAATAATGTTGTCACGAAAAGTGAGGGTGACTACATGGATAAACTACTTGAGCGTTTTTTGAACTACGTGTCTCTGGATACCCAATCAAAAGCGGGAGTGAGACAGGTTCCCAGCACGGAAGGTCAGTGGAAGTTATTGCATTTGTTGAAAGATCAGCTCGAAGAGATGGGGCTTATCAATGTGACCTTAAGTGAGAAAGGAACGCTAATGGCGACGTTACCGGCTAACGTTCCTGGCGATATCCCGGCGATTGGTTTTATTTCTCATGTGGATACCTCTCCGGATTGCAGCGGTAAAAATGTAAATCCGCAAATTGTTGAAAACTATCGTGGTGGCGACATCGCGCTGGGTATTGGCGACGAAGTCTTGTCACCAGTGATGTTCCCGGTTCTGCATCAATTGCTGGGGCAGACGCTGATCACCACCGATGGCAAAACGCTATTGGGCGCTGACGATAAAGCCGGTATTGCGGAAATTATGACCGCGCTGGCGGTATTGCAGCAGAAAAACATTCCGCATGGCGATATTCGCGTCGCCTTTACGCCAGATGAAGAAGTGGGGAAAGGGGCGAAACACTTTGATGTTGATGCCTTTGATGCTCGTTGGGCTTACACCGTCGATGGTGGTGGCGTAGGCGAACTGGAGTTTGAAAACTTCAACGCCGCATCGGTGAATATCAAAATTGTCGGTAACAACGTTCACCCTGGCTCGGCAAAAGGCGTGATGGTTAACGCGCTATCGCTGGCTGCACGCATTCATGCAGAAGTTCCGGCGGATGAAAGCCCAGAAACTACCGAAGGTTATGAAGGTTTTTATCACCTGACGAGCATGAAAGGCACCGTTGAGCGCGCCGATATGCACTACATCATTCGTGATTTCGATCGTAAACAGTTTGAAGCGCGTAAACGTAAGATGATGGAGATTGCCAAGAAAGTGGGCAAAGGGCTGCACCCTGATTGCTACATTGAACTGGTGATTGAAGACAGTTACTACAACATGCGCGAGAAAATTGTGGATCATCCGCATATTCTCGATATCGCCCAGCAGGCGATGCGCGATTGTGATATTGAACCGGATCTGAAGCCGATCCGTGGCGGCACCGACGGCGCGCAGTTGTCGTTTATGGGATTACCGTGCCTGAACCTGTTCACTGGCGGTTACAACTATCATGGTAAACATGAGTTTGTGACCCTGGAAGGAATGGAAAAAGCGGTGCAGGTGATCGTGCGTATTGCCGAGTTAACGGCGCAACGGAAGTAAGCGAAAAGGGATGCGGCATGTGATGCCGCATCCGGCTTACATCCAAACTTACCCTTCGAAGAACCAATACCCGCTATTGACCAGCGCCGCGAGCATCGCGAGGAATGATGGATCTTCCAGCGCCTCGCCAAAATTCTCGGCAGTCAGCACAATATTACTGGCGAGCGCATCCAGTGCCGGACGGTGCGGAGAATCGATCTTTTCACCATTGGCGTATACATCATCACCAATGCGCAATACGCGCAGACCACCCAGGCGCACCAGCACATCACCTTGTTTCAGCGCATCGTAGATTTCATCCGGCTGATAAGGCGGCTCTGGCGGCGCGATATCCAGTTCATGACGTGACTGGGAAATAAACTCGCCAAACCATTGCTTAAAGTGTTCCGGCTGGTTGATCAGTTCAAGCATCATCTCACGCAGTTTATCCATCTCTTGCGGCAGAACATCAGCCGGATGGGCGCGAGGAGGGATATCCGGATCGCTGTAATAATTACCGCCCAGCTCACGTTGCAGAACATAATCGGCAAAACCGCTGATCAGCTCCCGCGTATTGGGCGCACGAAAACCGACAGAGTAGTTCATCGCATTTTCCAGCGCGTAGCCCTCGTGCGGGAATCCCGGCGGAATATAAAGAATATCGCCAGGCTCCAGCTCTTCATCGATGATGGCTTCGAACGGATCGACCTGTAACAGATCCGGGTGCGGGCAGTGCTGTTTCATTTGCAGCTTTTCGCCCACTCGCCAGCGACGACGACCGGTTCCCTGGATAATAAACACATCGTATTGATCGAGATGCGGGCCGACGCCGCCGCCGGGTACGGAAAATGAGATCATCAGGTCGTCAATGCGCCAGTCCGGCAGTTCACGAAACGGACGCATCAGCGCGGCGGTTGGTTCATGCCAGTGATTTACTGCCTGCACCAGCAATGACCAGTTGGTCTCACCGAGATGATCGTAGCTTTCGAATGGACCGTGGCTGACCTGCCATTTACCATCCTGGTGACTGACCAGCCGACTGTCGACTTCGCTTTCCATCGCCAGACCCGCTAACTCGTCTGGAGAGATTGGGTCAATAAAATTATTAAAGCCGCGTTTTAACACTACCGGACGTTTCTGCCAGTGGCGTTCAAGAAAATCGGGCCAGTTAAGGGTAAGTTGGTATTCCATGTTAAGCATCCACAGGCTGGTATCTGCAACCGATTATAACGGATGCTTAACGTAATGCGTGAAGAAAGGGCATATTTATTCACTCTTTGGCGAAGAATGCTGGCGACCAAAAATCACTTCCATTCGTGCACCGCCGAGCATACTCTCTCCGGCGATGATTTTTCCGTCGTATTGCTCGGTAATTTCACGTGCGACTGCCAGACCGACACCTTGTCCGGGGCGCAAAGTGTCAACACGTTGACCACGGTCGAAGACCACTTCACGCTTGCTTTTCGGGATACCGGGGCCATCATCCTCGACCACAATATAGAGATGATCATCGGTTTGTCTGGCTGAAATTTCGACAAACTCAAGACAGTATTTACAGGCGTTATCCAGTACGTTGCCCATCACTTCGACAAAATCATTCTGCTCACCCACAAAGCTGATTTCTGGCGAGATATCGAGGGAAATATTAACCCCTTTACGCTGATAAACTTTGTTCAGCGCCGAGGTGAGATTGTCCAGCAGTGGGGCGACAGGATGCAATTCGCGGCTAAGTAATGTTCCACCGCGCATACTGGCGCGATGCAGGTAGTAGCCAATTTGTTGCGAGATGCGGCTGATTTGTTCCAACATTACCGGCTCTGCTTCGCTGACGCTCATCTTCTCACTACGCATGGAACGTAGCGTACTTTGCAGCACCGCCAGCGGTGTTTTCAGACTGTGCGTCAGGTCGGTGAGCGTAGTGCGGTATTTGTCGTAACGTTCACGCTCACTTTTTAACAGTCGGTTCAGGTTACGTACCAGGCTGGTAAGTTCCCTCGTGGTGGTAGGGTTGAGTAGTTCCCGGTTGTGCTCTTCCAGTTCGCGGACTTCTTTTGCCAGGGCTTCGATAGGGCGTAAACTCCACCAGGCGGCGACCCATAACAGAGGGATCACTAACAGCAGGTTGGCTGAGAGCACATAGACAAACCAGCTCCACACCATATAGGAACTTTTAAGCTCTACAGGGATGGTATCAACCACCACAATGGTTAACTTTGGCATCTGCGACGTTGCCGGATAGATGTTTACTGCCACCGAGTGAGTCATCTCAGCGTCGTCGTCATCCTCCCGTACTTCCTGCAACTGTTGCTGTATAGAATGATCTTCACTCAGCAAGATGCTGGTATCGTTAACATCCGCTTCTATTTCATGGAAGCCATTAGATTTCAGCCAGTCAGGCTGGATCATTTTCATCAACCAGGGAACGTCACGCTGCGCCCATAAAAGTTGCCCGTTCTCATCATAGATCAGTGTCATAGTAGGGCTTTGCTTGTCGATATTTTCTGGCAATTCGACATGCAATTTGTTGTTTTCCCACTTCGCGAGGGTATAGAACAGGTTGCTCTCGCCACGTAACAGCCGAAACGTGGTTTTATCGAAACTGACGCTATAACCGATTAGCGCGACCATCCCGTAGGCAAGCGAAAGCACCAGCACTACCGCTGCCGTTGCCAACAGAAAACGAACCCGTAGCGAGAGTGGGGAAAAAATACGCAGTAATTTTTTCATCAGCGCAATTCGAACAGATAGCCCTGGCCGCGAACGGTGGTAATCACTTCTTGCGGATATTGCGCCTGAATTTTCTTACGCAGTCGGCCCATTAATACATCAATGGTATGGCTTTCCCGCAGTTCGGCATCCGGATAGAGCTGTAACATCAGCGAATCTTTGCTGACCACTTTGCCGTTATTACGGATTAGCGTTTCCATAATGGTGTATTCAAACGCGGTCAGTTTGATCACTTCGTCGTTAATGGATAATTCACGGCGGGAGAGATCAACCTGAAACGGTGGCAGCGAAATAACCTGTGAAGCCAGACCGCTATTACGCCGCATCAACGCCTGCATACGCGCCATCACCTCTTCAATATGAAACGGTTTGGTCACGTAATCATCAGCACCGGCACTTAAGACTTCGACTTTGTCCTGCCAGCTTTCACGGGCGGTCAATACCAGAATCGGTAGTGAAACATCATTGCTACGCCAGCGGCGGATCAGCGACAGACCATCTTCATCAGGCAAGCCAAGATCGACAATGGCAATATCCGGTAAATGTTCATTGAGATAATAATCTGCTTCTTTGGCATCTTCTGCGTCATCGACCTGATGACCAGCGTCCTGAATCTGAACTTTAAGATGGTGACGTAACAACGCATTGTCTTCGACAACCAGTACGCGCATTTTTATTTCTCCCTGTCTTAATTATTAAAATAGTGTAACGCGATTATGTATTTATGGGAGTAAACATTAATTAAACCAGCGGGTAGGGGAGGTAACACAGGAAAAGATTCGCTTAAGAAGCAGGCCGGACAGCATCGCCATCCGGCCTTGACAGGGGATTATTTCAGCTCATCAACCATCGTGATGGCACGACCAATATAATTAGCCGGCGTCATCGCTTTCAGGCGCGCTTTCTCTTCTTCTGGCAGCGCCAGACCGTCGATAAATTGCTTCATGCCTTCGGCGTCAACGCGCTTACCGCGAGTCAGCTCTTTCAGCTTTTCATACGGTTTTTCAATGCCATAGCGACGCATGACTGTCTGGATCGGCTCAGCCAGCACTTCCCAGTTGTGATCCAGTTCATCCAGCAGATGGTCACGGTTCACTTCCAGTTTGCTCACGCCTTTCAGGGTAGACTGGTAAGCAATCAGTGCATAACCAATACCCACGCCGAGGTTACGCAGCACGGTGGAGTCGGTCAAGTCACGCTGCCAGCGGGAAACCGGCAGTTTGCTGGCCAGGTGCTGCAACACTGCGTTGGAAAGCCCCAGGTTCCCTTCGGAGTTTTCGAAGTCGATCGGGTTAACCTTATGCGGCATGGTGGAAGAACCAATCTCACCAGCAATGGTTTTCTGTTTGAAGTGGTTAAGAGCGATATAACCCCAGACGTCACGGTCAAAGTCGATCAGAATAGTGTTAAAGCGCGCAACGCAATCAAACAGTTCGGCAATGTAGTCGTGCGGTTCAATCTGCGTGGTGTACGGGTTCCACTGAATACCCAGCGAGGTGACGAACTCTTCGCTAAACTGATGCCAGTCAACTTCCGGGTAAGCGGCGATGTGGGCGTTATAGTTACCGACCGCGCCGTTGATTTTGCCGAGGATCTCCACCTGGTTAAGTTGGCGGTACTGGCGTTCCATACGGTAGGCAACGTTAGCCATCTCTTTCCCGATGGTTGACGGCGTGGCTGGCTGACCGTGGGTACGGGACAGCAGCGGAATATCGCGGTACTGAATAGCGAGATCTTTAATGCCATCAATCAGTTGACGCCAGTATGGCAGGATCACTTCATCACGCGCGGTTTTCAGCATCAACGCGTGGGAGAGGTTATTGATATCTTCCGAAGTACAGGCAAAGTGAATGAATTCAGATACCGCGTGCAGTTCCGGGATATCTGCCACTTTTTCTTTCAGGAAATACTCAACCGCTTTAACGTCGTGGTTAGTGGTACGCTCGATGGTTTTGATGCGTGCAGCATCTTCTTCGCTGAAATTAGCGACGATTGCATCAAGGTAACCGATTGCGTCGGCAGCAAAAGCAGGAACTTCCTTGATCGCTGCGTGCGCGGCTAGTTTTTGCAGCCAACGTACTTCAACTTGTACACGGAATTTCAGCAAACCATATTCGCTGAAAATCCCGCGCAGCGCGCTGACTTTATCGCCGTAGCGTCCATCGACAGGGGAAACGGCGGTCAGTGAGGATAATTCCATAGATCACAACTCCGGGGTTAAATGAGCAAGAATTTGTTTTGCCTGAGTGGTCAGGCGATTACGAGAAAACATCAGTTGCAGACGTCCACCGCCGACCTGGTGCCAGAGCACGGCGGCGCGAATGCCTGCCAGCAGGGTTGCGCGAACTTTCGCCTGCACCTGCGGGCTTTGCAATACAGCAGGGGAACCGGTGACCTGAATGCGTGGATCTAGCGGGCTGATAACATCAACATAGATGGCAGCCATCGCGCTCATCAGCGTTTCGGACTGTAAATCGAAGTGTTCGAGCTGGCGTTGCAGGCCGTTGATCCGGTTGCCCAGAGTGTCGAGCGCACCTTTGGCAGATGAAAGTTTACGCTCAAGCACCATCAGGCTGAGTGTGTAGCGGGTTAATTCGGCGTTTAAGCCCTGGCGACTGCTGGCATTGAGCACGCCGAGCAAGGTTTCCAGCCCGACGCGCAGGTTGGCTTCGCTACCGCCAAAAACCGCCAGCGTCGAGCTGGGGTTCATATCAATAATACTGTTGAGTGAGACGTGTAGCGCATCGGCATCACAATGCCCCTGGTGAGCGAGTTGTTGCACCAGGCGTGCCGACTGACAAATACCGGCCAGGGCGAGGGTGATGTCATAGTAATTCTTTGCCACGTTCACTGCTTCCTTGTTTTAAGTAAAGATAATAATCAGACCGGCAGCGGCAGACGCTGCTCAATAATACCGCCACCGAGGCACACTTCACCGTTATAGAAGACGGCAGACTGGCCCGGCGTCACGGCGGCAACAGGCTCATCGAAAATCACTTCAATGCGATCATCGTCCAGCGCCTTGACGGTGCATGGGATGTCGGTCTGGCGATAGCGGGTTTTTACCGTGCAACGCATAGTGCCGGTGAACGGTTCACGATCGACCCAGTGCAACTGCTGGGCAATCAACCCAACAGACATCAGACGTGGATGCTCATGACCCTGCGCGACAACCAGAATGTTATTCTCGACGTCTTTATCGACGACGTACCACGGTTCTTCGGTGCCATCTTTAGTGCCACCGATACCCAGACCTTTGCGCTGACCGAGGGTGTGATACATCAGCCCCTGGTGTTCGCCAATTTCATCGCCATCAACGGTAATGATTTTGCCCGGTTGCGCCGGGAGATAACGCCCCAGGAACTCGCGGAATTTACGTTCGCCAATAAAGCAAATGCCGGTAGAGTCTTTTTTCTTCGCGGTAACCAGACCGAGATCTTCAGCAATCTTACGCACCTGCGGTTTTTCCAGTTCGCCGACCGGGAACAGGCTTTGCGCAATCTGCTCATGGCTAAGCGTGTAAAGGAAGTAGCTCTGGTCTTTGTTGCTGTCCAGACCACGCAGCAGGCGGCTCTTGCCATCGACATCTGCGCGACGAACGTAATGACCGGTAGCGATATAATCGGCACCTAAATCTTCGGCGGCAAATTCGAGGAAAGCTTTAAATTTGATCTCTTTGTTGCACAGAATATCCGGATTCGGCGTGCGACCGGCTTTATATTCGGCAAGGAACAGTTCGAAGACGTTGTCCCAGTACTCGGCAGCAAAGTTAACGGTGTGCAGTTCAATGCCGAGCTTGTCGCAGACAGCCTGGGCATCAGCCAGATCCGCTGCCGCTGTGCAATATTCCTCACCGTCGTCTTCTTCCCAGTTCTTCATAAACAGGCCTTCGACCTGATATCCCTGTTGTTGCAACAGCCAGGCAGAAACGGAGGAATCGACACCGCCGGACATGCCGACGATTACTTTTTTTGCGGTTTCAGACATTGGATCACTCACGACATTGAACTTCAAGGCGGCGTATTCTATCACGCAGCCTTTTAGATGACACCCTTTGTAAAAGGCCAGTTAAAATCGCCAATCATCTCCAGCGGATAGCGTTGCCCGCTTTGATAACAACGAATACTTTCCGCCACCAGCGGCGAACGAAGATTTGACGCCTGTAAAATTTCTTCGGCGCTGACCCAACGGCAGCAGTCGATATCGCTGTCATGAGGCTGGGTCGGGCATATTTGCTCAAGTTCAATGGCAAAGAGGAAACGCAAAAACGGCGTTTTATCTGGCGCAATCCACTGATGCATACGGATGAAATGTTGCGGTTTCGCGCTGATGCCCGTCTCTTCCCACAGCTCACGCGCGGCGGCTTCCACTAAGGTTTCATCTGCTTCCAGATGCCCGGCAGGTTGGTTCCATAACGCTTTACCATTAATCGTCTCTTCAACGACTAAAAATTTGCCTTCTGCGTGCACCACGCAGGCAACGGTAACGTGCGGTTTAAACATTGTGCTTCCTTATTCTGTGGTTTCTCGCCATTCGCCATTAGCAAGATTATCCAGCGTGTAACTCCCCATCGCATAGCGAATCAGTCGCAGTGTGGGGAAACCAACATGGGCGGTCATGCGGCGTACCTGGCGATTACGTCCTTCATATAAGGTGATCTTCAGCCAGCTGGTGGGAATACTTTTTCGTTCACGAATTGGCGGATTACGCGGCCATAACCACTCCGGTTCTTCAGCCAATTCCACGCCAGCGGGCAGGGTAGGGCCATCATTTAAGGTTACGCCATTGCGCAAGGCTTCAAGAGCGTCTTCCGTAGGAATGCCTTCCACCTGCACATAATAGATTTTCCCGGTGCGTTTGCCCGGCTGGGTTAAACGCGCCTGTAACGCGCCATTATTAGTCAGCACCAGTAACCCTTCGCTATCGCGGTCGAGACGACCTGCCGCATAAACGCCCTGAACCGGGATGAATTCTTTTAATGTTTTACGCCCTGCTTCATCGGTGAACTGCGGAAGAACATCATAGGGTTTATTGAACAGGATCACGCGCGTGGGCTGGTTTTCAGGTTTTCGCCTGGTAGAACGTTGCGAGCTGAATCGCTTAACCTGGTGATTTCTAAAAGAAGTTTTTTGCATGGTATTTTCAGAGATTATGAATTGCCGCATTATAGCCTAATAACGCGCATCTTTCATGACGGCAAACAATAGGGTAGTATTGACAAGCCAATTACAAATCATTAACAAAAAATTGCTCTAAAGCATCCGTATCGCAGGACGCAAACGCATATGCAACGTGGTGGCAGACGAGCAAACCAGTAGCGCTCGAAGGAGAGGTGAATGGAAAGTAAAGTAGTTGTTCCGGCACAAGGCAAGAAGATCACCCTGCAAAACGGCAAACTCAACGTTCCTGAAAATCCGATTATCCCTTACATCGAAGGTGATGGAATCGGTGTAGATGTAACCCCAGCCATGCTGAAAGTGGTCGACGCTGCGGTCGAGAAAGCCTATAAAGGCGAGCGTAAAATCTCCTGGATGGAAATTTACACCGGTGAAAAATCCACACAGGTTTATGGTCAGGACGTCTGGCTGCCTGCTGAAACCCTTGATCTGATTCGTGAATATCGCGTTGCCATTAAAGGCCCGCTGACCACCCCGGTTGGTGGCGGTATTCGTTCTCTGAACGTAGCCCTGCGCCAGGAACTGGATCTCTACATCTGCCTGCGTCCGGTACGTTACTATCAGGGCACTCCAAGCCCGGTTAAACACCCTGAACTGACCGATATGGTTATCTTCCGTGAAAACTCGGAAGACATTTATGCGGGTATCGAATGGAAAGCTGACTCTGCCGACGCTGAGAAAGTGATTAAATTCCTGCGTGAAGAGATGGGCGTGAAGAAAATCCGCTTCCCGGAACATTGCGGTATCGGCATTAAGCCGTGTTCTGAAGAAGGCACCAAACGTCTGGTTCGTGCCGCGATCGAATACGCAATTGCTAACGATCGTGACTCTGTGACCCTGGTGCACAAAGGCAACATCATGAAGTTCACCGAAGGCGCGTTTAAAGACTGGGGCTACCAGCTGGCGCGTGAAGAATTTGGCGGTGAACTGATCGACGGCGGCCCGTGGCTGAAAGTTAAAAACCCGAATACCGGCAAAGAGATCGTCATTAAAGACGTGATTGCTGATGCATTCCTGCAACAGATCCTGCTGCGTCCGGCTGAATATGATGTTATCGCCTGTATGAACCTGAACGGTGACTACATTTCTGACGCCCTGGCAGCACAGGTTGGCGGTATCGGTATCGCCCCTGGCGCAAACATTGGTGACGAATGCGCACTGTTTGAAGCCACCCACGGTACTGCGCCGAAATACGCCGGTCAGGACAAAGTTAACCCAGGCTCTATTATTCTCTCCGCTGAGATGATGCTGCGCCATATGGGTTGGACTGAAGCCGCAGACCTGATTGTTAAAGGTATGGAAGGCGCAATCAACGCGAAGACCGTAACCTATGACTTCGAACGTCTGATGGAAGGCGCTAAGCTGCTGAAATGTTCAGAGTTTGGTGACGCGATCATCGAAAATATGTAATTACCACATGTGTTAAATATTATAACGGGCGTATAACACGCCCGTTGTTTTTTGTTAGCCTGCTAACGGTTATCAAAATTTTATCAAAATAAGTTATCAAAACCCCCTGGTAGTTCGGGGTGTAAGTATCCCGCATAATCGTGCCATTCATATTTAGAGATCATCCGGCATAATC
>OLSJ01001637.1_pt1 | contig 13255 bp, 9 predicted proteins | sample 1672151 | NCBI WGS metagenome assembly OLSJ01 (sample SAMEA3136653, study PRJEB25190) | human gut metagenome | biome: human gut; feature: human-associated habitat; material: faeces | place: Austria | collected 2013 | reverse complement strand
GTGGCACAAACATTGGATGCTATTTATGAGAAACAGGAAGCAGATCAGTTTGGGGAGGCGCGTTATGCCATATATTTTATGCCGGGAGAGTATGACGAGACGATCGAGGCGGATGTTGGGTTTTATACACAGGTGGCAGGGCTTGGAGAACTTCCGACTGACACAAAATTACAGAGCCTGCAATGTACCGCAAGATGGCTTTCGGACGATCCGTCGAATCACAATGCGTGCTGCAATTTCTGGCGCGGAGTGGAAAACATCGAGCTGAAAACGAACACGATGTGGGCAGTCTCGCAGGCAACGTTTATGCGGAGAGTGCAGGTCGATGGTGCATTGTTTCTGCATGATGAATACGGATGGTGCAGTGGCGGATTTCTGGCGGACTCCAACACCGACCTGATGACAGATTCCGGGTCACAGCAGCAGTGGCTTTCCAGAAACTGTAACTGGAAAGCGTGGATGGGTTCTAACTGGAATATGGTCTTTGTCGGTACTGAAGAAGGAAAAAATCCAACCGGAACCTGGCCGGTCGTTCCGTATACAGAGGTGGAGAAGACTGAAGCCATGCAGGAAAAACCATTTTTGATCTATGACGATGAGGAAGGTTATATGGTCTATGTGCCAAAAGAGCGGGAAAATGCTGTTGGTGTTTCCTGGGAAAATGGCAGTGAGGGAGAAAAAATCCCGATTGACCAGTTTTACGTTGCAAAGCCGGAGAAAGATACGGCAGAGACGATGAATCAGGCATTGGAAGAAGGAAAAAATCTGCTTCTGACACCTGGAATTTATGACCTTGAGGAACCGATTGTCGTAAACCGCCCGGATACGATCGTGCTTGGCATGGGACTGGCAACCCTGCGTGCAGCAAAAGGAAATGTCTGTCTGGAAACAGGGGATGTACAGGGACTGATCCTTGCAGGACTGCTTTTTGATGCCGGGGAAACAAAATCGGACAATCTTCTTGTCGTTGGCAGCGAGGACCAGAAATCCGAGGATAATGGGAAAAATATTTATTTAAGCGATCTGTTTTTCCGTGTTGGAGGAACAGATACAGACACACCGGTAAGCGTCAAGTGCTGCGCTACGATCAACAGCAGCCATGTGGTCGGGGATAACTTCTGGGTATGGCGTGCAGACCACGGAGACAATGTGGCGTGGGAAGAAAACAAGGCAGAAAATGGAATCATCATCAACGGAGATGAGGTCACGATGTATGCGCTGATGGTAGAACATTTTGAACAGTATCAGACGGTATGGAATGGAGATCACGGAAAAGTGTATATGTATCAGAGCGAGATCCCATATGATGTTCCAACTCAGGAGGTCTGGATGAGCCATGAGGGACAGAAGAATGGATATGCTTCTTTTTATGTGGATGGCGCTGTGGATGCGTTTGAAGCATGGGGGCTTGGTGTTTACCTGTATAACCGGGATGCGTCAGTGGAACTTGATACCGCCATGGAGGTGCCGGATAAGAATGGAGTGAAAGTACACAATATCTGTACTGTGATGCTGACCGGATATCCGGGCATGAATCATATTATCAATGAATCGGGAGATTCGGTGACTTTTGCAGGAGAACGAAAAGTGATCTGTGAATATGAGAACGGTCTCATCCGGTAAGATATAAAAAAAGGATACCTTTTTGAAAAAGAGTATCCTTTTTTTTGTGCCTTGCTTTTTTTAGAATAAAAATATCAAAGTAGGAAGGGTAAGATCAGGATGAAAGGATATCAATTTGAAGATACACAGGGAACATTCCATTTGAAAAAAGCGGAAAATATCAGCTATCTTTATTTTCCAATTGCAGGGGAAGCAGGGTTGAAAAGTTCCTTAACACCGAATCTCGGCGGTGATGCGAAGATAGATCAGAATACATTTTTACTGGAGCCGGTAAGTGCAGAAAATCTTGTCAATAACCGGAACAGCAGAAACTTCTGGTGCAATGTGAAGGGAATCGGAAGCTGGTCTTTGACTGGTAATGCAGCAGAAGCGTTAAGTAAGAAATTTACGGAAATGCAGGATGACAGTGAAGTGACAGCCGGATTTATGTGGCAGAAGACGACAAGGGAATCCAAAAAGTATCAGCTTCGCGGAGAAATACTTTCTTTTATTCCAGTAGAGAAAAACGTTGAGGTCATGCTGGTGACGATCACAAACACAGGACGCATGGCACAGACAGTTACACCGACGGCGGCGATACCATTATATGGAAGAAGCGCGGACAATATCCGTGACCACAGACATGTAACATCTTTATTACATAGAATTGAAACGACAGACATAGGCGTTCTGGTGACACCGACATTGTCTTTCGATGAGAGAGGACATCAGGTCAATCATATGACTTATTACTGCGTGGGCTGGAGTGGCAATGGAGAAAAGCCGGTAGATTTTTATCCGACAGCAGAGGATTTTGTCGGAGAGGGCGGTAACTTTGAGAGACCATATGCCATTGTAAAAAATGCAGAGGGTGTCAAAGCAGGAACAAGGATCGAAGGATTAGAGGCAGTTGGAGGTCTTCATTTTTCAGAGGTCACATTAGAGCCGGAAGAGGAATGCAGTTATCTGATCTTTACCGGAATTACAGAAGATATTCAGGAGATCAGGAATCTTTCCAAAACTTATACAACCAGAGAGATGGTATTGGAAGAACTGGAAAAAACAAAGGCATACTGGCAGGAAAAAGTAAATGTCGCTTATCATACCGGAGATTCGGATTTCAACCAGTTTATGCACTGGGTAAGTTTTCAGCCAATCCTGCGCCGTATTTATGGCTGCTCATTCCTTCCGCATCATGATTACGGAAAGGGAGGAAGGGGCTGGCGTGATCTCTGGCAGGATTGTCTGGCACTTTTGATCATGAATCCAGATGGAGTAAGACAGATGCTGCTTGATAATTTTGCCGGTGTCCGTGTAGATGGAAGTAATGCAACGATCATCGGAAGTAAACAGGGAGAGTTTGTTGCAGACCGGAATCATATCACAAGAGTGTGGATGGATCATGGTGTATGGCCAATGATCACAACAAAGTTTTATATTGACCAGACCGGAGATCTTGAACTGTTAGAAAAAGAGGCAGCTTATTTTAAAGACAAACAGATTGCAAGAGGAACCAGGACAGATACACTGTGGGATGAATCCTATGGCTGCTGGCAGAAGACCAAGCGCGGCGTGCGGGAAGAGGGTACGATTTTAGAGCATCTGCTGTTACAGAATCTTACCGCTTTTTATGAAGTTGGAGAACACAATAACATAAGACTGCGCGGCGCAGACTGGAATGATGCGCTGGATATGGCTTCTGAGAAGGGCGAGAGCGTGGCATTTTCCAATGCTTATGCAGGCAACCTTGCCGATATTGCAGAATTGCTGGAAGCATACCGGAAGAAAACCGGAAAAGAAACGGTTTCCATTCTGGCAGAGATTGTGATCCTTTTGGAAGATAATCCGGCATTATACGATTCTGTTGAGAAGAAGCTGCATGTATTAGAGGAATATTTACATACGTGTGAGCATGACACAAGCGGAGAAAAAGTAGAGATCTCCATTGAAAAACTGACTGAAAACCTGCGTCACAAATCGGAGTGGTTAATGGAGCATATCCGGAAAAATGAGTGGGTAAAGGATTCGGAAGAAAACGGCTGGTTTAACGGTTACTATGATAATCATGGACGTCAGGTAGAAGGAGATACAAAAACCGGTGTCCGCATGATGTTAACCGGTCAGGTATTTTCCATCATGGCTGGCACTGCGACAGACGAACAGATCCGGCAGATCACGAAGAGTGCAGACCGTTATCTCTATGATGAAAAAGTAGGTGGCTACCGTCTGAATACAGATTTCGGGGAAGTCAAGACAGATCTTGGAAGAATGTTTGGATTTTCCTATGGAGATAAAGAAAACGGAGCAGTCTTTTCCCATATGGCAGTGATGTATGCCAATGCACTTTACAAACGTGGATTTGCAAAGGAAGGTTATAAGTCTTTGCATGCATTGTACAGACAGTCGGCAAACTTCGAAGTAAGCCGCATCTATCCTGGAATTCCGGAATACTTCAATGGAAGAGGACGCGGTATGTACCATTATCTGACAGGAGCTGCAAGCTGGTATATGCTGACGGTGATCACAGAGATGTTCGGAGTAAGAGGTCAGGTCGGTGATATGATCTTAGAACCTAAACTTTTAAAAGAGCAGTTTGATGAAGAGAAAAAGGCATCCCTTACACTGCAGTTCGCAGACAAAAACTGGAAGATCACTTATTTGAACCGCGAAGAAAAGGATTATGGAGAATATCAGATTGCAGATGTAACGGTGGACGGAGAGAAGATAAATTTTGTGCCAAAACAGCATGAGGCAATTCTTCCTAAGAATATGATCCGTACAGGTATTCCGATGATCGACGTGTTCAATACACTGGTAGAGAGCCAGAAACTCCCGATTTTCTCTATTTCAGGTGAGCCTTACAATGCGTTACTTTCACGTATCGCTCTTCAGGCAGAAGTAGATGTTATCGTACTTGGAGGTATGGGTCTGAAATATGACGATTACCTTACATTCCGCGATACACTTGAAAAAGGTGGAGCAATGAGCCACACAGTTATGTTTATTCATACAGCAGCTGACCCGATTGTTGAGTGTACACTGGTTCCAGATATGTCTCTTGCTGTTGCAGAGCAGTTCGCTCTTGCCGGAAAGAAAGTACTTGTACTTCTTACTGACATGACAAACTACGCAGATGCACAGAAAGAGATGGCTATCACGATGGAGCAGGTACCATCAAACCGTGGTTATCCGGGAGACCTTTACAGTTGCCTTGCATCTCGTTATGAGAAGGCGGTTGATATCGAGGGTGCAGGTTCTATCACAATCCTTGGTGTTACAACAATGCCAGGTGATGATGTAACTCATCCGGTACCTGATAATACAGGTTATATTACTGAAGGTCAGTATTATTTGAAAAATGGACATATCGAGCCATTCGGTTCTCTTTCACGTCTGAAACAGAACGTAAATGGTAAGACAAGAGATGACCACCGTGCATTGATGGATGGTATGATTCGTCTGTACTCACAGTACAAGGAAGCTCTCGAGAAGAAATCCATGGGATTCCTTATGAGTGAATGGGACGAGAAACTCCTGAAATACGGTGAATTGTTCGAAACAAAATTAATGGACCTTAGTGTTAATATCCCACTTGAAAATGCACTTGATCTTGGTTGGGAAATTCTTGCAGAGTGCTTCGAGCCAAATGAGACTGGTTTGAAGACAAGTCTTCTGAAAGAAAGATGGCCAAAGAAAGAGGCATTAAACTAAAAGGAGTAGTTGATGGCTATCAAACTTACAAAAAATGAGCAGAAGGTGCAGAAAGACCACCTGAAACAGTATCAGCGCTATCTTCCTACTCTGCAGCTTAAAAAACAGCAGTTGCAATCGGTAATTATGAAGACGAAAGCTGAACTGGAGCAGAAGGAAGTCGAACGTGCTCAGATGATTGGAGACTTGGATGACTGGGTTGCAGTTTTCGCGGAGAATGAAATCTTCGATGAAGAGAAAAAACTCGATCACCTGGTACAGCCAGAGACAGTTATCTGTAAGAATGAGAACATCGCAGGTGTAACGGTTCCAACATTTCAGGAGCTGACATTTAAAGACATTGTTTACGATGTTGACGACTATCCTTTGTGGGTTGATACTGCAATTGTAAAACTTCGTGAGATTGCTCGTCTGGATGCATTGGTATCTACACTTCGAAAACAGGAAACGCTTCTTGAGAATGAGCTTCGTGCTACATCTCAGAGAGTAAGTTAAGATTCCGGAGGCAAAGGAGAATATCCGTGTGATCGGTGTATTCCTTGGAGATCAGCAGACAGCGGCAGTTGTTCGCGGAAAGATTTCAAAGAAAAAACTTGTGGAGGCGGCAAAATGATTGAAAAGATGAAAATGGTCTATGTCGTGTCATCCGTCTCCAAGAAAGATGAGATGCTCGATGGACTTCGGGATCTCGGACTTCTGCATCTGGCAGAGAAGAAAAGTCCGGCACGCGCAGCGTCAGAAAGATTTACAACACTTTCTAAGACTGCCGGAGTATTATTAGACTATGCGCCGGATAAAAAATCCAAGGGGAAAGAAGAAGCTCCGATCCTTTCAGACGAACAGTTTGAAGAGATGTATCAGGGCGTGCTTGCAGCACTAGACAAAAAGTCAGCGCTGTCCCAGGAAATGAGTGCAGCAGGTGCAGAGATAGAACGAGTAAAAGCATGGGGCGATTTCGCACCGGCTGAATTAAAAGAATTAAAAGAAGCAGGGTATGATCTTCATTTTTACCGTCTGGCAAAAAATGAATTTGAGATGGCTGAGCAGGATCCGGAAGTTAAGATGATCCGTCTTGCTACTATTGATAAGATGGATACCGTTGCTGTAATCGGAGCTTTACCGGCAACAATTCCGGCAGCAGAGTTCGCAATTCCGGAAAAAGGAATCAGTGAACTTACAAAAGAGATTGAGGAGTGCCAGCGTCAGAACGCAGAGTGCGACGAGATCCTTAAAAAAGCTGCTGTATATGATGCCAGTTTTCAGGCTCAGATGCTCAAAGCTCAGAACGAGGAGAATTATTCTTCCGCAAGTGAGACCGCAGAAAGCGATGAGGATTTCGTATGGATTTCAGGATATCTTCCAGAGGAAGACCTTCCAAAATTCAAAGAAGCGGCTTCAGCAAATAAATGGGCTTGGGCGCAGGAAGACGTAGCAGAGGACGACGATCAAGTGCCTACGAAAGTTAAATACGGAAAAGTCTCCGGACTGATCCAGCCGGTATTTGACATCTTAGGAATCCTTCCGGGATACAGAGAGTCTGATATCTCACTTTGGTTCTTCCTGTTCTTCACACTGTTCTTTGCAATGATCATCGGTGATGCCGGATATGGTATGCTGATTCTGATCGGAACAATAGTATTTGCAGTGAAGACAAAAGGCGAAAAGAAATATAGCAACATAGTTTACTTATTATTTGTACTTTCAATTGCAACCGTTATATGGGGAGCGGTTACCGGTACCTGGTTCGGAATGGAGTCAGCAATGAATGTTCCGTTCCTGAAAGCACTGGTAATTCCAAGTTTTGCAAACTATCCGGATTACTTCGGAGTTACAGCTCTTGCACAGCAGAACACGATTATGAAGTTCTCATTCTCTGTAGGAGCAATTCAGATGGCGCTTGGTAGTCTGATCTCTATTAAGAAAAAGATTGCTGAGAAGAACCTGAGCTGGGTTGCAGACCTTGGCTGGCTCGTAGCAATTGTAGCAATGTATTTATTATCACTTTATCTGGTAATCGGAGAGAGCATTAACATCACACCGGTATTTGCAATGATTGGTGTAGCATTTGTACTGGTTGTTCTCTTCGGTGCAATGTCACCGGATCGTACATTTGCACAGGGACTGAAAGCTGGTCTTGCAGATGCGTTTACCGTATTCCTGAATACGATCAGCTGCTTTGGTAACGTAATGAGTTATATCCGTCTGTTCGCAGTAGGTATGGCAGGACTTGCCATTTCTCAGAGCTTTAACGGAATCGCAGCAGGATTCCACGGACCGCTTATTATTCTCGCTGTTGTAGTTGTACTCATCGGACACGGACTGAATATTATCATGTGTTTCCTGTCAGTCGTAGTACACGGTGTCAGACTGAACGTTCTGGAGTTCTCAGGACAGGCAGGACTGGAGTGGACAGGAATTGCATACGAACCATTTAAAGTAAACGATAAAATTATTAAATAGTATTTAATTAAAGGAGAAAAATTATGAATTTAGCATTTGTTGGAATGGCAGCTGCACTTGGTTTATCTGCTTCAGGATCAGCATTCGGTGCAGGATTTGCAGGACAGGCAGCAGTAGGAGCATGGAAAAAGTGTTATGCAAGTGGAAAACCGGCACCGTTCATCATGATCGCGTTCGCTGGAGCACCTCTTACACAGACAATCTACGGATTCCTTCTTATGAACTTTATCAAATCAGCAGTAGAAGGCGGAGCAGACGCAGGACTGGCACTTGGTGTTGGTATCTTCTGTGGACTCGCAATCGGACTTTCAGCATTATTCCAGGGTAAATGTGCCGCTGGAGCATCTGATGCATTAGGAGCAACCGGAAAAGGTACAGCTAACTACTTCATCGTAGTAGGTATCGTAGAGACAGTAGCCCTCTTCACATTGGTATTCGGCTTACTGCTCTTAGGCTAATAAAAAACAGAATACAGAAAAATTTGAGCGGAACAGCAATTGCTGTTCCGCTTTTTTTCTTTCTGCATATGATAAAGCAGATGAATTTTGTGGGAGTGTATGAACATGGATGAAAAACTTCCTTACTATATGGCGTATCCAATGCCGCTATTGTATGATGATGAGCGTCAGAACCAGAGGGATTATGAATATATGAAGAGTGTATATCCAGGAACGGCAAAGCGTCTGATACCATATATCGAAGAGGAATGTGACCGTCTGGAGTATACGGGGAGCGTTATGTATGACGAATATCCGGACCGGCTGCAGTTGCTGCTGCTTTGCAGAAGAATTTATAATCGCGCGAAAGAAGATGAAGCAAAAGAAGGCGAGGAAACAGGCGAGTGGCTGCAGAATCTGATCCAGGTCATGACTTATCAAGAACTGTGTCAGAGAAGACGGGAAAACAGAAGTATGAGACGGAAATATTATTGATTTAGCTGCTTAAAATCGGGTATTATTAGAATTCTCAATAAAGAAGAAAAAGATAAGGGATGGGAAAAAGAAAAGATTCGTGATAAAATATACAGTATCTTTTATAGCTTGAAAATTAAAAGTGAAGGAACACGGAATGCATAAGTGACATATCTTGTTGGAAAAGCGGATAAATGCAATTAAGTCATGCATAGCATATGTCGTGAGATAGGCTGATATACTATAAATTATGGAAAAGATAAGGAGATAGGAATGGAAACAAGAGTAGACAAAGTTGCAGAAAAACATAAGAGTGGATACAACTGTGCACAGGCAATAGCGTGTGCATATTGTGATCTGATTGGAATTGATGAAGAAACGATGTTTCGTTTGACAGAAGGGCTTGGCCTTGGAATGGGCGGCATGGAAGGAACATGTGGAGCTGTCACAGCAGCCTGTGTAATTGCCGGTGCCAAGAATAGTACTGTGGAAATGGGTGGTCCGGGAAGTAAAGGGGCAACATATAAAATATCCAAAGAAATTGTGCGCAGATTCAAAGAGGAGAGTGGCAGCGTAATCTGTAAGGAATTAAAGGGAGTCGAGACAGGAACGCCGGCAAAAGCCTGTCCGGATTGTGTGAAAGATGCAGCCTGCATATTGGAAGAGGTTGTATTTGGCGAGTAGAAAAGTCACCTGTCCATTAGAGGCTGCATATAATAAAAGGAAAAGATGAAAGCACATTTATTATAAAAGGAAGAAAAGCAAAAATAGAAGGATAAAAACATCATGGATAACATCATTTTAATAGGTATGCCAGCAGTTGGAAAAAGCACCGTGGGTGTTATTGTTGCAAAGCGCCTGGGTTATAATTTTGTAGATACAGATCTGGTCATCCAGGAAAAGGAAGGAAAGCTTCTTAGAGAGATCATAGCGGAGGTTGGACCGGACGGGTTCCTGGAAGTTGAGGATAGGATCAATGCTGAAATCGAGGCGGAAAAAACAGTGATCGCACCGGGCGGAAGCGTTGTATATTGTGAAAATGCAATGAAACATTACAAAGAAATCGGAAAAGTCGTATATTTGCAGGTATCATTTGAAACAATAAATAAGAGACTTAGAAATGCAAAGAGCCGTGGAGTCGTACTGCGTGACGGACAGACATTGAAGGATTTATACGAAGAACGTGTAAAATTGTTTGAAAAATATGCAGATGTGACAGTGTGCGAAGATGGATTGGAACTGGAAGAAACGATTGAGAAAGTGTTGGCGAGTCTGAACTAATCCATGCGACGGAAGTTCAAATGTTACAAAAACATTACGTAAATGTAAAAAATATTTTACGTGGCAAGTGTTTTGTGCTATACTGTTGTGGTACCCATAAGAGGGCGTGTTATTGTCATGCCATAAAAATATGACTTGACATATGGGGAGTTTATATAATATACTGTCCCTCGACCATGCATTTTTGTCTCGCTCAGGGATAAGGAGCTTGAGAGAAGGAAAGATGCATAATATTTTAGAGAATATTGGTAGAATATATAGAGGTGTTATCTATGGAGCAATATATTATTAAGGGAGGTCACCCGCTTGTAGGCGAGGTGGAGATTGGTGGAGCGAAGAATGCGGCACTTGCGATTCTTGCTGCAGCAATTATGACAGATGAGACAGTCCGTATTGAGAACCTTCCAGATGTTAATGATATTAATGTACTTCTGGATGCGATTGCAGGTATTGGAGCAATGGTACAGCGTACAGACCGCCACACTGTTAAGATCAATTCGAAAGCAATTCATGATTTCAATATTGAATATGATTATATTAAAAAGATTCGTGCATCTTATTATCTGTTAGGAGCTATGCTTGGAAAGTATAAGCATGCAGAAGTTGCACTGCCTGGAGGATGTAATATCGGAAGCAGACCGATTGATCAGCATCTGAAAGGATTCCGTGCACTTGGAGCAGATGTAGAGATTGAATATGGTAAGATTCTTGCTGAAGCGGACCGCCTGGTCGGAAAGCACATTTACTTTGATGTAGTCAGTGTTGGAGCAACCATTAATGTTATGATGGCAGCTACAATGGCAGAGGGCCTTACCATTATGGAGAATGTTGCAAAAGAACCTCACGTTGTTGATGTTGCAAACTTCCTCAACAGCATGGGAGCAAATATCCGTGGTGCCGGAACAGATGTGATCAAGATCCGTGGTGTTCAGAAACTTCACGGAACAGATTATTCTGTAATCCCAGATCAGATTGAAGCCGGAACATTTATGTTTGCAGCAGCAGCTACAAAAGGCGATGTGACAGTGTTGAATGTAATCCCGAAACATCTGGAAGCAACAATTGCAAAGCTTCTTGAAATTGGCTGCGAAGTAGAGGAATTTGACGATGCAGTTCGTGTAGTGTCAAAGGGAGACTTAAGAAGCACACATGTGAAGACATTACCATATCCGGGATTCCCGACAGATATGCAGCCACAGATGGGCGTTACACTGGCTTTATGCAAAGGGACAAGTATTGTGACAGAGAGTATCTTCGAGAATCGTTTTAAATATCTTGACGAGCTCGCAAGAATGGGTGCAAATGTCAAAGTAGAAGGAAATTCTGCAACGATTGAAGGTGTTGAGAAGCTTTCGGGAACAAGGGTAAGCGCACCGGATCTTAGAGCAGGAGCAGCACTTTGCATTGCAGGTCTTGCAACTGACGGAATCACGATTGTTGACGACATTGTGTATATCCAGAGAGGATATGAGCGTTTCGAGGAGAAGATCCGTGGAATCGGCGGAATCATTGAACGTGTGTCTACAGAGCGTGAGATTCAGAAGTTCAAGCTGAAAGTCAGCTAATACAACAGAAAGTAAGATATGTATATTGACATTTCTTATGTATTGCGATAAAGTCATATATGTTACAAGATAATAATAATATTTTTCTCTTATTCAGAGCAGTGGAGGTACAAAGGACCTGTGAAGCTGCGGCAACCCCCGGTTCGGGAAGGTGCCGACCTGAGCGAGTAATCGAACAATAAGAGGATTGGCTTATGAAATATAAACAGTCCACTTAGTGTGGGCTGTTTCTTTGTGCAATGAATCCGCCATGCTATGTGCATTTTCAGGGTTTTAGCGAATCTCAGAATAAGAGTAAAGAACATGAAAAGGAGAAGAGAATGGAAAGACATTTATTTACATCAGAATCAGTAACTGAAGGACATCCGGATAAGATGTGCGACCAGATTTCTGACGCAGTGCTGGACGCAATTCTGGAACAGGACAGCAAGGCTCGCGTAGCGTGTGAAACCATTGTGGAAACCGGCATGGTGCTCTGCATGGGCGAAATCTCCACCACTGCTAAGGTGGACATTCAGCAGATCGCACGGGACGTGATCGTAGACATCGGCTACGACAGAGCCAAGTACGGTTTCGACGGCTACACCTGCTCCGTTTTGCAGGCAATCAACAAGCAGTCACCGGATATTGCGATGGGCGTTAACGATGCTATCGAAACCAGAGGCGGCGAATCTACCGAAACGGGTGCCGGAGATCAGGGCATGATGTTTGGCTATGCCTGCGACGAAACACCGGAACTGATGCCGCTGGCAATTTCGCTGTCCCATAAGCTTTGCAAGAAGCTGGCAGAACTGCGGAAGAATAAGACACTGACCTATCTCCGTCCGGACGGCAAGGCACAGGTGACTGTGGAATATGACGGGGACAAGCCGGTTCGTGTGGACACCGTTGTCATTTCCACCCAGCATGCCGCAGATGTATCGCTGGAAACCATTCGCCGCGATATGATGCACTATGTGATTCCGGCAGTGATTCCGGCAGAACTGCTGGACGAAAACGCCAAGTATTTCATCAACCCCACCGGTCGCTTTGTTGTCGGCGGTCCGCAGGGTGACAGCGGTCTGACCGGACGGAAGATCATCGTAGACACCTACGGCGGCACGGCTCGTCACGGCGGTGGTGCATTCAGCGGTAAGGATCCGACGAAGGTGGACCGTTCCGGTGCGTATGCTGCACGGTATATCGCCAAGAATATCGTGGCTGCCGGTCTGGCAAAACGCTGTGAAGTACAGCTGGCTTATGCGATCGGCGTGGCACATCCGGTTTCCGTTCTGGTGGATACATTTGGCACCGGCACAGTTTCCGAGGAAGCCCTTTCCAAGGCAGTTCTGGACGTGTTCCAGCTGACACCGGACGGCATTATCCGCATGCTGGATCTGCGGAAGCCGCAGTACCGGAAGCTGGCTGCTTATGGTCACATGGGTCGTGAAGATCTGGGCGTTGCGTGGGAACGCAAGGACAAGGTCGATGCACTGAAGGCTGCTGTAGCAAAGTTTCAGTAAGTAATCCGCAAAGCCTTTTTTGCAAATTTTTTCGAAAAAAGTGTGACCTTTTCGCAGGAACGGTGTCTATATAAGTGAAACACTGCGTCAAGTATTCCAGACAGCTTCACGCCTCTGTGTCACTTCTCCTAAGGAAACACTGCATAAAGCTTGTGCGTAAGATGCGTCGTCAGATTTTTCGGCAGATTGCACAGAAATTCCGCAGGCATACTTGATGTATGGC
>OLSJ01001633.1_pt1 | contig 13278 bp, 10 predicted proteins | sample 1672151 | NCBI WGS metagenome assembly OLSJ01 (sample SAMEA3136653, study PRJEB25190) | human gut metagenome | biome: human gut; feature: human-associated habitat; material: faeces | place: Austria | collected 2013 | reverse complement strand
GGCGAGGGCGGCAGCGTCGCTGGTGACGTTGGGGCGGCTCTCGTAGATGATGGCGATGACGCCCATCGGCACGACGGTTTTCTCGATGACGAGGCCGTTGGGACGCTCGATGCGGCTCAGCACCCGGCCCACCGGGTCAGGCAGGGCGGCAACGTCCCGGATGCCCTTGGCCATGGCCTCGATGCGTTGGGGCGTCAGGGCGAGGCGGTCCAGCATGACGTCGCTGATGCGGCCCTTGGCGGCGGCCATGTCCTCGGCGTTGGCGGCGAGGATGGCGTCCATGGATTCCGGTGCGCAGAGGGCATCAGCCATCCCGAGAAGGGCAGAATCACGGGTGCCGCTGTCCGAAAGGGCAACGGCAGTCTTGGCCCCGCGGGCGGCTTCCAGAATTTCCTGTGTGGTCATGTTATGCCTCCTGTCTGTGGGCTGCAAAGCGGGTGCCTGCGGCACGGCCCTCGGCGATGTCATAGAGCAGCTCGGGGTGGGCGCCGTTCGCGATGACCATATCAGCTCCGCTGGAGGTCACCATCCGGGCGGCCCGGAGTTTGGTGGACATTCCGCCGGTACCCAGCGCCGAGCCGGCTCCGTCGGCCAGCGCCATCACCTCGGGCGTGATGTCCTCCACCAGCGGGATGAGCTTTGCGTCCGGGTGGGTGTGGGGGTTGGCAGTGTAGAGGCCGTCGATGTCGCTCAGCAGCACCAGCAGATCGGCTTTGATGCAGCAGGTGACGATGGCGGCGAGGGTGTCATTGTCGCCGATGGAGGTGATCTCGTCGGTGGCGACGGTGTCGTTCTCGTTGATGATGGGCAGTGCGCCCAGCTCCAGCAGACGGGTGAGGGTGTTCTGGATGTTCTCACGGCGGCTGGCGTGCTCGATGTCCACGCCGGTGAGCAAAATCTGCGCCACCGTGTGGTCGTAGGCGCTGAACAGCCGATCGTAGGTGTACATCAGCTCACACTGACCCACGGCGGCACAAGCCTGCTTGGAGGACATATCGGTAGGGCGGGCGGAAAGCGACAGCTTGCCCACACCCATGCCGATAGCACCCGACGACACGAGGATGACCTCATGCCCGGCGTTCTTCAAATCGCTGAGCACTTTCACCAGCTCTTCGGTGTGGCGGATGTTCAGCCGTCCGGTGGAGTGGGCCAGTGTGGAGGTGCCGACTTTGACTACGATGCGCATAGATCAACCCTTCCCCATCTCTTTGGTCTTGTTGTAGGAGGCGATGACGGCGTCCATCACCGCGCCCCGCAGGCCCTTTTCTTCCAGCACCCGCACGCCCTGGATGGTGCTGCCGCCGGGGCTGCACACGGCGTCCTTGAGTGCGCCGGGGTGTTGGCCGCTCTCAAGCACCAGCTTTGCGCTGCCCAGGACCATCTGGGCGGCGTACTCCTGCGCCTTGGCACGGGGCAGGCCGCAGGCCACGCCGCCGTCGGCCAGCGCCTCGATGAACTGGTACACCCAGGCCGGGCCGCAGCCGGACACGCAGCTGGCCGCGTCGATGAGGCTTTCCGGCACAGCATCCAGCCGCCCGGCGGGGGCCATCAATTTCAGGAACTCGGCCTCTTCCTCGGCGGTGACGTTGGAGGTGCAGTACTGGATCATACCGGCCCCCACCGAAGCGGGCGTGTTGGGCATGATGCGGATGACGGGGTAGTCGCCGCCCGCCATCTCCTGAATGCGGGCGATGGACAGGCCCGCCGCCATGCTGCACAGCACGAAGCGGCTGGGCCGTTCGGCCAGCGTGAAGCGGAGCGGTGCCAGCAGCTCCTCCATCATCTGGGGCTTGACGGCTAAGAAGATGAGGTCGCAGCGGCCTGCCACCTCGTCGTTGATGGTGGTGTTGCAGCCCAGCTCAGCGGCCAGAGCCTCTGCCTTGGCGGCGGTGCGGTTGGCGAGCCAGACGTTCTGCGGGTCTGCCGCCTTGCAGACGGCCCGGGCGATAGCTCCGCCCATGTTGCCGCAGCCTAAGAAACCGATGGTATTCAGCATAAGAAAAACCTCTTTCCCAATCAAAAGAACAGGGGAGATGCCCCCCTCTGTGTCTCCATTGTAAGCAGGGCCGGGGGAGAAATCAAGAGGAAAGCCGGAAAATGTCAAAGCTTTTCGGAAAGCTCATAATAGACGCGCTGCGGCGGAGCAGGCTTTTTTGCTGTCCAAATCTTAAGAAAACATAAAAAGTTCATGAAAAAGTCGAAAAAGGTGCTTGCACCTGCACGGGCAGATGAGGTATCATAATAGATAGAAGTTGGAAAACTCCGCACAGAACGGGGCAAACGCGAAAGGATGGGCATTCTCGTGGCACAGACGACAAAACGCGCGCTGGAAGCATCGCTCAAAAAGCTGCTGCTCCGCAAGCCGCTGAATAAGATAACGATAAACGACATTACCGAGGACTGCGGTGTGAACCGCATGACCTTTTACTACCATTTCAAGGATATTTACGATTTGGTGGACTGGATCCTGGTGGAGGATGCCACAGAGGCACTGGAAGGCCATCAGGACTATGAGACGTGGAGCGACGCCTTCCGCGATATGCTGGAAAAGGTGCAGGCCAACCGGGTGCTGGTGCTGAATGTCTACCGCTCCATCAGCCGGGAACAGGTGGAGCAGTATCTCTATAAAATGCTTGACCCTCTGCTGCGGATGTTTGTAGAGCGTGAAAACATCCCGGTGCAGGAAGAGGACAAGCAGTTCATCATTGATTTTTATAAGTATGGCTTTGTGGGCATGGTGCTGGAATGGATACGCCGCGATATGAAGACCGAACCGGCCATCATGGCCGAACGGCTCAACACCATGATGCAGGGGGATCTGAAGCGGGCGCTGCTGCGCTTCAGCACCGACGGCAGAGCATCAAAAATCGACGACTGATAAAAATTTGAACAAGCAGAGCAGGATGATAGAAAAACTATCACCCTGCTTTTGTTGTTTATAGAACCTTTGTCGGAAAAATGTTAAAGTATTGTCAAAACAAAGGGCTGGCAAAGACCCGCACAAGGAGGCAGACTTTTATGAGTATCGCGTTGGAGCCGTTGAGCCATAAGGTACAGCGTACCGCTGTCGGAACGATGGTGGATGTGGCACTGGCTCATGTCAGAAAAGACCGTCAGAAGGCGTTTGCCGAGATGGTGGACGTCGCCAAGCAGTTCTATGGCGACTCGTTCAGCGAGGAGACGTATGAGCACGCCCGCGCAGTGCTGACCGATGCTGACAGCAAGTGGTCGAAGCTCATCAACTGTGTGCTCGACCAGACCGCGCCCAGCGTGGCACGCACCACGGCGCTCAACCTTGGCTATGAGGCGTTCTTCCGGGGGACAAAGACCATCCGCGAGAATCGCACAAAGTACCACTGCAACATTCCGTGGCTGATCCTGTTCGACCCCACTTCGGCTTGCAATATGCACTGCGTGGGATGCTGGGCGGGCGAGTACGGCCACAAAAACAACCTCAGCTTTGAGGATATGGACAAAATTATCACCGAGGGCAAGGAGCTGGGGGTCTATCTCTATATGCTCACCGGCGGCGAGCCTCTGGTGCGGAAGGCGGATATTCTCCGTCTGGCAAAAAAGCACAACGATGTGCAGTTTGCGATCTACACGAACTCTACCCTCATCGATGAGCCGTTCTGCGAAGAGGTCGTAAAACTGGGCAATATCGCCTTCATGCTCTCGATCGAGGGAACTCCCTCTACCAATGATGCCCGGCGGGGCGACGGCCACTATGCCGCTGTCATGAATGCGATGGACTTGCTCAAGGCCCACGGGATCCTTTTTGGCACCTCCATCTGCTATACCAGAGACAATCTCGAAGCCGTCACCAGCGACCACTTTATGCGGATGCTCTGCGACAAGGGTGCGCACTTCGGATTCTACTTCCACTATATGCCGGTAGGCAATGAGGCTGCGCCAGAGCTGATGCCCACGCCTGCTCAGCGCAAGTACATGATCGAGCGCATCCGGTATCTTCGCTCCGAAAAGAGTGATATTCCGTTCTATCCGATGGACTTCCAGAACGATGGCGAGTTTGTGGGCGGATGCATCGCAGGCGGACGCAACTATTTTCATATCAATTCGGCGGGCGATGCAGAGCCGTGCGTCTTTATCCACTATTCCAACGCCAACATCCACGACAGCAGCATCCTCGATATTCTCCGCAGCCCGCTCTTCATGGCCTACCACAACGGCCAGCCCTTCAATAAAAACCATCTGCGTCCCTGCCCGATGCTGGAAAACCCCGAGCTTCTGCGCCAGATGGTGCATGACACCGGTGCTCACAGCACCGACTTGCAGTCGCCCGAGAGCGTAGACCACCTCTGCGACAAATGCGGTGCATATGCTGCCGACTGGCAGCCTGTAGCCGACGAGATCTGGTCGCACGTCACCCTCAGGGAGAGCCGGTACGAGAATTACAAGGACTGGGAACCGGCTCATTCCACTGCTCACGCGAAATGACTTTATCGGTCTTTCAAACATAAAAATGCGCAGAAAAGCCCCCATCTTCACCGGCTGAGGCAGCCGGGAGGATGGGGGCTTTATCTTGTTATTTTATTCTTCGCCGGAATCAATGACGATTTCGGTTTCCGTTCCTTCATCTTCTACAGGCGCGGGAGCCGGGTCGCCGGGATCGCCGAACTCGTCGTGGTAGACGGTCATCTGGTCGAGCTGGCCGTTGCGGCGCAGGCCGTGGAAGACCAGCTTCTTGATGACGTCATAGATGACGGCGAACAGCGGCACGCCCACGATCATGCCCACAAAGCCCCACAGACCGCCGAACAGCAGAATGGAGAAGAGCACCCAGAAGCTCGAAAGGCCGGTGGTGTTGCCCAGGATCTTCGGGCCGATGACATTGCCGTCCAGCTGCTGGAGCACCAGAACGAAGAGCACGAACCAGATGGCCTTGATAGGGCTCTGGATGAGGATGAGCAGCGTTGCAGGCACGGCACCGATGAAGGGGCCGAAGAAGGGGATGACGTTGGTGACGCCGATGATGACCGACACCAGCAGTGCGCTCGGGAACTTGAAGATGATGCAGGCAAAGTAGCAGAGCACGCCAATGATGGCGGAGTCCATGATCTTGCCGTTGATGAAGCCGCCGAACATCTTGTCTGCGTAGAGGACTTCCTCCTGGATGAGCTGCGCCCAGTGGGGCTTGACGACGCTGTAGAGGATCATCTTGGCCTGTTTGGTGAACTTTTTGCGGCTGGCCAGCAGGTAAACAGCGACGATAAGGCCGATGAGCAGGTTCTTGAACCAGGTCACCACATTCATGACGCCGACGCCCACACCGCTCAGGATGCCTTGTAAATTCTGCAGCGAGGGGAGCAGGGTGGTGCGCAGAGTGGTCAGATTGGCAACAATGACATCGTAGGCATCGTTGAAGTAGCCCATCAGTGTCTCATTATCCAAAAAGACTTTCTGTGTGTTCACCCAACGCATGAACCGGGTGATGCTGGTCTGCGCGGTGTAGTAGAGGGAGGTGACGCTTGTGATGAGCTGCGGCACCACCATCATCACGAGGGCGTAGACCACCAGCACACCGAACAGCAGCGTCGCCGCAATGGCAAGCATATTGGCCATGCTGTGGAGCTTTTCGGGGAAGATGCGGTGAAGAAAGCCCTCAATGGTGTTGCACACCGGCTTGAGCAGATAGGCGATGACGGCACCATAGATGAAGGGCATCAGGATGCCGGTCACCTTGGAGACCGCGTCGCCGAACCCGTCGAAGCGGTAGATGAAGAAGAAGAACAGGATGCTTAGACTTATCGCACCAAAGCCCGCGAGCATTCCGTAGAGATAGGGCTTGATGTGCGGCTTTTTGTCCATCATGTGTGACTCCATTCCTGCCGCAGACGGCAGGAGCCGGTACGGCGATGTTTAGATTTTGTTGCTGCGGCGCCAGATGTGCATCTTCTCGGCCTCTTTGATAAGCTCCTCGCGGAAGTCGGGGTGTGCTACATTGATGAGGGCTTCGGCCTTCTCCCAGGTGGTCAGACCCTTGAGGTTGACGCAGCCGTATTCGGTGCAGAGGTAATGCAGATTGGCGCGGGTATCGGTGATGATGCTGCCGTTTTCCAGCGTGGGACGGATGCGGCTCTCGAGCTGACCGGTCTTCTTATTAAAGAAGGTAGAAGACAGGCAGATGAAGCTCTTGCCACCCTTGGAAAGGTATGCGCCCAGTACGAAGTCCAGCTGGCCGCCTGCACCGGAAATGTGCTTGATGCCGGCGCTCTCCGCATTCACCTGGCCGAACAGGTCGATGTCCACCGCATTGTTGATGGAGATGAAGTTGTCCAGCGCGGAGATGCTGCGGATGTCGTTGGTGTAATCGACGGGAGCAGACATGCACTCGGGGTTGTTGTTGAGGTAGTCGTACATCTTCTGGGTGCCGGCACCGAAGGCGTAGACCTGACGGCCCTTGTCCAGCTGCTTGTGTGCGCCGGTGATCTTGCCGGCCTTGGCGATGTCTACGAAAGCGTCAACGTACATCTCGGTGTGGACGCCCAGGTCCTTCAAATCGCTCTGGGCGATGAGGCTGCCGATGGCGTTGGGCATACCGCCGATGCCCAGCTGCAGGCAGGCACCGTTGGGGATCTGCGGCACAACGAGGTTTGCGACCTTCAAATCGACCTCGGAAGCGGGGCCGGCAGCGGCCATCTGGCCGATGGGCGGATTGTCGCCCTCCACGATGCCGGTGACCTGGGAGATATGGACACAGTTCTCCATACCACCGAGGCAGCGGGGCATATTGGTGTTGACCTCCACGATGATCTTCCGGGCCTTCTCACAGACGGCACCCAGATGGGAAGCGCTGGGGCCGAAGTTGAAGTAGCCGTGCTCGTCCATCGGAGTCACCTGGAAGACGGCGATGTCCAGCGGGTCGGGACTCTCGCGGTAGTAGCGGGGCAGCTCCGAATAGCGGATGGGGGAGTAGAACGAGAAGCCCTGTGCGATGGCTTTGCGCTCAATGCCGCCCATGTGCCAGCTGTTCCAGGTCATGTGGGCAGCGGGGTCGTCGATCTGGAAGATCTCAGGCACCCACATCAGGATGCCGCCGCGGAAATTGACGTTCTCCAGTTCGGGCAGGCGCTTGGCAAGGGCGGCGTCCACGGCCACGGGGGTGTTGACGCACCAGCCGTAATCCACCCAGTCGCCGCTCTTGACCAGAGAAGCAGCCTGCTCGGCAGTCATCTTTTTCTGGGCATACATTTCCATGAAATCCATTATAAACCATCCTCTCCTTTAAGAACATAAAAGAATTGTAAATTTATTATTTACAATTCTACGGGACAAAATCTTAGCCGGAAATTTACCGTTTCTTCCCAGTCCGGACACTGTCTTATCACACCCCGGCGGTATCCTTGGGGTCGGCAGGGCAGAAGCCTCCGGCAGCGGCACACCTGCACAGCTTAGTTATAACATTAACAAACATTATAATCAAGCCCTCTTCCGCGAAAAAATGTCTCGCAGGACAATTTGACTAAATTTCTTAGGTATTTGTGGCGATTGTTTGGTATAGCAAAAACAATTTTTTTCGAAAAAGTACTTGATAAAATTTTGACGATATGGTTTACTAAGGGTGTACCAAGATGATGCGCCCCAGTGCGACGTTAATTGACTAAAAATTAACGATATTGCGATGGCGATGCGGCCTGGTACTTGAAGCAGGAACTGAAAAGTGCTATCATGGCAACACCAAATGCGCTTTTCCAAAGCGCGCAAATAAAGGAGACCATACCGATGGCAACAGCAGTTTACCCCGGGTCCTTCGACCCGGTCACGAAAGGACATCTCGACATCATCAAGCGAGCTGCAAAGATAAACGACCAGCTCATTGTGGCAGTGCTCATCAACAGCGCAAAGAACCCTCTGTTCACCGTAGAAGAACGGGTGGCGCTGCTGCGGGAATGCTGCAAGGACATCCCGAATGTGACGGTGGAGAGCTTCGACGGCTTGACCGTGGAGTTCGCCAAGAAGCGCCACGCTTCGGTGATGGTGCGGGGCCTGCGGGCGGTGACGGATTTCGAAAACGAGATACAGCTCGCCCAGACGAACCACGCACTGATGCCCGGTATCGAGACGATGTTCCTTGCCACCAGCATCAAGTGGAGCTACCTTTCCTCCACCATCGTCAAGGAGGCTGCCCGCTACGGCAGCAACATCTCCAAGTTCGTGACGCCCAACGTAGAGAATGCCATCCACGCCAAAGTGGAGCAGCTCCGGGCGGAAGGAAAGACGATCTGATACCTTTTATAATGCAGAAAGGCCCTCGGGCTTTTTGATAAATAGTTTTACGAAACCCCGAAACAGATAAATTCAGGAGGCTATTAACATGAAGAAAATTGTTATCGCATCTGCTTGCCGTACCGCTATTGGTAAGTTTGGCGGCACCCTGGCAAACGTCCCTGCTGCAGAGCTGGGCTCCATCGTTATCAAGGAGGCCCTGAACCGTGCTAACGTGAAACCCGAGCAGGTCGATCATGTTTACATGGGCTGCGTCATCCAGGCTGGTCTGGGTCAGAACGTCGCTCGTCAGGCTTCCCTGAAGGCTGGCCTGCCCGTCGAGACTCCTGCTGTCACCGTCAACGTGGTCTGCGGCTCCGGTCTGAACTGCGTGAACATGGCTGCTCAGATGATCGAGGCCGGCGATGCTGACATCGTGGTCGCAGGCGGCATGGAGAACATGGACATGGCTCCCTTCGCAATGATGAAGGGCCGCTACGGCTACCGCATGGGCGCTCCCATGGGCAAGAGCGAGATCGTGGATACCATGGTCAACGATGCTCTGTGGGATGCCTGCGGCTTCAACAAGCACATGGGCATGACCGCTGAGAACGTCTGCACCAACGAGACCTATCAGAAGAAGTACGGCTACAGCCCCATCACCCGCGAGATGCTGGATGATTTCGCTTACCACAGCCAGCTGAAGGCTGACAAGGCCATCAAGGACGGCGCTTTCAAGGATGAGATCGTTCCTGTTGTCATCAAGGGCAAGAAGGGCGACACCGTGTTCGATACCGATGAAGGCCCCCGTCTGAGCGCTCCCGAAGTGCTGGCAAAGCTGAAGCCCGCCTTCACCAAGGACGGCATCGTCACCGCTGCAAACTCCTCCGCTATCAACGATGGCGCAGCTGCTCTGGTCATCATGAGCGAAGAGAAGGCCAAGGAGCTGGGCGTGAAGCCTCTGGCTACCTGGGTCGCAGGTGCTCTGGCAGGCGTCGAGCCTGAGGTCATGGGCCTTGGCCCCATCGCTGCTACCAAGAAGGTCATGGCTAAGACCGGCCTGACCGTTGCTGATATGGACCTGGTCGAGGCCAACGAGGCATTCGCAGCACAGTCCATCGCAGTCGGCGAGGCTTTGGGCTTCGATAAGGACAAGCTGAACGTCAACGGCGGCGCAATCGCTCTGGGCCACCCGGTCGGCGCTTCCGGTGCTCGTATCCTCGTCACCCTGCTGTACGCTATGAAGCATCGTGGTGCTCACAAGGGTCTGGCTACCCTGTGCATCGGCGGCGGCATGGGCTGCGCAACCATCGTCGAGATGGACTAATTTCCCTTTGGAGGGTCACTCCGGATATTGATACAGCCCGGACAGTGGGCGAGACCGGAGACTTGCCCCTTGTCCGGGGGCTGTTTTGAATAAGATATAACCTGAATGGAGGTTTTCACAATGGCATTTGTAAAAACCGAGGTGCAGGGCGCAGTCGAGATCATCACCATCGACCGCCCGAAGGCACTGAACGCCCTGAACCCCGAAGTCCTGGCAGACCTGAAGGCTGCTTTTGAGGCAGTTGACCAGTCCGCCATCCGCTGCATCGTCCTGACCGGCGAAGGCGACAAGAGCTTTGTGGCAGGCGCTGACATCGGCTCCATGAGCACCATGACCAAGGCCGAGGGTGAGGCTTTCGGCAAACTGGGCAATGATGTGTTCCTGATGGTCGAGAGCTTCCCCATCCCCGTCATCGCAGCCGTCAACGGCTTTGCACTGGGCGGCGGCAATGAGCTGGCTATGAGCTGCGACATCCGCATCTGCTCCGACAACGCTGTGTTTGGTCAGCCGGAAGTCGGTCTGGGCATCACCCCGGGCTTCGGCGGAACCCAGCGTCTGGCACGTCTGGTTGGCATGGGCATGGCAAAGCAGCTGGTCTACTCTGCACTGAACATCAAGGCTGACGAGGCTTATCGCATTGGCCTGGTCAACGCAGTGTATCCGCAGGCTGAGCTGATGGAGAATGTCCTGAAGCTGGCCAACAAGATCGCCAAGAACGCTCCCATCGCCGTGCGTAACTGCAAGAAGGCTATCAACGACGGCATCAGCCTCCCCATCGAGAAGGCTGTCGAAGTCGAAGAAAAGCTGTTCGGCGACTGCTTCGAGACTCATGACCAGAAGGAAGGCATGGCCTGCTTCCTGAGCCGTGAAAAGCCGAAGCCCAAGGCAGTGTTCACGAACAACTAAACTAAACCATAACGCCTCTGCAGCGCCTCCCCGGAAAGGGGAGGCACGGAGAGGCACTACATTCAGAAGATATAATAAAGGAGAGATTTCCCATGAAGATCGGTGTTATCGGTGCTGGCACTATGGGCCAGGGCATCGCAAAGGCATTTGCTCAGGTCGAGGGCAACACGGTTGCTCTGTGTGACATCAAGCAGGAGTGGGCCGAGAATGGTCTGGCAAAGATCAAGAAGGGCTATGAAAAGCTGGTCGCTAAGGGCAAGATGACGCAGGAGAAGGCTGACGCTATCGTCGCTGCTATCACCCCGGGCCTGAAGGAAGACCTGTGCGCTGACTGCGACCTCGTCGTTGAGGCTGCTTTCGAGGATATGAAGGTCAAGCAGACCACTTTCGGCGAGCTGGATAAGATCTGCAAGCCCGAGTGCATCTTCGCTTCCAACACCTCTTCTCTGTCCATCACCGAGATCGGCAAGGGTGTCAGCCGTCCTCTGGTCGGTATGCACTTCTTCAACCCCGCAGACCGCATGAAGCTCATCGAGGTCATCGCTGGCTGCAACACTCCCGCTGAGACTGTCGAGAAGATCAAGGAGATCTCCGTTGCCATCGGCAAGCAGCCGGTCCAGGTCAACGAGGCTGCCGGCTTCGTCGTCAACCGCATCCTGATCCCGATGATCAACGAGGCTGCCTTCATCAAGATGGAGGGCGTTTCCAACATCGCCGGCATCGACACCGCTATGAAGCTGGGTGCCAACCACCCGATGGGTCCCCTGGAGCTGGGCGACTTCATCGGCCTGGACATCTGCCTCGCCATTATGGACGTCCTGTACAAGGAGACCGGCGACAGCAAGTATCGTGCATGCCCGCTCATCCGTAAGATGGTCCGCGGCGGCAACCTGGGCTGCAAGTCTGGCAAGGGCTTCTACGTTTACAACGCAGACCGCACCAAGACCCCTGTCGACGAGCTGTAAATTAGTTTGAAATTTCTCTCGGTCGTCCCGAAGAAAACGGCCGGGAGGAATTTGTTTGCACAGGACATGAGTGTAGCTGCCCTGTGCTGAAAGAAAAACATCCGTTAGGAGGATATAGCGATGGATTTTACTCTGTCCAAGCAGCAGCAGATGGTGCAGAAGATGTACCGCGAGTTTGCTGAAAACGAAGTCAAGCCTCTGGCAAAGAAAGTCGATGCCGAAGAGTATTTCCCCAAGGAGACCGTCGAGAAGATGGGCAAGCTGGGCATGATGGGCATTTACTTCCCCACCTCCGTTGGCGGTGCAGGCGGCGACGTCCTGTCCTACGTCATGGCTGTTGAGGAGCTGAGCAAGGTCTGCGGCACCACTGGTGTTATCGTTTCCGCACACACCAGCCTGTGCGCAGCACCTATTTATGAGAACGGCACTCCCGAGCAGAAGGAAAAGTATCTGCCCAAGCTGTGCAGCGGCGAGTGGCTGGGTGCTTTCGGTCTGACCGAGCCGGGCGCTGGTACTGACGCTCAGGGCCAGCAGACCACTGCTGTGGAAGATGGCGATTACTGGGTGCTGAACGGCTCCAAGATCTTCATCACCAACGCAGGCTACGCTGACGTGTTCATCGTCATCGCTGTTACCGATAAGGTCCTCGACAAGAAGGGCCGTCCCACCAAGCTGTGCTCCGCCTTCATCGTGGAGCGTACCGACCCGGGCTTCTCCGTCGGCAAGGCTGAGGATAAGATGGGCATCCGTGGTTCTTCTACCTGCGAGCTGATCTTTGAGGACTGCCGCATCCCGAAGGACCGTATGCTGGGCGTACGCGGCAAGGGCTTCCAGCTGGCCATGGCTACTCTGGACGGCGGCCGTATCGGTATCGCTTCCCAGGCTCTGGGCATCGCCGAGGGCGCTCTGCAGGAGACCGTCGCTTACGTCAAGGAGCGTAAGCAGTTCGGCCGCAGCATCTCCGCTTTCCAGAACACCCAGTTCGAGCTGGCCGAGATGAAGGCCCGTATCGAGGCTGCAAAGTATCTGGTCTACGCTGCCGCTCTGAAGAAGCAGGAAGCTATGAATGGTGCAAAGGTCCGCTACAGCGTCGAGGCTGCTCAGGCTAAGCTCATCGCAGCCCGCACCGCAAGCGACGTGACCCGCCGCTGCCTGCAGCTGTTCGGTGGCTACGGCTACACCCGTGACTACCCCATCGAGCGCATGATGCGTGATGCCAAGATCACTGAGATCTACGAGGGCACCAGCGAAGTGCAGATGATGGTCATTTCCGGCGCGCTGCTGAAGTAAGGGAGGCAAGATTTACAATGAAAGCAATCGTTTGTGTAAAGCAGGTTCCTGATACCTCCGGTAAGGTGGCTGTCAAGGCGGATGGTACTCTGGACCGTGCCTCTATGGCAACCATCACCAACCCCGATGACCTGAATGCTCTGGAGGCCGCTCTGAAGCTGAAGGACGAGACCGGCTGCGAAGTCGTCGTCGTCACCATGGGTCCCCCGCCGGCCGAGGGTATGCTCCGTGAGCTGCTGGCCCGCGGTGCTGATAAAGCTGTTCTGGTCTCTGGCCGTGAGTTCGGTGGTTCTGATACCTTCGCGACCAGCCAGATCCTCGCTGCTGCTGTCAATAAGATCGGTGTCGGCCCCGAGGACGTCGTGTTCTGCGGCCGTCAGGCAATCGACGGTGATACCGCACAGGTCGGTCCTCAGATCGCTGAGAAGCTGCACCTGCCTCAGGTGACCTATGTTGCTGACATCCAGAAGGATGGCAACAGCCTCACGGTCAAGCGTATGCTGGAAGACGGCTACATGATGGTCAAGGTGCAGACTCCCTGCCTGCTGACCTGCATCAAGGAGC
>OLSJ01001623.1_pt1 | contig 13339 bp, 13 predicted proteins | sample 1672151 | NCBI WGS metagenome assembly OLSJ01 (sample SAMEA3136653, study PRJEB25190) | human gut metagenome | biome: human gut; feature: human-associated habitat; material: faeces | place: Austria | collected 2013 | reverse complement strand
TATTATAAACATGAAATGATCACCACCAACCCGTCTGTTCTGATCGATGTGCCCAAGATCCATGATAAGAATATTATTCGTCTGGATACAGATGAGGTTGCCATGCTGCTGGATTATATTGAGCATTGCGGAGATACGCTGACCGGGCAGAAACGGATGTACCATGAAAAAACGAAGGACAGAGATCTTGCTATTGTTACTCTCCTTCTTGGTACCGGGATCCGAGTATCGGAATGTGTCGGACTGGATGTTGAGGATGTAGACTTCAAAAACAATGGAATCAAAGTTACCCGAAAAGGCGGAAATGAAATGGTTGTATACTTTGGTCCTGAAGTAGAAAAAGCATTGAAGAAATATCTGGAAGTCAGGGAGAATATTACGCCTCTGGCAGGCCATGAACACGCTCTCTTCTATTCTACCCAACGCCGCCGGATCGGTGTTCAGGCTATCGAGAATCTGGTTAAAAAATATGCCAGGGAGATCACAACTACAAAAAAGATCACCCCGCATAAGCTTCGCAGCACCTATGGTACTGCCCTGTACCAGGAAACCGGTGATATTTACCTTGTAGCGGATGTTTTGGGTCATAAGGATGTCAATACTACTAAGAAGCATTATGCGGCTCTGGATGATGCTAGACGGCGTCAGGCGGCCAAGGCGGTACGTCTTCGCGAGGACTGATGAATAATGGGACTGCGGAGCAACTGATTCGTTTGACATGCATTGCATATAAATATAGAGACAGTTAGTTCACATAATATAAATTATGTAAATCAACTGCCTCTATATATTTAATCAGATCAAGAAAATCTCAAATTCCCTGTAGGGTTCAAAAAACCTTAAGCAGTGATTATGGACATCTGTATTATATCCATGACCCAAAATCAAAATCCGTACTTAACTTATTTATCAAAATCTGTCTCGAATACACCCTCCGGAGTACGCATGGTAAGAACACCCAGATTAAACTCGCTGTCCATGATCGTGATATGATATTCAAAGATCACATCATCATCAAACTTGGAAAGCAGCACATAACTTCCGTTTTCCTTTCCGTCAATCTGATCACAGATGTCATCGTAAACCTCTTCTCCGGAAATCTTTCGCGGGTATCCGCTTTCCTTGATCTTCTCCTCGATCGCTTTATATAATTCTTCCATACTTTATCCATATCCTTTCTGAAATTAATTTGCTGATAAACCAGATATGTTTTTATCATACCAGATTTATCAGCAAAAATCAGCAAATATTTGGTTGTTTCCGATAAATTTTCAGAGAAATACAGGCTGTATAATTTGTATCATATGAAGGATCTTATTTCTTCTCGTAAAGGAATTCTTCCGGCAGAGTTACTTTGAAATCTTTTGCAAGGGCACGGAAATCATTCGGTGTGATAGTCTGCAGTTTCTGTGGAGCCATGGATAAGATCTTAACCAGAATCTCTGCGGATTTTTCAACAGTATGAAGAAGGCCGAAGGTCAGGTCAAAGTCCTCGCCGGAGCAGAACATTCCATGATGTGCCCAGATGACGACGTCATATTTTTTCATCAGTTCTGCGGTTTTGACAGCGATATCTCTTCCGCCTGGAACCATCCATCCGATGACACCAACACCATCCGGGAATACTACCGGACACTCCGTTGCAGATTCCCAGAGTTCACGGGTGAATACTTTGTCATCCAGAGGAAGAACAAAGGTAAGTGCAATGGTATTGGTAGTATGTGCATGGTAAATAACACGATGTTTTCCGTTGGTAAGTTTTTTCTTTACTTCATGGTTCATCAGATGAGTTGGAAGCTCACTGGTCGGACGGCCACCTTCCACCAGTCCCCAGCGAATACGGTAATTTGTTCCTGTCTCGTCAAGCTCGATGATCGCAAGACATACTTCCGGGTCAACGATAATATTACGGAAATATTTGCCGCTTCCGGTTACCAGGAAAAACTCTCCTGCAAGCCCCGGAACTTCAACACCAATAGGGGTCCACTCTCCTGGGGCGTTCAGTCGTGGACGGATCATCTCCACTTCTTCTGCTTTCAGACGATAGCTTAAGTTTCCGCCGTTTCTCTCATGCCATCCCTGCTGATATCCATCATCCGCCATTTTGATAAAGCCCTGTACAAATTTAGATTCAAGAATTTTCATATTATATTCCCTCCGTGTTTATATGTGGTTTGTTGTTGAAATTTCAATCTTTTTATATTGTTTCTTGTTGTTTGTGACTTTATTATACGACCGATGATGTGGATTTGTAAAGACCTTTTTTGAAAAAATGTCAACAAATCCACACTCAAAACACAAAAAACATTGTAAGCATTCAACAAACCACATAAAAGTAAACATAAAGCAACAAAAAAGCAAACAATCAATGGAAATATCATGTGATTTGAATGTGGTTTGATGTTGCTTTATAATGTGGAATTTATAATATTGTAGAAAAGAAAAGACAGGAACATTTTCGTATTCTGTAGCTCAAATACTCATACGAAAATGTTCCTGCCAGTTTAACCGAATCAGGCAAGATATCCATCTGCTTCTGTATGTGCAGCCTTTTTCTGAAGCATACTGAGATAAGAAGTCTGTACAGTATCTGACATGTGATATCCCAATATGGCAAGAAGATCTTCCATCCTGGATAAAATTTCTTCCCGTTCGCTTTCCTGCTCTGCGATCACTTCAAGCTCCAGAAAGTCTCCAAGTCCCTCTACCCGATCCAGACAGGCGGTAAATCTGCCGCATTTCAGGTATTTTCGCAGTTTTATAACCGACGCTACAGGAGAAAAATCCAGATGGATGAGAATATTTTTAAGCACTTCTGTATCGGATACTTCTGTTTCCAGTTCCATTCGGGACATGGAGACTTTATCCAGTTTTGGACCTTTAAAATTAATCTGAGTTTTGGAAATACCGGATCTGCAGTCTGTGCTTGTTCGGATTCGCAGTGCTTCATCACGTTTTTTCACATCATGGTAGATGCTGTTAAAATAGGTATCTTCTTCCCTGATTTCTGCTGTCTCATGAAATCCCTGATCTGTCAGAAGTTTCAGAGTTTCCTTAAGATTCTTTAATGGAAGCTTGACCTCAATTTCAAACTGATCCATGCTATTACTTCAGAATTTCAGATTTTTTGTTCAGAAGTGCTTCGCAGGCTGCACATGCCGGGCAGTCACAGTATTTTGCACCTGCAGCTTTGATCTCCTCAGCGTGAGCCAGGATCTTTTTTGCGCCATCTGCGCCAAATACCTGAGCACCCATGTCAGAACCTGCAAAAGAGATCAGTCCGTCGATGGGCATGATATCTGCTTCCAGTTCTTTTACGTAAGCAGTTGCCGCATCTGCTTCTTTCTCAGTTCCTGCAGCATCCAGATAATTCTGTGCCGCTTCTTTTACTTCTTTGCATGCAGAGGGTGCCTGAAGAAGATCCTGTGTTAATTCTTTGATTGTTTTTGCCATGGTAATTTCTCCCTTCTGATTATAGCATTCCCGGAAATGATTGTATCAGGTTGAACTGTACAAAACATGAATTGCTGGAATTGCTATAGTAACAGATAAAATCTTTCTGTTATGTATTTATAACAATATCATACCACAACTCTGGATTATTTGCAGAAAATATTGAAACGTTTTTTATAATGGCATGCAGGAGCATCCGATCCCCAGCCCGTCCGGACCAATATGGCAGGAAAGACCAAGGGAAAGATCATCACACATCACATCCATTCCCGGAAAGCTTTCCCGGATCTGTGAGATCCAGTCTGCGGTAACTTCCGCAGTGCTGCTGGAGGCAGCCATGAGATATACTTTTCCGGCATCATATTCTTTTTTGAAAGTTGTTTCCAGTTCGTTGTGCATGGCATCGAGCATGGCTTTTCTCGATTTCTTTATGCCTCTGCATTTCTGAAAAATATCCAGCTTACCGGTCCCAAATTTCATAACCGGTTTGATATTGAGAAGATTTGCGGCCAGTGCTGTGGTGGCATTGATGCGTCCTCCTTTTTTCAGATATTCCAGTGTACTTAAGCCAACATAGATCACGGTTTTTTCACGGGAAGCCTCCAGGATATCCTTGATCTGCTGTGCTGTATATCCATCTTCCACCAGGTCTATTGCATCCAGAATAGAGCGGTGAAGAGGTGTGGAAACCCGTCCGTTATCTACCACAAACACTTTATTATCGTATTTTGGTTCCTGCGACAAGGCAGAAGCAGTCATGCAGGAACCACTTAAACTGCTGCTTAACGGAATGTAGAGGATCTGCTCATAAGATGAAAGCATTTCGTCCCACATTTCCATAACCTCCTGAGGGGAAGGCTGTGAAGTTGAGACATCTGCTCCTTCACGGAGTTTTTCATAAAATCCTTTTCTGGAAAAATTTAAGTCTTCCTGAAAAAGTTCTCCGTTCAGATAAAAAGGCATGGGAAGAACATGAATATCCAGTTCCTCTGCTTCCTTTTTTAAAATACCGCTGTGGCTGTCAGCCATAATTCCAATTTTTCTCATATCATATTTTCTCCTGTGTAATTCATAAATGCATTTCTCAATGGGTTTTCTTCTGATAAAGAGCTACGCTTTCCCGGAAGCGTTTTTTGTTCAGCTCCCGCATCTGGGAAACCTCGTTTTTCTTTACGAAACCATGACTTTCCATAAAGGTTCTTTGATCCAGCTGGTCCATATATATGGAATAATCCGTATCCTTCTCTGTTGAAATCTGTTTGAGAAGCCCGGTACCGATTCCGTTTCTGCGATAATCTTTGCTCACATAAAGAAAGAGGATATTTGGGGAAGCGGAGTTTTCGCTGGAAATGGTCAATTGTTTTTTCATATCCTGAAGTTTGTTGAAATGTTCCAGATTCTTGCGGCCTTCTCTGGTAAGTTTCAGGCGCAGGAAATGATAGCCTTTTTTCAGACGAAAAACCGGAGCAAAACGGACCTTGGATCCTTTGCCGGTTATAAGCACTCCAACTACCTGATCGCGGTAGGTTGCCACGGTAATACTGTCTCTGGAAATCATATAAGTATAAAACAAAAGTCTGGTCAGGCGTTTTTCTGTATGTGCTTCCTCAAATTCCCAGCGGTCTTTATAATTTCTCCGGATAAATTCCCGGATCAGTGGAAAATCTTCCTTTTCTGCCTTCCTGTAGGCAGGTTCTTTTTTTAATAACATATTTCACATCTCCTGTTTTTTTATAAATAACTATCTTATACTTTAAAAGATGATCTGCAACCAAATATCAACTGTTTCTCAACAATTGTTGAAGTTTATAAAAAAATTTGTGCAAAATAAAAAACAACGGAAACACCTCATTGTAGTAAAAATAAGATGTCCGTTGTTTTCATTTTCAAGATATAATAAAGTATTTATTTTACAGTATAACAGTAAAACGGCAGCCACTTCCGGGAATATTTTCTACAGAGATCGTTCCCTTGCACAGATTCAGGATCTGTTTTACAAGGGCAAGTCCAAGACCGTTCCCCTCCTGTTTATGGGAACTGTCGCATTGGTAAAATTTGTCAAAAATATGTTTCATGGAGTCTTCACGGATCTGGGGCCCTTCGTTTTCTATGGAAAAACGGATCTTTTCCCCTTCCGGCATCATCCGGATATAGATCGTACCACCACAGGGACTGAATTTGATGGCATTGGAAAGCAGATTGTCCCATACATGGCAGATGAGATTCTCATTTCCCAGATACTCCACATCTACCATGTCCACATCAAATTCGAGCTCTTTTTCGGACCATTTCGGTTCCAGCATAACAATGGACTGCCGGATCTGCTCATCCAGGCGGTACCAGTTCTGGCGGGTCTGGATCGCCTGATGCTCAATTTTGGACAATAGCAGGATATTTCCAGCCAGGTGTGAAAGCCTTCCGGTATTAAAAAGGATTTTGTCTATGTACTGTTCCTGCTCTTCTGATATAGGCATGTCACTATCCTGCAAAAGAGTTGCATATCCCTCAATGGCACTGATGGGTGTTTTAAATTCGTGGGAAACATTGGAAACGAAATCTGTCTGCAGAATTTCCGTTGCTTCCAGTTCCTGGACCATCAGATTAAAATTGGAATAAATGTCCTGGATTTCCTTCAGATGTTTTCCGGTTTTTAGTCGGACGGAGAAATCTCCCTCTGCTACCTGCTGCATGGCTTTTTCCAGCTTTAATACAGGGCCAAAATACCGGATACTGAGGAAATTGTTGAGAACGCCCCCTGCGATCACACTGGCCAGGATGATCCATACAATGTACGGAACATCTGAAATATGCAGTACATCCATAACAAGCCAGGATATCAGAGATACACAGACAAGCTCCAACATGATCATAAAGATAAAACGTAAACGAATGCTTAAATTTATGAAGAGTTTCTTTTTCATGCCTTTACCACCTTATATCCAACTCCACGGATCGTCACGATCTTAAAATCCGGATTATCGCGGAAACGTTCCCGAAGCCTTCCGATGTGGACATCCACAGTATGGGCATCACTTGCGGAATCATATCCCCAGATATCATCCATAAGCTGTTGCCTGGTAAAAATCTTTCCCGGAAAGGATACCATTTTATACAAAAGCATGAACTCCTTCTGAGGAAGAACCATATTTTCCGAGGAGGTGGATACCGTCAGGGAATCGCACTCCAGGATGGTATCCCCGATCCGCTGTTTCCGCTCATTGATCATCTGTGCTCTACGAAGAAGGGCACCCACCCGCAAAACCAGTTCATTGATATTAACTGGTTTTATCATATAATCATCCGTACCGGACAGAAATCCCATACGCATATCATCAAAAGCATCTTTGGCGGTAACCATAAGTACAGGAATGGAATCTCCGGCATCTCTGAGCGAACGGACCAGTTCATAGCCGTCCATGTTTGGCATCATAATATCCGAGATGATCAGATCATAATAGTCTTTTTCCAGGGCATTCAGTGCTTCCTGTCCGTCGGAAACCCCTTTTACCGTATAACCGTTTTTCAGCAGGATATGCTGGAAAAGCTGGCGAAGTTCCCGGTCATCTTCCGCAATGAGAATTTTAAACATTTTTACATCCCTATTCTTTGATCTTTTCAATATCCATGTTTTCAGGAAGGATACAGCTTAAAACAATAGATATGATAAACACAACAGCAACTACATTTTCCGCAAAAACAGACTGTATGATAGACGGGAAAATATCCCAGATCCCGCTTTCACTTGCTGTGGTAAATCCAATTCCCACGGCCAGGGAAAGAGAAACAATGGTAATGTTCCGCTGGGAAAAACCGCAGGAAGCGATCATCTGTACACCAGATGTCAGAATGGAACCGAACATCATAATGGTACATCCGCCCACAACAGAATCCGGAAGTGAAGCGAAAAAGTTTCCGATGGGTGGCAGCAGTCCGGCCAGGATCATACATACAGCTCCTGTCATAATGGTAAAACGATTTACGACTTTCGTCATAGCAACCAGTCCTACATTCTGTGAGAAGGATGTTACCGGAGGACATCCGAACAGGGAAGAGATCGTGGAAGCATAACCATCACAGGCAAGAGAACCGGAAATTTCTTTTCCAGTGATCTCACGGTCCAGTCCGGAAGAAACAAGTGCGGAAGTATCGCCGATGGTCTCCGCCGCAGATACCAGGAAGATAATGCAGGTGGAAACAATGGCTCCTGCATGAAATTCCGGTTTTACAGGAAGCAGATGAGGAAGGGAAATAAAGCCTCCGGATAAGATGGAACCAAGGTCGACTTTTCCCATAAAAATGGCAATGATGTATCCGACTACCAGTCCGGCAAGCACAGATAACTGTTTCAGATATCCTTTGCTGAGTACATTCCAGAGAAGACACACAGCAAGTGTGATAGTACCAAGAAGCAGGCTCTGCGCAGAGCCGAAATCTTCATTGTACCCGCCGCCAAAAGATCTGGCACCTACGGTAAACAGTGAAAATCCAATAGAGGTTACGACAGAAGCGGCAACTACCGGTGTGATGATCTTCCGCCAGTATTTTGCAAGGAGGCCAAGGGTTCCTTCCATGATACCGCCGATCATAACTGCACCGATCACGGCAGGATAACCGTAATTGGCTGCAACCGTACTTAAAACAGTGACAAAGGTAAAACTGACTCCCATTACAACCGGAAGTCTGGAACCGATCTTCCATATGGGGTAAAGCTGGATCAGCGTAGCGATTCCTGCCACAAACATGGCATTCTGGAGCAGGATTGCGATCTGTGCCTGGGTAAGAGCAGGCTGGGCTGAGGCTGCGATCAGCGTGATCGGTGTCAGGTTTGACACAAACATGGCAAGGATGTGCTGAAGTCCAAATGGGATCGCTTTTGCGACAGGGACTCTTCCCTCCAGCTGATAAATGTTGTTGATGCTGCTTTGCATTCTTTTAAATTCTCCCTTCTATTATAGAAAAAGTTACGGAACAATCATAACATAGCTTTGTTGCAGAAACCAGAGGTATGCACGAAAAAATAAAATACCCTCTTGCATTTTCGGAATTTTTACTGTAGAATTATTAATCAGGTAAACACAAATGTATGCCATACCCGAACACTGATTACGAAGATGTAACCAATCTTAACTGTATCAGTGTTTTTTAATATACAATGGGGAAACGAGGAAAAGATTATGGAAAAAAAGCATGAAATGATGAGTCTGGAGGACTCCGAACAGCTGAAAGGCAGAATGAAATTCTTTGAGCAGGAGCTGCTGAAGCATCACCACATTGATCCCAATCTCTATGTGGAATATGATGTAAAAAGAGGCCTTCGTGATTCTGCAGGTAAAGGTGTACTTACCGGTCTTACTGAAATTTCTGATGTTACCGGATATAAGCTGGTCAATGGCAGACGTATTCCGGCAGACGGTGAACTGTATTATCAGGGAATCAATGTACAGGATATCGTAAACGGTCTGAAGGACAGACGTTTTGGCTTTGAGGAAACGATCTATCTTCTGATCTTCGGTAAACTTCCAAGTAAAGATGAGCTGTCCAGGTTCCTGGAACTTCTCTCTGATATGGAAGATCTGGGAGGACGTTTTGTACGTGATGTTGTCATGAAGGGAACCAATGCCAACATTATGAATGCCATGGAGCGCTGCGTACTTGCTCTTTATACATATGATGATAATCCGGAGGATATTTCCGTAGAGAATGTGCTCCGCCAGTCTCTGGAGCTGATTGCCAAGCTTCCTGAGATCGCGGTTTACTCCTATCACGCATACTGCCATTTCCGAAAAGATGAAACACTCTTTATCCGTAATCCGCAGAAGGGACTTTCCCTTGCAGAGAATATCCTGCTGATGCTTCGTCCGGACGGCAAGTATACAGAGCTTGAGGCCAAGGTTCTTGATATCGCACTTGTGCTTCATGCAGAGCATGGCGGTGGTAACAACTCTACATTTACCACACATGTAGTAACTTCTTCCGGAACAGACAGCTACTCTTCCACAGCCGCTTCTATTGGATCACTGAAGGGTCCGCGTCATGGTGGTGCCAACCTGAAGGTCCAGAATATGTTCACAGATCTGAAGGCAAATGTAAAAGACTGGGAAAGTGACGAAGAGATCACGGAATATCTGCAGAAAGTGCTGAATAAAGAAGCCTTTGACCATGCAGGGCTGATCTATGGTATGGGACATGCAGTCTATACCCTTTCTGATCCGCGAGAAGTGATCCTGAAGCGTTTTGCACAGGCTCTTGCAGAGGAGAAAGGCATGACAGACGAATTCAAACTTTACGATAAGGTTGAAGGTATTGCAGGCAAGCTGATCATGGAGCACAGGAAGCTGTTCAAGAATGTCTGTGCAAATGTAGACTTCTACAGTGGATTTGTATATACCATGCTTGGTATCCCGGAAGACCTCTTCACTCCGATCTTTGCCATTGCGCGTATGCCTGGCTGGAGTGCACACCGTCTGGAAGAACTGATCAGTGCAAACAAGATCATCCGTCCTGCTTACAAATATGTGGGACATCATACAGATTTTGTGCCGTTTGATGAACGATAATCAATATGGATAAACGAAAATGGCGGAAGTTTAAGGCTTCCGCCATTTTTTGTTTACCTGTATGAAGTGCAACTCCTGCTTCAAAGTATACATGTTGGCTGCTGCTGTGTGATGCAGTGGATATTTGTCTCATCAGGATCGATCCAATCTTTCAGCCAGATGACCTTGTTGTATCCAAGGCTCTTGGCAGTGAGGCCGATAATTACGCGAAAATCATCCAGAAGAACCTCACTGTTTTTGTATTTGGGATCAAAAAGATCCGCATAAGAAGTAATATCATCGGATATACAGACAAAGGCGGTCCGGTATGAAACCAGATCGCCTTTGATTTGTATATCATCATTAAATTGAGTTTATTTTACTATATTTTTGCAAAAAATCAATATACAGATTTATAAAAAATAAGAATAAAATTAGCAGAAAATTCTGTGGTCTGCGCAAAATTACAAAATATTTATAAATCATGTTCTGAATTTTAGCGGAAGCTCTTCAGCCAGTTTACAAGGGAATCATGCCAGATGTTGTCGTATACGGTTTTTTTCATCTGGTCTGTGACCGGTCCGTTTCCTGCCATTTTTGCAAGGATAGCAGCCTGGAGTTCGCCTACGGTCATTTCTTCCGGTGTTTTATCCGGATTCGGTACCTCCGCTGCTGTTTCCTGTGAGCTGGAAGCTTCCGCTTCAGGAGTGGATGGAGCTTCTGCTACAGAGCCTGCTTCAGCCGCCTGATTCTCTTCTGTCTCAGGCGCATTGCTTTCGTTCTCTTTTGCTGCGGCAGTTTCTGGAACTTCAACCTGAACCGGTTTATATTCCGGCATATCTCCAGCTGGAAGCCAGATCTCACCGCTGTTTGCAGCAATACTGACACGGATCCTTCCGTACTCTACCCGTACTTTTTTACCTGTAAGAGCGCCAACATATTCATCTGCGCTTCCGGTTGGAAGATTCATCTCCGCCTCACTGTCATCATTATTAACGGTAACGATCACGCGTACCCCATCCAGATCCCTGGCAAAAGCAAACTGCCGGTTGGTAAGAGCAAGCTCCGAATAGCTTCCGTAACTTAAAGCAGGCGTACCCTGACGGACTTTACCTAAAGCAGCGATCAGAGCTGTGCATGGATTTTTGGTAACGGCATCTGCATAATCCTTCAGATCAAGTGCCGGTCTTAAACTTGCATCGGAAAATTTCTCTTTTTTTCCATCAATTCCGAATTCAGATCCATAATAAATACTTGGAACACCAGGCAAAGTATAAAGAAGCACATGTACCGGTGCAAAATGTGCCTTATTCTGAAGTTTGGTATGGATCCTCTCCACATCATGGTTGTCCACAAAATTATAAAGATCCAGATCTCCCATATTCTGAAGATATTTTACTGTGTGGGCAATCTCAAAATAGTTGTGATCATTGTGTCCGCTGTAAAGAGCTTTATGAAGGGCGTAGTTGGTTACGCTGTGAAGGGTCTGTCCGTTTACCCAGCGGCTGTAATCTCCGTGGATGACTTCACCCATCAACCAGAAATCCTTTTTGACTTCATCTGCTGTATGACGGAGAACACGCATAAAATCAAAATCCAGGACATCAGCGGCGTCCAGACGGATTCCGTCAATATCAAACTCGGAAACCCAGAAACGGATCACATCACAGATATAGTTCTGAACTTCCGGGTTACGCTGGTTTAATTTCACCAGAAGGTTGTAACCGCCCCAGTTCTCATAGGAGAATCCGTCGTTGTATTCTGTGTTACCGCCGAAATTCACATTACAGTACCAGTTTACGTAAGGAGAATTCTCCCGGTTTTTCTGGATATCCTTGAAAGCAAAGAAATCACGGCCTGTGTGGTTGAATACACCGTCAAAGATCACACGGATCCCTTTATCATGGCAGGCTTTTACAAAATTTGTAAGGTCTTCGTTGGTTCCCAGACGGGAGTCCAGTTTTTTATAGTCGGTTGTCTCATAGCCATGTCCTACACTCTCAAAAAGCGGACCTATATATAAGGCAGTACATCCGATTTCCTTAATGTGGTCGATCCACGGCAGCAGTGTGTTCAGTCGATGTACAGGAGTTCCGTAATCATTTTCTTTAGGAGCGCCTGTAAGTCCAAGTGGATAAATATGGTAGAAGGTTGCTTCGTTGTACCAGCTCATAATATTACACCTCTGTTCTAAAAATTTGTAATTTCCTGATAATTAGAGAAATTACACAAATATCTTCTTTATAATACCAGATTTTTGCAAAATAATCCAGAAACAATTAGACGTTTTTTTCGCAGAAAATCCGGCAGATTGTCAACTGCCGGATCATAACCGAATCAGGCATGTACCCTGAAAGGGGGCAGATATCTGATCAGCAGTATGCTTATTCGTCAAATTCTGCAGTAACAATAAAGCCACGCGGTGTATGCTCAATGCTTTTTATAATCCCTTCTTTGGACTTGATACGGTCTGCGTTTCTATAGCAGCCGGACATGGCTACAGCAGGCTCAATGATATAGCTGTAGTTTGTGGCAGAGAGAAATTCGGAGATTTTCACTTTATCTCCTACCTGGATCAGTCCCTGCCTTTCCATTTTAAATTTTTCTTCGCGCATAAATATGCCTTCTTTCTGTATGAATATGCAGTATAAATATATCTGCTTCGCTTGACAGATTTTATGAACCAGATGGGATTCGCACCAGAAGCTTCTGGCCGTCTTTTTCTATTACTGTAAGGACAGGAATATGTTTTTTTCGCAGTGCATGGACGATCGGGTACAGAGAAAACATGGCATTGTCTGCGAAAACTGCCTCCGGCCTGTATCGGAGGATTTCTTTCAGCTGGTCTTTTATATGGCTTTTCCATTCTGCTTTTTCCATGGATAGTTCTCCGTAGATCCCGTTCAGAGTCAGTTCCGGAAGCGGAGGAACCGGCAGATGCACGATCCTGGCAGAAGGAAGCTCCGGAAGATTCTGAAGCAGCATGTCAGTCGTATCATTTCCACCAAGGCTTACGATCACAGCTTCCTCATGAAAAGCAGCAAGACTGCTCCGGCAGGCAAGAATGGAATCCTCAAGAGTTCCACAGGTCATGAGAAAACCGCCTTTATGGCAGAAGATCGCACTTTCAAGGCCGGTTACCGAAGCCAGCTCCTCTCCTTCCAGGCCCAGCCAGGAAGAAGGAAAGCTGCATTTATAATTCATGGAATATTCTTTTTTCTGTGGCTGGATACAATAGCCGCCCCGGTTGGATGGAAAGATCACAAAAGCGATATTGGTTTCGGAAAGGCGCTTCTGGCAGGGAATAAATTCCGGAAGTACCAGGATATTGGTATTTTCTGCCGGAGTTT
>OLSJ01001613.1_pt1 | contig 13370 bp, 8 predicted proteins | sample 1672151 | NCBI WGS metagenome assembly OLSJ01 (sample SAMEA3136653, study PRJEB25190) | human gut metagenome | biome: human gut; feature: human-associated habitat; material: faeces | place: Austria | collected 2013 | reverse complement strand
CCCACAGGCCGCCGCGGCGGGGTGAGGGCACCCCGCCCTACGCATGACCCGAAAAGGCTGCTCTGTAGGGGCCGGGCATGCCCGGCCCGCAGCATAAAAATACACCACCCGTTCAAGGGCAATCACGGCAAAGTGGAGGGCCGGACATGTCCGGCCCCTACAGCCAGTCAGGAGAAGGAAAAACGCCATGGAGTACTCCGAAGCCAAGAAGTTGGTCAAGGCCCGCCTGAGCGAAAAGCGCTGGACGCACACGAAAAATGTAAAAAAAATGGCTGTAAAACTTGCCAGGCGCTGGGGCACAGACCCGGAAAAGGCCGCTATGGCGGCAATTTTGCACGATTCCGCCAAGGAACTGCCCAAGCAGGAGTTGTTGCAGATTTTTGCCGATAATGCTATAATAGCAGAAAATGCCCCCGCACGTCCGTCGCCGGTCTGGCACGGCATCGCCGCCGCCATCCTGGCCGAAACGCAATGGGGCATCACCGATCCGGAAATTTTGTCTGCCATCCGCTGCCATACTACTGGCAAGCCGGGAATGTCCAAGCTCGATAAGATCATCTATTTGGCCGATATGACCAGCGCCGAGCGCGACTGGCCCGGCGTAGACGACCTGCGCGCGCTGGAAATGCAGGATCTGGACCGGGCTCTTTGCGACGCACTCAAGCGCAGCATTGATTTTGTGGAAGAAAAGGGCGGCTCGCTGGACCCTGAAAGCGTCGCCGCTTATGAGTATGCAAAAGCACACCTTGAATAAAAACACTCCACAGAGCAGGGAGGAAATGTAATGAGCGAACCGCGTAAGCTGTATACCGGCAGTGCATCGGGCGGGCTGGATCAGGAGCAGTATGAGGCTGCCCGCCGCCGCGCCCAACAGCTGGCCGAACAGAATGCCCGCCGCCGCACCGTGCAGCAGCCCATGCGCACGGCCCAGGGACGGCATATCAGCCAGCGCCCCGTTGTGACCGAGCAGCCGGCCCCCACACCCGAGCCGCCGGTACAGGAGCGTGCCCAGCAGGCTGCGCCCGCACCGGAAAAGCCCCGTGAGCTGACCTACGCCCAGCGGCAGGCCATGGCCTACCGCGCCGCTGCCGAGCGCAGATACGGCGATACCTTGCAGTTTCAGGTGCAGCGCCCCCGCCGCACCGTGAACCGCCCGCCGGAGCCGGAGCAGCGCGCCCGGCAGGCCGCCGCCCAGCTGTATGAGCAGCCCGCGGCCCCGCGGCAGGTGCAGCAGCCCGCCCCGCGCCCCCAGGCGCAGGCCCCTGTGCAGCAGGCGGCCCCCGTCGGCGGCATCCGGCTGGAGGAGGCTGCCGCGCAGCCACGCCGCACAAAGCATGCGGATGCCCCGCAGCCCGCAGCCCATAAGCCCCGCACCGCCGCAGGCGGCAATGGCGGCAGCCGCAAGCCCCCGCGCGATGAGGACGACGCCCCGCGCAAGGCAAAGGGCAGAAAGTCCGGCAAAAAGGGCGGCAGCGGCAAGGGCGGAAACGGGAAAAAGAAGAAAAAGATCCGCTGGTGGCAGATCCTGCTCATCACGCTGCTGGTCATCGCGCTGATCTTCGGCGGTGCGTTCGCGCTCATCATGGGGGCCATCACCCCGGCGGGCGGCAACATCAAGCTGAACCAGCTCATCAACACGCCTAAGGAATTCCAGGGCAAGGAGTTCAACATCCTCGTCACCGGCGTTGACCGTTCGTCCACCGGCGATCTGTCCGCAGGTGCGGCCAATGACTCCAACGTCAACGACGGCATGACCGATATGATTTTGTACGTCCATTTCAACAATGAGACGGGCGAGATGAAGATGCTGCAGATCCCGCGTGATACGATGGTCACGACGGACACGAGCGTCTCCGGCAACTTCCGCATCAACGGCGTGGCCAAGACCCAGGGCAGCGACAGCAACAACAATATGGCCGCCCTGTGTGAGCTGGTCGCAGACCAGTACAAGCTGCCCATCGACGGATTTATCACGATCCGCCTGGAAATGCTGACCGAGCTGGTAGACCTGTTCGGCGGCGTGGAGATCAACGTCCCCGTGGATGTAGACTACGCCGCGCTGGGGCTGGGAGACAGCGTCATTCACGCCGGCTACCAGACGTTGAACGGTGCGTCGATGGAGTTCCTGCTGCGTGCGCGTAAAATTTACCCCGACGGCGACATTGGCCGCCTGAACATGCAGCGCCAGTTCTACGCGGCGCTGTTCCGCAAGCTCAAGAGCATCGGCAACATCTGGGACGTCGCCAAGCTGACCCCCGCCGTGCTGAACTATATGGAGACGAACCTCAGCGCGTCCAACCTCATCAGCTTTGCCATCAGTATGCTGAAAATTGATTCCAGCAAGATCATGATCTGCCAGATGCCGGTCATCAGCGGCCCGCAGTACAACGGCCAGTCGCTTTTGTACCCCGCGCGGCAGGCGGATGCGGACCTGCTGAACCAGTACTTCCGCGAGAACACCGGTCCCGTCGATGCCAGCCAGCTGAACCTGTGCGACAATGTCATTGACCTGTCCGGCTACACGGCCACCGACCCGAACATCCAGCAGATGGGCGGCCTGATGGCCGCGGCGGACGACGCGCAGAAGAACGAGAATCTCGACGGCTCCAACCAGGTCACCGACATCATGGCGTCCGAGTCCACGGCGGAGAGCGAGAGCACCGACACGGATTCCACCGATACCGAGAGCCAGCCGGCAGCGTAATACAGAAAAACTTCGGGTAAAGGCGAAGTTCTCTCCCTCAGCCGCCTGCGGGCGGCAGCTCCCTCGCAGAGGGAGCCGAGAGCCCCTTGGCCCCCTCTGCGAGGGGGCTCCCGCCGCAGCGGGTGGGGGAGAGAACCTCCCGCAGCCCGAAACCTACCCCGTTATAAACCACCTAGGAGAACATCTATGGAAAGCAAAGAACTTGCCATTCGTCTGGCGCGTGCGCTGGACGCAAAGAAGGCCGTCAACGTCCACATTCTGGCCGTGGAGGACCTGACCACCGTCACCGAATATTTCGTCATTGCCACGGGTATGTCCACCACCCATGTCGGCGCACTGGCCGATGAGGCCGAGTTCCAGCTGGACCGCGAGGGCGTTAAGGTGCTGCGCACCGAGGGCCACGACGGCAAGCGCTGGGTGCTGCTGGACTACGGCAGCGTCATCGTCCACGTCTTTACCCAGGAAGCCCACGACTACTACGACCTCGAGCACCTCTGGGCCGATGCCACGGTTGTGCCCGCCAGCGAGTGGATGCCGGAGCAGCCCGAGGACGAGCAGTAAAAATGCGGAACGGCTTCCCCCTCGGGGGAAGCTGTCAGCGGCCCCGACCGCTGACTGATGAGGGCAGACTTTCCCGCGGCAGCCTATAAACGGGCAACTGCGGCAAACCCGCCCCTCATCCGGCCCTGCGGGGCCACCTTCAGTCTACGCGCTAAGAGCCGCCTTCGGCGGTTGCGCTCCGACACGCGCCTGCGGGCGCAGCCCCTCGGGGGAAGGCTTTAAGAAGGTTACGACCCATCAAAAATTTATCTGTGGGGAGAAATTTATGAAATACGACTTTAAAACAGTTGAGGCCAAATGGCAGAAGGTCTGGGAGGACGAGGATACCTTCCATGCCGAGATCGACCATTCCAAGCCGAAATTCTACGCGCTGGTCGAGTTCCCGTACCCGTCCGCCGCGGGCCTGCACGTCGGCCATCCGCGCAGCTACACCGCGCTGGACATTGTCGCGCGCAAAAAGCGTCAGTGCGGCTATAACGTCCTGTACCCCATGGGCTGGGACGCCTTCGGTCTGCCTACCGAGAACTACGCCCTGAAAAACCACATCAACCCCGAGATCGTCACCGCCCAGAATGTGGCCCGCTTCAAGAGCCAGCTCAAGGCGCTGGGCCTGTCCTTTGACTGGGACCGCGAGATCAACACCACCGACCCCGAGTACTATAAGTGGACGCAGTGGATCTTCATCCAGCTGTTCAAGAAGGGCCTTGCCTACAAGAAGGAGACCACCGTCAACTACTGCACCGGCTGCAAGGTCGTTTTGGCCAACGAGGAGGTCGTCAACGGCGTCTGTGAGCGCTGCGGCAGCCCCGTTGTCCAGAAGAATAAGAGCCAGTGGATGCTGAAGATCACGGCCTACGCAGACCGCCTGATCAACGACCTGGACGACGTCGATTACATCGACCGCGTCAAGACCCAGCAGCGCAACTGGATCGGCCGCAGCCACGGTGCCGAGATCAACTTCGACACCACCGCGGGCGACACCCTGACGGTCTACACCACCCGCGCGGACACGCTGTTCGGCGCGACCTACATGGTCATCAGCCCCGAGCACGCCTTCATCAAAAAGTGGGTCGACGCGGGCCTGATCAAGAACGCCGACGCCGTCGCCGCCTATCAGGAGGAGGCCGCCCGCAAGTCTGACTTCGAGCGCACCGAGCTGAACAAGGACAAGACCGGCGTTGTCATCGAGGGCGTCAAGGGCATCAACCCCGTCAACGGCAAGGAGATCCCCATCTTTATCTCCGACTACGTCCTGGCAACCTACGGCACTGGCGCCATCATGGCCGTGCCCGCCCACGACACCCGCGACTGGGAGTTTGCCAAAAAGTTCGGCCTGCCCATCATCGAGGTCGTCAAGGGCACTGTGCCCAGCGACCTCGACAAGGAGGCTTTCACCGACGTGGCCACCGGCACGCTCGTCAACTCCGACTTCCTGAACGGCCTGTCCGTTGAGGATGCCAAGAACAAGATGTACGCCTGGCTCGAGGAGAACGGCAAGGGCCACAAGCAGGTCAACTTCAAGCTGCGCGACTGGGTGTTCAGCCGCCAGCGCTACTGGGGCGAGCCTATCCCCATGGTCTATTGCGACAAGTGCGGCTGGGTGCCCCTGCCCGAGAGCGAGCTGCCCCTGCGCCTGCCCGAGATCAAGGACTTTGAGCCGGGCGAGAACGGCGAAAGCCCGCTGGCGCGCCATACCGAGTGGGTCAGCACGACCTGCCCCTGCTGCGGTGCCCCCGCCAAGCGCGAGACCGACACCATGCCCCAGTGGGCCGGTTCGAGCTGGTACTTCCTGCGCTACTGCGACCCGAAGAACCACGACGCCATCGCCAGCAAGGAGGCGCTCGAGTATTGGAGCCCCGTGGACTGGTACAACGGCGGCATGGAGCACACCACCCTGCACCTGCTGTACAGCCGTTTCTGGCATAAATTCCTGTATGACCTCGGCGTTGTGCCCACCAAGGAGCCGTACCAGAAGCGTACCTCCCACGGCATGATCCTGGGCCTGAACCCCCATGCGTTTGAGAACCAGCCCGATGCCGAGCGCAAGCGCCTGCTGGCCGAGTACGGCGATGAGAAGGGCGCGCGCAAGGCCCTTGTTGAGAAGTACGGCGAGATGGCCGAGCATCCCATCGTCAAGATGTCCAAGTCCTTGGGCAATGTCGTCAACCCGGACGATGTCGTGGCCGAGTACGGTGCCGACACGCTGCGCCTGTATGAGATGTTCATCGGCGACTTTGAGAAGGCCGCCCCGTGGAACACCTCCTCCATCAAGGGCTGCAAGCGCTTCCTCGATAAGATCTGGTCGATGAGCGAGAAGCTCGTTCCCGGCGAGGGCGTCCGCCCCGAGCTGGAGGCCGTTGCCAACCGCACCATCAAGAAGGTCGGCGAGGACATTGATGCGCTGAAGGCCAACACTGCCATTGCCCAGCTGATGATCTACGTCAACGCACTGAGCGATCAGGGGGGTGCGACCAAGGCCGAGTACGAGCTGCTGCTGCAGCTGCTGAACCCGTTTGCGCCCCACATGACCGAGGAGCTGTGGCAGCAGCTGGGCCACACCGAGCAGCTGGCCTACCACGCCTGGCCGACCTATGACGAGGCCAAGTGCGTTGAGCAGACGATTGAAATCGCCGTGCAGGTCAACGGCAAGGTCAAGGCCCGCATCAAGGTGCCCGCCGCCATCGAGAACGCGGACGCCATCGCCGCCGCCAAGGCCGAGCCCGCCGTAGCCGAAGCCATCGCCAGCAAGACCATTGCCAAGGAGATCTATGTCAAGGGCAAGCTGGTCAATATCGCGGTCAAAGGCTAAAATTTTATAAGCACTCTAAGGCAGAGCGAAGGCTCTGCCTTTTTTGTGTTGCAGAAGCCAGAGTGGCTTTCCCCTTGGGGGAAGCTGTCAGCGGCCCTGCCCGCTGACTGATGAGGGGGAACTTACCCACAGCAGTCCGTCTACGGGCGGCAATGGCACACCTGCCCCTCATCCGGCCCTGCGGGGCCACCTTCCCCCAAAGGGGAAGGCTTAGGGCTCCCCCTACATCCATTGTTTACAAACCGCCAAAACTACGCTATAATAAAACCAACAAAAACTTTGACGAAAGCAGGTCCTACCATGCTCATCAGTCTGATCGTACCCTGTTACAATGAAGAAGAAGCGATGCCGCTTTTTTATAAAGAAGCCTCCCGCGTGGCGGCGGAGATGAAAGCCAGCCACGGCGCGGAGTTTGAGTTTATCTTTGTGGACGACGGCTCCCGCGACGGCACGCTGCGCGTCGCGCGTGCGCTGCACGCGCAGGACCCCCGCGTGCGGTATGTCTCGTTCAGCCGCAACTTCGGCAAGGAGGCCGGTATCTACGCGGGTTTACAGGCCGCCAGGGGCGATTACGTCGCCACGATGGACGCCGATCTGCAGGACCCGCCCGCGCTGCTGCCGCAGATGCTGGACACGCTGCTGACCGGCGAGTACGACTGCGCCGCCACCCGCCGCACGACCCGCAAGGGCGAGCCGCCGCTGCGCAGCTGGTTTGCCCGCAAGTTCTACCAGATCATCAACAAGATGTCCGATACGGAAATTGTCGACGGTGCGCGGGATTTCCGCCTTATGAGCCGCAAAATGACCGACGCTGTGCTCAGCATGGCCGAGTACAACCGCTTCAGCAAGGGCATTTTCAGCTGGGTCGGCTTCAAGACCAAGTGGTTCGACTATGAGAACATCGAGCGCGTCGCCGGTACGACCAAGTGGAATTTCTGGGGCCTGTTCAAGTACTCCATCGAGGGCATCGTCGGCTTCTCGACCACGCCGCTGCTGATCGCGGCGGGGGCGGGCGTGCTGTTCTGCATCCTCGCGTTCATCGGCATCCTCTTTGTCGTCGTCCGCGCGCTGATGTTCGGCGACCCGACCTCCGGCTGGCCCAGCATGGTCTGCATCATTCTGCTGTGCAGCGGCGTCCAGCTGTTCTGCACCGGCATTGTGGGCGAGTACCTCGCCAAGACCTACCTGGAGGTCAAGCACCGCCCCATCTACATCGTCGCCGAGACCGAAGAGGATAAAAAATAAACGATGGACTGGCAGAAAAAAGTGAGCCTGTGGTGGGCGAAAAACTTCCGCCCGCTGGTCGTGGCGCTGCTGGTCGGTTGCGGCGTACATTACACGATTTATGCTAACCAACTCGGCAATTTTGATGCCGTGCACATCGGTGCACTGTACACTGCCGATGGCTGGCCCGAGCATCTGTATTGGGAGACACAGCAGGGGCGTTGGGCGCTGCGCCTGGTGGATATGCTGCGCGGCGGCATCAATCAGCCTGCGCTTTCGGCATTGCTGATGCTGTTCCTCTACGCATTGGCGGGAGTGCTGCTAACGGATTTGTTTGCTGTGCGCAGCCGTGTGGCAAAATATCTTATCCCGCTTACACTGGTCTGTACGCCCTATGTAGCGGAAGTTGAAACCTACCACTATTGCAGTGTATCCTATGCGCTGTCTTTCCTGCTAGCGGTGCTGGCCGTGCAATCCGCCGTCTGCGGCGTGCGGTTTGTCTGGCTGATGGGTACGGTCTGCCTGGCGTTCGCGCTGGGAATGTATCAGGCCAATCTGGGCACAGCGGCGGGCTTGTGCGTCATGCTGCTGCTTCTGGCCATTCTGCGCCGCCCCGGCGAATGGCAGGCCACCGGCCTGACTGCCCTGCGCATGGTGTTGATGGGCGGCAGCGGTGCGGCGCTGTATATGCTGATTTTAAAATTGTTCCTGCGGCTGTACGATGTGGGCCTATCCGGCATCAACGGTATCAACACCGTGGGAATGGGGACACTGCGCAATCTGCCGTTAGGCCTGAAAAACGCCTACTTTGATTTTTACGCCTACTTCTTCACCCACGGCATTGCCCAAAACCACTATGGGCAGATCGCGGGCTACCTGCTGCTGTTTGTGCTGGCGGCACTGGCCGGGCTGCGGTGGCTCGTCGTGCTGCACGACCGCAAGGCCGCCGCTGCGGCGGTGGTACTGGTGGCCCTGCTGCCCGCCGCAGCCAATGTGACCGACGTTATCAACACCGGGGCCACTGTGGCGCTGCGGATGGCGGGCTCGCTGGCCATCGTGGTGCCGTTTGCCATCGCCGTGATCGACGCGGCTCCCGCACTGACGGAACGGGCGTTCTCCTGGGGAATGGCGCTCTGCACGGCGTTTTGCGCGGTGCTGCTGCGCGGGTTTGCCGTGCAGGTCAACAACGACGCGGCGGTCATGCTGAAACAAAAGACCACAGTTGTGAACCTCGCCAACCGCCTGTGTACCCGGCTGGAAGAAAACGCCGACTACCAGAACGGCGCCGAGGTCGTGATCCTGGGTGAGCCGAAGCGCGGCGCGTACCCGGAGGAATCCCCGCTCAAGCCTATGGCCGGGGAACTGGCGCAGTTCGGCCCGCTCTCCTTCGACCCGACGTTCAACGCCCACGGCTGGTATGTGCTGGTGTGGGACGAGCTGGGCGTCCAGCTCAACGAATGCGCGGACGAGACTGTCCGCGCCATCGGCAATTCCGACGCGTTCAAGGCCATGCCCAACTACCCGGCAGATGGCTGTATCCAGACCATCGACGGCGTTGTCACGCTGAAGGTGGCAGATTTTCCGTTTTGAGAGCTGATAATGATGCGTGATATGACCAAGGGTGCCCCGCTGGGGCACCTCTTTCTGTATGCGCTGCCGCTGCTGCTGGGGAACTGGCTGCAGCTGGCGTACAATGCGGTGGATTCCATCATCGCGGGGCGGTTCATCGGGCAGGACGCTCTGGCCGCCGAGGGTGTGGCCGGGCCGGTCATGAATCTGGTGATTTTGGCCATCAGCGGCCTGTGCATCGGCGCGGGCGTACTGATGAGTGAGGCGTTCGGCGCAAAGCGGACCGCCCGCTTAAAAGAGACGTTGGCAACGACGCTGCTGTTCGGCGCGGCGCTCTGCTGTGCCGCCGCGGCGCTGGGTTGCGCGCTGACGCCGTGGATCCTGCGCGCGCTGGCCGTGCCGGACTCGATTTTTGGCATCACCGGCATCTACCTGCGCATCACGTTCCTGGGCGCGCCGTTCACGTTTTTCTATAACGCGCTGGCGGCGGGCCTGAAAAGTGTCGGCGACAGCAAAACGCCGCTGAAATTCCTGGCGTTCTCCGCCGTGCTCAACGCGGTGCTGGATCTCATTTTAATTGGCGGGCTGGGCTTCGGCATTGTGTGCAGCGCCGTGACCACTGTCGTGGCCGAGGCCGCCAGCGCGCTGCTGGCCGCCGTCTACATGGCACGCCGCGTGCCGGAGCTCTGCCCCGGGCAGGGGCAGTGGCGCATCCGCCGCGACCTGCTGGGGCCGATTTTGCGCTACGGCGCGGTGACGGCGGTGCAGCAGGCCGTGCAGCCGATCTGCAAGGTGCTCATTCAGGGGCAGGTCAACGCGCTGGGGGTCGGGGCTATCGCGGCCTTCAACGCGGTCACGCGGGTGGACGATTTTGCCTTCACGCCGGAGCAGAGCATTGCCACGGCCATTACGACCTACATTGCCCAGAACCGCGGCGCCGGGCAGACCGCCCGCATCCGCCGCGGCTTTGCGGTGGGCCTGCGGCTGGAGCTGGGCTATTGGCTGCTGATGGGCAGCTTGACGCTGCTGCTGCGCCGGGGCATCCTGTCCCTGTTTGTGGCAGGGGAGGGAGCCGCAGACGTCATTGCACTGGGCAGCACGTATCTGGGCTGCATGGCGGTGTTCTACGCCCTGCCCGCGCTGACGAACGGCTTCCAGGGCTTTTACCGCGGCATGGGCAAGATGACGACGACGCTGATCGGCACCTGCTTACAGGCGGGGCTGCGCGCTGCCGCTGCTGCGGTGCTGGCCCCGCGGGTGGGCCTGCCCGGTATCGCCTTTGCCTGTGCCTTCGGCTGGTGCGTCATGCTGGCGTTTGAGGTGCCGTATTATTTTTGGACGTGCAGGAAGTTATAAGGCTTCCCACGAGGGGGAAGGCAAAGAACGGCGGTCAGGGAGCTGGCCGCCGCTTTTTTATTCTGTAAAAATTCCCCAATATCCCGCGTTTCCGATTGTAATTTCTTCGACAAAATGCTACACTAATACTATCCATCCACAGCATAAAATCTGCCCAAGAGAGGTAACGCACCGTGCCAGAAGAACGCAAAGTCTACCGCCGCCCTGCCCGGACGGCTGTGCCCGCCCCGCAGGCCGGGCAAGCGGCCCCGCGCCCCGACGCGCCCCCGCCGCCGAAGAAAAAGAAACGTCCCGGCGCCAAACGCCGCCGCAGCCGCCTTGTGCTGGGGCTGTGTTTGCTCTGCCTGCTGGTCGTGGTCGTTGTGTCGGTGGTGCTGGTGCGCTGCTCGGCAGAGGAGGCAGGCCCCGCCGAGGCGGACTTCGGCACGCCCGCCGCGGCCTGGCAGAAGAACGATCTGGGCTACTACTTCAACACAAGCGGCCGGGCCATGCCCGCCGCGGTGCTCAAGGGCATGGACGTATCCAAGTTCCAGGGCGAGATCGACTGGGAAAAGGCCAAGGCTGCCGGCATCGACTTTGCCATCATCCGCTGCGGCTTCGGCGGCGAGTGGGACGGCCAGGAGGAAAACTGGGCGCAGGATGACCCCCAGTGGCGGCGCAACGCCGACGAATGCACCCGGCTGGGCATCCCGTTCGGCGCGTACCTTTATTCCTACGCCACGACGGTGGAGGAGGCCCGCAGCGAGGCCGACCACGTCGCGCGGCTGCTGGGCCTGACCGCCCCGCCGCAGGAGGGGCTGGACGACTACACCGCCGCGCCCTACCGGCTGAGCTACCCGGTCTACTACGACCTCGAGGATAAGTACATCAGCGGCGTTTTCCCCTCCGAGATGGCCGAGATCACGCAGGCGTTCTTTGACCGCCTGACCGAGTACGGCTACACCGGTGCGCAGGGGCTGTATGCCTCCCGCAACTGGGTGCGCGCCCGCATGACAGATCCAGCCTTTGACAAATGGCGCGACAACCTCTGGATCGCGCGGTTCTCCGACGATCTGGACTACGCGGGCACCTACGATATGTGGCAGTGCACCTTCAGCGCCCCGGGCGCGGACTACGGCGTCCAGAGCGAGACGGTGGATCTGGATTTTGTCATGAAACCGTTCAAATTTACCGGTGTGTCCGCCTGCAACGGCAAGACCGCCGCGCCGGTGCTCCTGAACGATACCTACACCGACGAGCTGCACATGGACGGCAAGGACGCCTACGCCACGCTGGCGACGAACGAGCCGGGCGAGGAGGACGGCGGACGCAGGGTCTACTGGACGACGAGCGACAAGACCGTAGCCACCGTGGACAAAAACGGCACGGTCCGCGCCCGCACCGACAGCGGGGAATGCACGATCACGGCCACGCTGGCCGACGGCACCGAGAGCCTGACCTGCCGCGTGCGGGTCGGGGACATCACGGTCCCGATCTTTGCCACGGCGGGCCTGCGTGGGGACCGCGCCACGCTGGCGGACGCCGCCGCGCTCAAGGGCGCGACCCCGGATTCCATCCTGCTGGACGCGGGCGACAGCCTGCACGGCACCGAGAGCGCCAGCCTGACCGGCGGCATGGATATGCTGTCGGCGTTCTCGGCGGCGGGGTACGACCTGCACGCCATGGCGCTGACCGACTTTGCCTACGGCACGACCCGCCTGGTCAGCGACGCCAACATGGGCAGCGGCCCGTCGTTGGCGTCCAACCTGCTGAACAACGAGGGCACCGCCGTGTTCTACCGCTCCACAAGCTGGAGCCGCAACCGCGTGACCAATGGCCGCTACACCGTCGTGGAGCGCGCGGGGTATAAAATCGGTTTCTTTGTGCTGAACGACCCGGCGCAGGCTGCGGTCATCTCGGCGTCCAACGGGGAGTTCATCACGGCCCGCGACTGGAACGACACCGCCGCCGAGCAGATCACCGCTCTGCAGAACGCCGGGTGCGATGCCATCCTTGCGATTGTCTCCACCGCCCCGGCGGGCGACTGGCAGAAGGCCCTGCTGAGCCAGGGCGTGACGGCTATTATTGACGGCACAACGGCGGAAAACGGCACGAACGTGCTGGGCGCGGACCTGGGTCTGACCGGCGTGGCGCAGCTGGACCTGGTCTTTACCCAGGGCGGCGGCTGCCGCGTCGAGGTCCGGCAGCCTGTGGCGGCTGCCGAGATGGAGAGCCGCCGCGCCACCTGGCTGGCGATGAGCACCGCCGACGCCGCGCAGGCCGACACCGCTGCCGATGCCGCCGACCCCGGCAAGGACACCGAGGCCGTGGGCGGCAGTGACACCACCGCCCCCACCGAGACGGCAGACGAGGCCCAGCAGGCCGGTGCGGACGCCTATACCAGCGCCGCGGCGGAGATCGCCACGCTGGACGCCGACGACCAGAGCATCCTTTACACGCCGCTGTTCACCTACGCGGCGAACCCCGACGCCAACAAAACCATCAGCTTCGGCAACTATCTGGCGGCGCTCTACGCCGAGATCGTCACAAATGACCCGGCCACGGGTCTGCCGGAGGGTGCGTCCGTCGAGGCGTTCGCGGGCGGTGTGACCGAGCCGGAATACGGCGAGATCACCCGCGGGGATTTGATGGCCTCCCTGCCCGCGACAGCGCGCATTCAGCTGGTCAGCACCACCGCAGAAGCCGCCCGGGCGCTGGCCGACGGCGGCACGGTCAGCCGCGTCTACCAGAACAGTCTGACCGAGTACGCCCCCGAGGGGGATGTAGTCTACATCGTCACCGACACGGCGACTCTGGCCGGTCTGGGTGCGGAGTACACGGTCCTGCGCGATTACGGCGATGTCTTTTGGAGCGTTCGGATGAACATCAACGACCTGACCGCCAACTTTACCACAGAGTTTGTGCTGCCGGAGGCCCCGCAGTACGGGGTCGGACGCAGAGGCTGAACCGGGGACGGCAGCCTCCCGGGAGGTTGTTCTTTCTTTTGGCAGCAAAAGAAAGAACCAAAGAAAACTGCCGCTGTTTCGACGCAGCGGACCCGCGACTTAGGGGCTGCACGCCCCTAAGAACCCCAAAGCGGAAGTCGCAGAGGACGCGGGCTAAACGAAAGCAGTATTACTTTTCGTTCTTAACGCCCGCGCCCTCTGC
>OLSJ01001608.1_pt1 | contig 13418 bp, 11 predicted proteins | sample 1672151 | NCBI WGS metagenome assembly OLSJ01 (sample SAMEA3136653, study PRJEB25190) | human gut metagenome | biome: human gut; feature: human-associated habitat; material: faeces | place: Austria | collected 2013 | reverse complement strand
GACACGCTCGGCGGCGGCGAGGCTCCCGGGAACGAGACATCATCCCCGTCCCCTTGTCTCACCTTTGTCACACTGGTTGAAAGGAAGCGAAGCATGACAGCGACGATAGGCATCGATCTGGGAACCACGAACAGCTGCGCGGCAACGGTGGAGGGCGGGCGGCCCGCCATCGTGCCGAACGCGGAGGGCGAGCGCACCACGCCGAGCGTGGTGGCGTTCTCGAAGGACGGCGAGCGCCTGGTGGGCGCCATCGCCAGCCGGCAGGCGGCCGTGAACCCCGACCGCACCATCTCGTCCGTGAAGCGCCGCATGGGGAGCGACTGGAGGGCGAGCATCGACGGCAAGGCGTTCACGCCGCAGGAGCTTTCGGCTATGATCCTGCGGAAGCTCCGCCGCGACGCCGAGGCGTTCCTCGGCCAGGACGTCACGCAGGCCGTCATTACCGTGCCCGCGTACTTCGACGACGCGCAGCGCCAGGCCACGAAGGACGCCGGCAAGATCGCCGGTCTCGACGTGCTCCGCATCATCAACGAGCCCACGGCCGCGGCGCTGGCCTACGGACTGGACAACGGCACGCCGCAGAAGGTGATGGTGTACGACCTGGGCGGCGGCACGTTCGACGTGTCCATCATCGAGATAGGCGACGGCGTCATCGAGGTGCTGGCCACCTCCGGCGACAACCACCTGGGCGGCGACGACTTCGACGAGCGCGTGGCGAACTACCTGCTGGACACCTTCCAGCGCGAGCACGGCGAGGACCTGCGCCGCAACCCGATGGCCGTGCAGCGCGTGCGCGAGGCGGCCGAGCAGGCGAAGAAGGAGCTGTCGTCACTCGACTCCGCACACGTGAACCTGCCTTTCCTCGCGCAGAACGCGGGCGGCCCCTTGCACCTCGACGCCACCGTCACGCGCGCCGCGTTCGACGACATGACGCGCGACCTGGTGGAGCGCACGACCGCGCCCGTGCAGACGGCGCTCAACGATGCGGGCATCGCGGCCTCGGAACTGGGTTGCGTGCTGCTGGTGGGCGGCTCCACGCGTGTGCCGGCTGTGCAGGCGCACGTGCGCAAGCTCACGGGCCAGGAGCCGTCGGCCTCCATCAACCCCGACGAGTGCGTGGCCACCGGGGCTGCCATCCAAGCTGCCACGCTCGCCGGTGCGTCGACGGGGCTCGTGCGGGCGAACAGCCTGCTGCTGCTGGACGTGACCCCCTTGAGCCTGTCCATCGAGACGGTGGGCGGCGTGGCCACCCGCCTCGTGGAACGCAACACCACGCTGCCGGTGCACTACTCGCAGGTGTTCTCCACGGCCGCGGCGTTCCAGACGAGCGTGGAGGTGAAGGTGCTGCAGGGCGAGCGCCCCATGGCCGCCGACAACAAGGCCATCGGCACGTTCCGCCTCAAGGGCATCAAGCGGGCGCCTGCCGGCGTGCCGCAGATCGAGGTGACGTTCGACATCGACGCGAACGGCATCCTCACCGTGTCGGCGAAGGACCTGGACACCGGCAAGCAGCAGTCCATCACCATCGACGACTCGGGCCGTATGTCCGACGACGAGGTGGACCGTGCCATCCGCGATGCCGAGCAGTACGCCGAGCAGGACGAGGCGCGCCGCGACGCCATGCTGGCCCGCGAGGAGGCGCAGCGGTTGGCGAACGAGGCCGACCAAGCGCTCGCACAGAAGGGCAAGCAGCTGGAGAAGGACGAGAAGAAGCAGATCAAGGCCGATGTGGCCGCCGTCCGCAAGCTCCTATCCAAGAAGGTGGACAAGGTGGACGAGGCCGACGTGGCCGCGCTGCGCACTGCCTCCGAGCAGCTGGAGCGCTCGAGCGCCCGCGCCCGCAACCTGGTGCAGCAAGGGTAGGCACCGATAGGCGCAGCGGGCTTCGGGAACGTCGGCGGTTTGGCCATGCCCGAGGTTCGGGCACGTCGAAGGGCTCGCTGCGCCGCGCTGGGCTTCGTCTTTTCACCACCCCTCTGGCAACGGTAAACGCCTGCTTCTATAATGGCAGGCAGCGCGTTCTCTCTTCCTGTTGCGCCGCGCGCGGGCAGGCAACACGCCCGACCCGATGCTAGCGAGGGAGATGGATTTGCGGCAAGACGTCCTCCATACCATGCTCGATGGGCTCTCCGAGCTCATCTATGTCTGCGACATGGAAACCCATCGGCTGCTCTACCTCAACGAGGAGGGCCGCCGCCTCTACGGCGTCGATGTGGTGGGAGGCGAGCGCCTGTGCTACCAGGTGCTGCAGGGACGCGACGAGCCATGCCCATTCTGCACGAACGGGCAGCTGTCCGGCGAGTCCTTCTTCGAATGGGAGTTCACGAACCCGGTGAGCAGGCGCCATTACCTGCTGCGCGATCGCCTCGTGGACTGGGATGGGCGGCCGGCGCGCCTGGAGATAGTCTTCGACATGACGGAGCGGCAGCGCGAGAGCGAGTCGTTCAAATTCCTGGCGAACGCCGGCTCCATGGTCGTCGACTGCATCCGGGTGCTCGAGGGAGGGAGCACGCTTGAGATCGCCCTCAACGATGCGCTGTGCATCTTGGGAACGTTCCTCGAGGCCGATCGCGCCTACGTCTTCAAGCGCGAGGGCGACCGCATGTCGAACACGCACGAGTGGTGCGGCCTGGGCGTCGCGCCGCAGCGGCGGTTCCTGCAGGATCTGCCCGTAAGCCTCATAGACGAATGGGTCAAGCGCTTCGACGCGGGCGAGGCCGTGATCATCGAGGATGTCGACCAGCTTCCGTCCTTGGGGCGCGCCGCCGAGTACGAGGTGCTGAAAAGCCAGGACATCGCCTCCCTCGTGGCGGCCCCTATCGAGATAGACGGTACGTTCGCGGGCTATTTGGGCGTCGACAATCCCCGCCGTGTCGGCGAGCTCGGGGTGGTGAAGTCGCCGCTCGTTGCGTTCGCGAGCTTCGTGTCTGCCCGCATGAAGCGCGAGATCGCCCAGCGCCAGGTGGCCGAGTTGACTTGGAACGACTCTTTGACCTGCGCCCATTCGCGTGCGGCATTTCACCGCGATTTCGATAGGGGCACGTTCGGGCGCATCGGCTTCGTGCTGGTGGACGCCGATCGACTGGCCGTCGTCAACCGCGAGCAGGGGCATTCTGCCGGCGACGAGATGCTGTGCCGTATAGCGTCCTGCCTCCGGGAGGTGTTCGGCGACGCCGTGTACCGCATCGGCGACGACGAGTTCTGCGCCGTGTCGACGTCCGTCGACTACAACCGCTTTGCCGAACTGGCCGAACGCGCTGCGCAGCAGTTCCACGACGAGGGCATTCCCGCATCGCTCGGCCCGGCGTGGCACGAGACGTGCACAAGCACCACCAGCTTGCTGGACGTGGCCGGCGACCGTATGCGCAGCGCGAAGCGCGGCCGCCACCGCGCCGTCGATCTGGGTGTCGACCTGGCATCGGACGCGGCCGTGAGCAGCCTGCTTAGGCCGGGCGGCGCGCAGGAGGCCGCAGAGGCGGGCCTGCTGACCATTCACCTGATGCCGCAGGCCTCCGGCAGAACGGGCGAGATCGTGGGAGCCGAGGCGCTCATCCGCTACTGCGACCGCGAACGCGGCATGCAGGCGCTGCCCGCGTCGTTCATCCCCGCGCTGGAGGATATGGGCGAGATAGCGGCCATCGACTTCTTCGCGCTGTCGAAGGCGTGCGAGACGGTGGCGCGCTGGCAGCGGGAGGGACGGCCGACGGTGCCGCTGGCGGTCAACTTCTCGCGTCGCACCATCGGCGAGGAGGGCTTCGTCGAGCGCGTGGCGGCCGCGGTGGCGTCGCACGGCATCGAACGGTCGCTCATCGAGCTGGAGATCACCGAGTTCGCACGCGAGGAGAACGAGGCGCTGCTGCGCTCGGTGGCGGACGAGCTGCGCGACCGGGGGTTCTGCGTGTCCATCGATGACTTCGGCGTGGACAACGCCAACTTCCAGCTGTTCATTCAGCTGGAGTTCGACGTGTTGAAGATAGACAAATCGCTCGTGTGGGGCCTGGGCACCGAGAAGCGCACCATGCAGGTTATCTGCAGCCTCGTGAGCCTGTGCGACGAGCTGGGCATAGCTACGGTGGCCGAGGGTGTTGAGACCGATCAGCAGTACCGCGCCCTGCGGGAAGCCGGCTGCACCCGCGCGCAGGGCTACCGCATCGGCCGTCCGCAGCCCATCGAGCAGTTCGAGGAGCGGTTTCTCTAGCGCGTCGCGCCCGCTACGGCGAGCCGTGCAGGTTGCGAGAGCCATGCGCGAACCGCGAGCCCTGCGTGCGTTGCGGGCGGGGCGTGGCGCAGGTTCCCAGGTCGCGCGAGCCGTAAAGGTTCTGCAAATTCACCCGATGCCTTTGCCGCGCGGACGGGGCCATCTGCTAAGCTGGCACGCGACGAAAAACGCGACGGGGCCCGGCCCCGCATCTCGGGAGGCATCATGGAACCTGGACGTATCGGCGTCATCTTCGACTGCGACGGCACGCTGCTCGATTCGATGGACGTGTGGCGCGAAGTGGAGGACGAGCTGGCGCGCCGTGCAGGCGCGACACTGACGGATGCGGACAAGGACGAGCTCACCACGCTCAACATTCCCGAGGCGGGTGCATTCTTCCATGACCGGTTCGGTTTGGGCGCCGCTGCAGACGATGTCGTGCGCATGATGGACGAGCTCATGCTGGACTACTACCGTAACCGCGCGCACGAGCGTCCCGGCGCCTTGGCCTTCGTGAGCGCCCTTGTGGAGCGCGGCGTGCGGGTGAGCGTGGCCTCGTCCAGCCCGCAGAAGTACCTGCAGGCGGGCCTCGAGCGGGCGGGCTTCTCGCCGTATGTGAGCCTGATCGTCTCGGTGGACGACGTGGCGTCCTCGAAGCGCGAGCCGAAGGTGTACGACCATGCGAGACGCCTCATGGACACGCCTTTGGACACGACCTGGGGTTTCGAGGATTCTGCCTACGCCCTGCGCACCCTGCGCGACGCCGGCTACCGCACTGTCGGCATCTACGACCGCGACGATGCCGGCACCCACGAGGAACTGCGGGCGAACGCCGACGTCGTCATCGACAGCTTCGAGGAACTGGACGCGGAAACGTTCATCGGCTGGAACGGTTGCTAAGCTATAGCGCTCACGACGCTTTCTGGGGAAAGCGTCGGGTCGTCGACTAAAGCTGTTCCTCGATCCAGGAAACCAGCTCTTTGTAGCCGAGGGTACCGTCGGCTACTCCATAAACCGTCCTCAAAAGCTCGTCGTGGCGCGGTTTGAACTTGATATCGTTTAGCCTGAGAAACATGCCTACGCAAGCACCACCTGTGCGTTTGTTGCCGTCGGCAAGAGGATGGTTGTTAACGATGCCATAAGCATAACGGGCAGCTTTTTCGGCTGCCGATGGATAGAGGTCAGCACCGTCGAAGGTTTGCCGAGGTTGCTCTATAGCGGCATCGAAAAGTCCTTCGTCTCGAAGTCTGTCGAGACCTCCGAACATTGCGATCAGGTACGAGTGGATCGCTCTCACGTCTTCGTGTGTGAGATATTCCCAATGCGCGTTCATTTTGCAAGCTCGGCGAACACGTCGGCATATTCGTCGATGAACTCTTTTCCTAGTTGCACGGCTTTGCTTTCCATAGCTTCCTCCTTCACCTCGTCGATCGGTATGATCTGGGCGATGGGGTGGCTGTTCTTGATGACGGTTACGCTTCCTGCCGCCCGGGCCTTCTCCATCACGCCGTTGAAGTTGCGGGCGACTTCCGTCGCGGTGACGCTGATAGGCATGGCGTCCTCCTCGGTCCGGCTTTCATTGTGGTCAGTATAACTTGAATGCGTATAATTTTACAAATGTAGATGCAAAATATATTACGTAAAATTATGCGTAGTTACCGCCACGGATCTTCCTGGTACGTTGGCTCCGGGTCCGCCGGGCGGTCGGAGTAGGGGTCGTAGCCGTCGTCGTCCTCGGCTTCGGGGCGCAGGAAAGGGTCGCTGGCGGGTTCTGGCGTCGCGGGTGCCGCAGGCGCGACCGGCGTCGTCACCGGTCGCACGCGGTAGCGGGGTTGCGGCTCGCGTTCGTCAGCCACGGTTGCCGTCCTCCTCGGTGCCTACTTTCGCCAAATCGTAGGGCGTGGTCTGGTACACGTAGTAGTTCAGCCAGTTCGTGTAGAGCAGCTGCGCGTGGGCGCGCCAGGTGGCGCGGGGAGCCTGTGCGGGATCGTCGTTCGGGAAGTAGTGGCACGGCAGGGGCATGTCCAGGCCCTTTGCGATGTCGCGCTCGTACTCCACCATAAGCGTGCCGGCATCGTACTCGGGGTGGCCGAACACGAAGAAGTGGCGGCTGTCCGTGCTCTTGGCAATATAGACGCCAGCCTCTTCGGACACGGCGATGAGCTCCAGGTCGGGATGCGCCTCGATGTCTGACGCATGAACCTCGGTGTAGCGCGAGTGGGGCGCCCTGAAGAAGTCGTTGAAGCCGCGCACGAGCGGCGACGACGGCTTCACCACCTCGTGCTTGAACACGCCGAACAGCTTCTCTGGCAGCTCGTACTTGGGAATGCCGTAATGGTAGTAGATGCCCGCCTGCGCGCCCCAGCAGATGTGCAGCGTGGAGTGCACGTTCGTGGCGGACCATGCCATGATCTCCGCAAGCTCGTCCCAGTAGTCCACGTCCTCGAAGTCCAACAGCTCGACGGGCGCGCCGGTGATGATCATGCCGTCGAAATGCTGGTCCTTGATCTCGTCGAACGTGGTGTAGAACGTTTCCAGATGCTGCTCGGACACGTTTTTGGACTCGTGGCTGGCCGTTTGCAGCAGGCTCACCTCTATCTGGAGCGGCGTGTTGGACAGCTTGCGCATGATCTGCGTCTCGGTGACGATCTTCGTGGGCATGAGGTTGAGCAGCAGCACCTTCAGGGGGCGGATGTCCTGGTGCATGGCGCGGAACTCGGTCATCACGAAGATGTTCTCGCCTTCGAGGACGTCGGTTGCGGGCAATGCGTCGGGTATTTTGATAGGCATGGCAGGCCTCGCCTTCCGTGTCGGGACACCTGGAATGTTCGTACCATGATACCTTTTGTGCAGATGACCCGCCTATCTGAATTATCGGTAGCGCGTTATCGCCGCCACGCGCGACGAGGCGCAGGGAACGGGGCGTGCAAAGGGCAGGAGGGCAATGGGAATCTCGTCGTGCCTGATCGCGCGCTCGCGCGGTCGGGTATCTTGTACTAGAATCTTCAGGGCAAAAAGCAAAAGGGGTTCAGGCAAGGAGAGGAAGGTTTTTATGGCGTCAGAGCAGAAGACGCCGGCGGTGCGTCCGGTCACGGTCGTCAAGTTCGCCGGCGCGGTCATCGCCACGCTGATCGGATCGGGATTCGCCTCGGGGCAGGAGGCCATGCAGTTCTTCGCCGCGTACGGAACGAACGGCATCATCGGGTGCGTTATCGCCATCCTGCTGTTCGCGGGCATGAGCGGCGTGCTTCTGGGCTACGGTTTCAAACACAAGGGGGCGAGCGACTTCTCGGCGTTCCGCTACTTCTGCGGCAAGTACCTGGGCACGTTCCTGGAGTGGTTCACCATCCTGTTCTGCTTCCTCGTGGGCATCATCATGGTGTCGGGCGCGGGCGCGACGCTCAACCAGTACTTCGGCGTGCCGCAGATCGTGGGCAGCGGCCTCATGGCGGCCATCGTGCTGCTGAGCGCGCTCTTCGGCCTCAAGCGCATCGTGGACATCCTCGGCTCCATCGGGCCCGTGACCATCGCGTTCCTCATCATCTTGGCCGTCTACACGCTCGTCGTGCATGGCAGCGGGCTGGCCGATGCCAACGCGGCCGTGGAGGCCGCAGGCGACAGCGTGGTGTACGGCGTGGGATCGGGCAGCGCGTGGTTCGCGCTCGGCGCGTTCATGTACGTGGCATACAACATCCTGGCCGGCGTGCCGTTCATGTCCGAGATGGGCACCGGCGCGCGCTCGCGCAAGGAGGCCGTGCTCGGCGGCGCCCTCGGCGGCGCGGCGCTCGGCGTGTGCGCGCTCCTTTTGAACCTGGCGTTGCTGTCGGTGTTCGGCGAGGCCGTGCAGTACGAGGTGCCGGTGCTGTTCCTGGCGCAGCAGATCTCGCCGGTCGTGGGCCTGTTGTTCGCCGTCATCCTGCTGGCCGAGATCTACAACACGGCCGTGCCCATGGTGTGGACGGTGGCCAACCAGTTCGTCGACGAGAAGCAGGACAAGCGCAAGTACCAGTTCCTCATCGCGCTTCTGTGCGCCGTCATCTTCATGGGCGGGCAGCTGCCGTTCGGCATGCTGGTGAACCTGATCTATCCGTTCGTGGGCTACTTCGGCGCGCTGTTCATCGTGGTGGTCATCGTGCAGATGGTCCGCTGGCGCATCGACCGCGCCCGCGGGATCACGCGCTAAGGCGAGGGAGGCGAAGATGGCAGAGGCAAGCGAAAACCCCGCCCGCACGCAGGAGTACGTGGAGCGCGACCGCGCCTGCATGGGTCCCACGGCGCGCATTCCCTACTACGACCTGGTGGTGGACCACGCACGCGGCGCGCTGCTCTACGACGTGGAGGGCAACGAGTACATCGACCTGCTGGCGGCGGCCACGTCGGCCAACGTGGGCCACTCGCACCCGGCGGTGGTGGAGGCCATCTGCGGGCAGGCGCAGAAGGTCATCCAGTGCTCGCCGGCCTACTTCTACCACGCGCCCGAGGTGGAGCTGGTGGAGAAGCTGGCCGCCATCGCGCCGGGCGACACGCCGAAGAAGGTGGTGTTCGGCACGTCGGGCTCCGACGCCAACGACGCCATCATCAAGTTCGCGCGCGCCTACACGGGACGGCCCTACGTGGTGTCGTTCCTGGGCGCCTACCACGGCTCCACCTACGGCTCGATGACGCTCTCGGCCCTCAGCCTGGGGATGCGCCGCAAGATGGGGCCCATGCTGCCGGGCATCTACCACATCCCGTACCCGGACGTGCAGAGCGCGGGCGTGGGGCACTTGAGCGAGCCGGAGCAGGCGGAGCACTTCATGCGCCCGCTGCGTGAGATGTGCGGGACGTACCTGCCGGCCGACGAGATAGCCTGCGTCGTGATGGAGCCCATCGCGGGCGACGCCGGCATCATCGTGCCGCCGCAGGCCTACGTGGACGCGCTCACCGCGTTCTGCCGCGAGAACGGCATCCTGTTCGCCGTGGACGAGATCAACCAGGGCATGGGACGCACGGGGAAGTGGTGGGGCATCGAGCAGTTCGGCGTGGAGCCCGACCTCATGTCGGTGGGGAAGTCGCTGGCCAGCGGCCTGCCGCTGTCGGCCATCGTGGGCAAGGCCGACATCATGGACAGCCTGAGCTTCCCGGCGCACATCTTCACCACCAGCGGCAACCCCGTGTGCTGCGCGGCGGCGCTCGCCACCATCGACGTCATCGAGCGCGAGGGGCTGCTCGAGCGCGGCGCCGAGCTGGGCGCCTACGCAAAGGAGCGCTTCGAGGACATGGCCGCCCGCCACGCTATCGTGGGCGGCGTGCACGGCATCGGGCTCAATCTGGGCATCGACATCGTGCGCCCGGAGACGGGCGAGAAGTGCGCGCTCGACGCGCTCAAGGTGGTGTACCGCGCGTTCGAGGAGGGCGTGGTCATCATCTGCATGGCGGAATCGGTGCTGCGCTTCCAGCCGCCGCTCGTCATCGAGCGCGAGCAGCTGGACCGCGCGCTCGACGTGCTCGACCGCGTGATCGGCGAGGTGGAGGCCGGGCTCGTGCCCGACAGCATCGTGCCCGAGGGCAAGGGCTGGTAGAGCGAGAGCCGGCAACCCCGCTGTTGCTAAGAACGCCTGGATGTCTCACGTGAAACATCCAGGCGTTTGAGTACCCGCGTACCCTTCGCGGCGTTCTTTATGCGACGGTACGCTAAGTTCGATATCGATAGCTGAATTATCTCTTTAACAGATGACGAAGTATCGGAAACTGGGCACTACCGGAAAAATCGCCGACGCCTCTATAATGATCCGGACACAAACCACCCCCTGATCCTCCAAGGAGCCCCCATGAGCGAGAGCATCGGAACCACCTGCGTGCAGGGCGGCTACCGTCCCGGCGACGGCGAGCCGCGCCAGATTCCCATCTACCAGTCCACCACCTGGAAATTCGACACGAGCGAGCACATGGGCCGCCTGTTCGACCTCGAGGAGTCCGGCTACTTCTACACGCGCCTCGCCAATCCCACGAACGACGCCGTGGCGGCGAAGATCGCCGAGCTGGAGGGCGGCACGGCGGCCATGCTCACGTCGTCGGGCCAGGCGGCTAACTTCTTCGCCGTGTTCAACATCGCGGGCTGCGGCGACCACGTGGTGGCGAGCTCCGCCCTCTACGGCGGCACGTACAACCTGCTGGCCAACACCATGCGCCGCATGGGCCTCGAGTGCACGTTCGTCGCGCCCGATTGCACGGACGAGGAGCTGGTGGCCGCGTTCCGCCCCAACACGAAGGCCGTGTTCGGCGAGACCGTCGCGAACCCGGCGCTCGCCGTGCTCGACATCGAGCGCTTCGCGCAGGCGGCCCACACGAACGGCGTGCCGCTCATCGTGGACAACACGTTCCCCACGCCGGTGAACTGCCGGCCCATCGAATGGGGTGCCGATATCGTCACGCACTCCACCACCAAGTACATGGACGGTCACGGCGCGAGCGTGGGCGGGGCCATCGTGGATGCCGGCCGCTTCGACTGGCTTGCGCATGCCGAAAGGTTCCCGGGCCTCACGCAACCCGACGAGAGCTACCACGGCGTGGTGTACGCCGAGCGCTTCGGGCTGGAAGGTGCGTTCATCACGAAGGCCACGGCCCAGCTCATGCGCGACTTCGGCTGCTCGCAGTCGCCGCAGAGCGCCTACCTCATCAACCTGGGGCTGGAAAGCCTGCATTTGCGCATGGCGCAGCACAACAAGAACGGCCTGGCGCTGGCCGAGCACCTGGCCGCGCACCCGAAGGTTGCGTGGGTGCGCTACCCCGGCCTGCCGGGCGACTCCCAGCATGAGCTGGCGCAGAAGTACCTGACCGGCGGCGCGAGCGGCGTGGTGAGCTTCGGCGTGGCCGGCGGGCGCGCGGCGGCCGAGGCGTTCATGGCCAACCTCAAGCTGGCGCAGATCGCCACGCACGTGGCCGACGCGCGCACCTGCGTGCTGCACCCGGCCAACGCCACACACCGCCAGATGAACGACGCCGAGCTGGCCGCTGCCGGCATCACGCCCGACCTCGTGCGCCTCTCGTGCGGCATCGAGGCCGCCGAGGACCTGATCGCGGACGTCGACCAAGCGCTCGCGGCGGTGTGACGCGACCGTGGTACGATAGCGGCTCAAGGAACTCCCGCGAGCAGAGTCGTAGCGCAAACTCGATCACGGAGGTACCGCGGCGGCGGTAGGGTGATTTGCGTGCCCGCAGGCGCCTAGTAGTAGATGATGAGCAGTCCCAGCAGGATGCCCACGATGACGAAGAACGTGGGCAGCTTGCTGCGGTACATGAGCACCGACTGCGGGATGATCTCGCCGAACACCACGTACAGCATGGCGCCGCTCGCGAAGCCGAGCGACAGCGACAGCCCCAGGGGCCCGATGTCGCCCAGCCAGTAACCAAGCCACGCGCCCAGCACGGTGGGGAGGCCGCATGCGGCCGTGGCTGCGACAGCGCGCACGCGCGACATGCCGCCGTTGATGAGCGGAACCGACACGGCCATGCCCTCGGGGATGTTGTGCAGGCCAATGAGCACGGCCATGATCATGCCGGTGCCCAGCAGCAGGTTGTCCGATGCCACGAAGCTCGCGCCGATGGTCATGCCCTCGGGCACGTTGTGCAGCGCGATGGCGCAGGCCATGACGATGCCGGCCACGAACAGGGCCATCTTCGAGTCATCGCGCTTGCGGTGCTCGGCCAAGTGGTCGGCATGGATGAGCTCGTCGAGGTCGTCGTGCGTTTTGGGGTGCGACTTCCTCGCCACATGGGGCACCTCGTGCCGCGTGCGCCGGTCGATGGCCAGGTTCAGCCCGTACACCACGGCCACGCCCGCGATGACGGCCCCCGCCGCCACGAGCACGGCCTGGCTGGTGAACGTCTCCGCCGCTTCGACGGATTCGGTGAGCAGGTCGAAGCATACGATGGAGAGCATGATGCCGCCTGCGAACGACAGCAGCAGGCTCACGGTGCGGTTCGATTCGCTTCTGAACAGCGCGCCCACGATGCCGCCCAACCCCGTGCCGCCCGCTCCGGCAACGAGCGCGACGACGGTGATGAACACGAACGGGTCCATGATTCCCCTCTACCCCTGAAGGCGCCCACGGAAGCAGGGCGTCGTTGGCTCTCTCGTCGTGAACCATGATAGCAAAGTCGGCTCACAGAGTTAACGGCGTCCAACTATTTCCTATCGCCAGGAGAACCCGCATCCGTAGATCCTCCTGGCGATGCTTGCGGGCGTGCCGGCAGTTATGCTGCCTCCGACAGGCCTTCCCAAGCGTCGTCCTCGCCTTCGCCCGGTTCCTGCGCGCCGGAGCCGCCGACGCTCCCGTTGTCGCCGCCCACCTTGACGACGTTCGCCAGCGCCGCTGCGACGGCCTCGGGGTCGGCCTTCGACAGGACGTCGGTACCGTCCTCGACCGTGCATCCCGAACAGCCGCGCGTGCGCTTCGCGTCCAGCGCGTCCTGCACGGTGCCGGAGTAGATGGTCCCCGAGTTCTTGAGGTGCTGGCAATCGGGATTGAAGTGGTACACCTCGCCGAACGGCGTCCAGTAGGCCAGCCCGTCGTCGGAGAGCACCGCCGCGCCCGCCTCGGCCTGGTCGAGATCCTCCTGCGTGGCCGGATGGTAGTCGATGCCGCTCGCCACGGCGGCCACGAGCGCGATGGCCGCCACGATGGCGCCCGCCTTCTTCGTGCCCTTGTCCAGATCCTTGTTCGTCAGCAACAGCAGGATGACGGGGGCGAACGCGATGGCGGCGACGATGACGCCCAGGTCGGTCTGCACCCAGTAGGACAGCTTGTTCTCCTTGGAGGCCGGCGCGAGGTGGTTCGCGCGTTTCCACAGCTGCGAGCCTATGACCACCATCACGAGGTCGACCACGAGGAAGATGATGAGCCACGTCGAAGCACCCGGGCCGGGCAGGAACAGCGTGCCGTTCATCACGAGCACGGCCATTATCTCGCATACGATGCCCAGCACCCAAAGCACCGCGGCCCCGATGCGGAAGGGAAGCGCCGACCCGTTGCGGGCAGAGTGCATCTCCTCGCGCGCGGCCTGGTTGGCCTCGGCGCCCGAGCCGCCTAGGTGCGGGTGCGCGATGGCCTTGCCGGTCTTGGCGTCGACGAACGTGCGCTCCTTCGGCTCCTTCTTGGCGGGATGCTCCGCCGCAGGCTCGGCTGTCGCGGCCCCATTCTCGGCTACCGCCTCCTTACCGGATGCGGGCTCCGGCGCG
>OLSJ01001606.1_pt1 | contig 13432 bp, 11 predicted proteins | sample 1672151 | NCBI WGS metagenome assembly OLSJ01 (sample SAMEA3136653, study PRJEB25190) | human gut metagenome | biome: human gut; feature: human-associated habitat; material: faeces | place: Austria | collected 2013 | reverse complement strand
GCGTTGACCACGCGGTCCGAGCGCTCGGCCAAATACGCCTTAAGGTCGCGCTCCAACTCGGGTGAGGTCACGCGACAATTGATCTTGCATACATCGTGACGCAAGATATCGCCGATCGACTGATCGAAATACTGCTCCTCGTGATACCCGCCACGTGCACGCATGCCGCGCATCACAATACGCTTGATGGGGCTGTCCTTTTTAAAGCCCGCCAGATGCATCTCGAACGAACCGCTCGAGAACATGCCATCGGGCGTGGAGCAATCAAAGCAAATGTCCGGGAACGCCTTGAGTAGCTCCTCGGTAATCTGCGGATCGATGGTCCAGGTCTTGAGCACCTCGCCATGGCTGTCGCGCACGATGGACCCGTTGGAGCAGCAGGCGTCAAGCGGCAGGCCCGTAAAGCCATGCTCGCCGATCGGCAGCGTCGAGCGTCCGGTCGCGGGAACCACGTGGAGTCCGGCCTCGGTCAGCTCGCGAATGGCGAGGCGGATGGTCCCATCTGCCTCGTGCAGGGCGTTCAGCAGCGTTCCGTCTAAGTCACTCGCAAACATCTTGATCATGGGCATGCCTCTCCTTCGTCTGCACGATATTGTAGACGAGAACGGGCGCGCCCCAAGAGAGGCACGCCCGTCAGGCGAAAGATTGTCCTACACCGCAGCGGGGCCGTGTTCGCCGGTACGGATGCGGATAACCTCCTCGACCGGCTCGACCCAGATCTTGCCGTCGCCGACGGCACCGGTGCGAGCGGCGTTGCAGATAATCTCGACAATGCCGTCGACGTGCTCGTCGGCGCAGATGAGGGTGAACTGCACCTTAGGGATCGTGTTGACAAGCAACTCGTTGCCGCGCACGTATTCCTTCCAGCCATGTTGCGCACCGCAACCCTGCACCTGGTTGATGGTCATACCACGAACATCAGCAGCAAACAGCGCGTCTTTAAGAACCTCAAGCTTCTCCTGGCGCACGATAGCCGTGATCTTTTTCATAATGAATTCCTCTCTTTATCAAATAAATGAATTGCCATTCAATGACGCGGGTTTCCCAGGTGCCGCAGATTGGGTTGAAAGAGGAGCGCCGCGTACTTTTGTACGCAAGCGACGGTTTGAAACCCAAGGTGCGGTGCCTGGGGAAGCCGCTAGTCAAGTCCGGAGAAAGAAGGATACGCGCTCTCGCCGTGTTGACTCGCATCCAAGCCCAGCGTCTCATCGGCCTCGTCCACGCGCAGGCTGCCGTGGAACAGCGCCTTGACCACCGCGGCGATCACCAAATCGAGTACCAGTACAATGACGACCGTCACCACAATGCCCAAAATCTGCGAGATGAGCAGCGACACATCGCCCGTGTAGAGCAGGCCGCCCTTACCGGTCCACGAAAGCTCCGGCACGCAGAACAGGCCCGTGAGCACGCCGCCCAAGATGCCGCCGATGCCGTGGCAGCCAAACGCGTCGAGCGCATCGTCGTAGCCAAACTTGGTCTTAAGATGGCTGATGGCCAGGTAGCAGACGGGCGATACGATCAGGCCCATAACCAGCGCTGCCCACGGCTCGACAAAGCCTGCCCCGGGCGTGACCACCACAAGACCCGCAACCAGACCGGTGCTGGCACCCACCAGCGTGGGGCGGCCGGTATGCACGCGCTCGACGGCAAGCCACGAAACCATGCCCGCCGCGCTGGCCGTCACGGTGTTGAGGATGGCAAGTGCCGCCACGGCGTCGGCCTTAAACTCGCTGCCGCCGTTAAAGCCGAACCAGCCAAACCAAAGCAGGCCGGCGCCCAGCGCCACAAACGGTACGTTATGTGGACGGTAGCTCACCATGCCAAAGCCACGACGACGGCCAAGCTTTAAGCAGAGGATCAGGCCGGTAAGACCAGACGAGATGTGTACCACGTCGCCGCCGGCAAAGTCGAGCGCGCCGATAATGTCACCGATAAAGGAGCCATCGCCGCCCCAGACCATGTGGGCGAGCGGCGCATAGGCCACAAGCAGCCAAATGCCCAGGAAGGCCGTCATGGCACCAAACTTAACGCGGCCGGCCAGGCTGCCCGTGACGATAGCGGCAGTGATCATGGCAAACGCCATTTGGAAGGCGATGTTGATAATCTGAGGGTAGACGGCACCGTCCGCAGCATTGTCCTCGGCCGCCTGCAGCACCTGGTTGAGCACCGGCAGGCACAGCAGCTGGTCAAAGCCTCCAATAAACGGGCTCGAGCCGTCGCCGCCGTAGGCCAGCGACCAGCCGGCAGCAATCCACAGCACACCAACCAGGCCAATGGCGCCAAAGCACATGAGCATGGTGTTGATGACATTTTTACGCCTGGACAGGCCGCCGTAGAAAAACGCCAGACCCGGTGTCATTAAAAACACGAGCATGGTGCAGATGAGCATAAACGTTGTCGATCCCGTATCGTACATTCGCTCTCCCTTGGTCGCATGAACGTTGTCGGCGCCCATAATGCGGCCGAGGGGCAACTGGTGTAGACCAGATACGGCGTTGTTAAACGCGGCGTTGTCGAATGGAAACGGCGCCGCAATCTTGGAAACGGCGCGGCAACGGACGCGAAACGAACGGGAAATACGCGAGCAAGGAAGCCGTGAGTGCGCCCGTCCCGGCTAGTGGCGGAACAGCTCGCGGGCTCGGTCGCGGAGATTAGTTGCTCGAATGACACCTTCGTAGCGATTGATGCGCAGACGCGGGAAGGCGTTAAAGAAGCGTAGGTCGCGGCGGCTGAGTGACACGCTCGGCACCGGACGGCTTATGCGCTTGCCGGCAAGGCGACGACTGAGCGACGGACGCGGCATGCTCGGCGCGGCATCGGCCACGCGGCGGGCAGCGAGCGCCAGGCCGCGAGCACCATCCGAGATAAACGTCGGCATCGAAGCCTTCTCACGAAGGGCATCGAGCGTCGCGTCGCCCAGCTCGGCCAGCCACGCGTTAACGGCACGGCTACGGATGTGCGTCTGTGTCACCGAGTCAATCGTCGATTCGGGAATGCGCTCGAGCATTGAGTCCGAGGCATCGGCAAGCGATTCGTTGATGCGATCGGCAAGGTCGGCGCGCACGCGCTCCAGCTGATCGGACAGACGCCGCCAGCTCGCCAACGAGCACGCCGCGTCGACCATCATCGCGACCGCGACGATAAAGGCGGACAGCCGCACAATCAGCACCGGCAGATGGCCAAGCAGCCCCAGCAATGCGGGCTCCACTAAACGGCAAATACACAACGCACCCAAGCCAAACGCGCAGGCCCAGTACAGGCAGATTCGTCCGTGCAAGTTAAACGGCAGGTGCGAGTAATCCCAAAAGCGAGCGCCCGTTGTTTTTTCCAACAGCACGCCTACGCTGTACTCAATCACGCTGCATACGAGCGCCGCAGCGACAAACTGGCTCGACGCGTCAGGAATCCCGCGCAACAGCAGCCAGCAGGCAATGCCGCCCGCGCCATAGATGGGGCAACACGGCCCCAGCAAAAAGCCGCTGTTGGCAAATCGTCCGTGATTGAGCATGGCGCATACTGTCGACTCCCATGCCCAGCCGCAAAACCCGTAAAAGGCAAACGAGAGCACCAGTGCCGAGAGCGGGCAGGCGGCAAGCGTCGCGCCGCCAAACGCCATATCAATCGCGGTTCCCACCGTCTACCCTCTCCTCTTTTCGCTCGATGCTTTACTCACGCCATCGTCCGCCTCGTCCTTGCGCGGCAGGCGGCCGGCGACTGTCTCGCGCAGCGCGCACCATTTGTCTGCCAGGCATACAATCCAAGCCTCGCGACACGTCGGCGGCACCGGCACCAGCGGAAACATATGGCGCGCGATGATATTCCGCTCGCGCGGCGTCAGCTCAAAATCCTCTTCGGCACGCGCTAGGGCAAAAAACGGATGGCGAAAGCCATGCAGTCGATGGCTCGGGTCGGGGTCGTGCCAATCGTAGAGAAAGTAATCGTGTAACAGGGCTCCGCGCAGCAGCGAGGCACGGTCGACCGAAACACCGACGCGGCCCAGGCACTCGGCAAAAGACAGACTTGCCCGTGCCACCGAGGTCACATGTGCATAGACCGTCACGCCGCCATGCTGGATAAACTCGCGCGTCAGGTCCAAGCGGCCCACCTGGGCGAGCTGGCGGGCAGCATGGTCTACCTCGCGCGCGACTTTCTCGGCACGAACGGCATCGGACATGCTGCCTCCTTCCAGCGGCTCACGGCGGCAAGCCACGGCCTGTGCACAATCGATAAAAACATCATGGAACACATCAGTATGGCATCGGACAAAACGTTTTGCCCCACCAGTTGGCGAATTACCGCGCCGCCGTCACATATCAAACGCCAAAATGTGCGAGACTGTCTTGTGCAATTGTGTCGGCCGAGGGAGCGCCGACACTCGATTCGCATGGAGTAACCCACAACGATGCTGCTTACGCAAACGACAACGCCCGAGGACGTCAAGGCTCTCGACCGCGCCGAGCTTCCGCTGCTCTGCGGCGAGATCCGCCAGGCAATCCTCGAAAGCTCCGCCGCCGTCGGCGGGCACGTTGCCCCCAACCTGGGCGTCGTTGAGCTTACGGTTGCGCTCCATCGCGTGTTTAACTCCCCTATCGACAAGATTGTCTTTGACGTTTCGCACCAGACCTACGCCCACAAGGCGCTGACTGGGCGCGCATACACTTATATCGATCCGAAGCGCTTTGGCGAGGCCTCTGGCTTTGCCAATCCCGACGAGTCCGAGCACGACCTGTTCGCCATGGGCCATACCTCCACGTCAGTGAGCCTGGGCTGCGGCCTGGCGCACGCTCGTGACCTGGCGGGCGATGCATACAACGTCATCGCCATCATTGGCGACGGTTCGCTTTCGGGCGGCCTGGCGTTTGAGGGTTTTAACAATGCCGCCGAGCTCGACAGCAACCTGATCATCATCGTCAACGATAACGACCAGTCCATTGCCGAGAACCACGGCGGCCTCTATCGCAATCTGGCCGAGCTGCGCGCCAGCAACGGCACCTGTGAGCGCAACGTTTTCCGCGCGATGGGGCTCGACTACCGCTATCTGGACGCCGGTAACGACGTGTTGGCCCTCGTCGACGCGCTGCAGGAACTGCGCGATATCGATCACCCCATCGTACTGCACGTCTCCACCGCCAAGGGCAAGGGCTTTGAGCCAGCCCAGAGCGACCCCGAGCGCTGGCACCACGTGGGTCCGTTTGACATGGCGACCGGGCGCAAGCTCTGCCCGGGCCATCCGAGCGAGCCTGCGCCGCACACCTATGCCGACATTACGGGCGAGGCGCTCAGCGCCGCCATCGAGCGCGATCCGCAGGTCGTGGGCATCACGGCCGCCACACCCTACATCATGGGCTTTACACCCGAGCTTCGCGCTGCCGCCGGCAAACAGTTCGTCGATGTGGGCATTGCCGAGGAGCACGCCGTGACCTTTGCCACCGCGCTTGCTCGCTCGGGCGCCAAGCCAGTCTTTGGTGTGTACGGCACGTTTTTGCAGCGCGCCTACGACGAGCTGTGGCACGACCTGTGCCTCAACGACGCCCCCGCAACCATCCTGGTGTTTGGTGCGTCGATCTTTGGCACCACGTCCGAGACGCACCTTTCGTTCTTTGATATTTCCATGCTGGGCGGTCTTCCCAACATGCACTACTTGGCGCCGGCCTGCATGGAGGAATATCTGTCCATGCTGAGCTGGTCGCTCGACCACCGCGAGCATCCCGTGGCAATCCGCGTACCGGGCATCGGCCTGGTGAGCCGTCCCGACCTTGCGCCCGCCGAAGACACCGACTACAGCGCCGTTCGCTACAACGTGGTGCGTCAGGGCCGCGACGTTGCCGTGCTCGCGCTCGGCGATTTCTTTGAGCTGGGCGAGCGCGTGGCAAACCGTCTGACTGCCGAGTACGGCATCGAGGCCACGCTCGTCAACCCGCGCTTCGCAACCGAGCTCGACCGCGAGTTCCTCGACAGCCTTGCCGCCGAGCATCGCGTTGTCGTCACCCTCGAGGACGGCATCTTGGACGGCGGCTGGGGCGAGCGCGTAGCATGTTATCTGGCATGCACGCCGTTGCGTACGCGCACCTTCGGCATCGCCAAGGGCTTCCCCGACCGCTACGACCCTAACGAGTTGCTCGCGCAGAACGGCATGACGGTCGAGAACATGGCCGCCGAAGCCGTGAGACTACTCAACAAGTAAGAAAACCTCCGCAAGGGAAGCACCCCTGCGGAGGTTTTTGTTTTCACGACGCGATTATCTCAATCTGTAACATCTAGGGCCCGAATTTCCGTCTAACTGTTACAGATCTAGACAAGACGTCTTAGTCCCTGACCTTTGTCTCAATCTGTAACAGATAGAGACCTTTTAGCCATCCAGATGTTACAGATTGAGACATTCGAATTCCCCTGAAGAGAAAATCTCGATCTGTAACAGGTAGAACCCATTTCCTCGTCTAACTGTTACAGATTGAGACAAAGCAGCAAGGCATGCCGCCGCACCGACCATGCCGTCTGCAAAGCGCTATCTCAGCTGCAATAAGCGACGTTTGCCCAGATAAAACCTGCCAAAATAAACCTGTCCCTTTTTGGTAGGTACAATAACCCATAAAGTAAGTATGTTTCTGAGTTATTTCGTGTTGACCCATTTGAGCGCGATAGGGTATAACTCTACTCAACCGCTAGGGATTTTATTGAGAAAGGTGTTCTACCATGAGCAAGAACCTCTCCCAGCAGGTCGTTCTCGACCGCCGCGGCTTCGTTGCCGCCACCTTCGCAACCGTCGCCGGCCTTGGTCTTGCCGGCTGCTCCGACACCAGCGCCGAGGCCGACAAGGGTTCCGCCGCCGGCTCCTCCAAGGGCTCCGAGGATACCGAGGTTTCCGCCACGCTCGATGCCAAGGCATTCGACAAGCTCGTCAACGACGGCCCCAAGGCCGATGACGACGCCATCGCCGCCAGCACCTGGGCCACGGCCGTTAAGGACGCCGGCGTCTTTAAGATCGGTGGCGTTCAGACCTCCACGCTCTTCTCCCTCCTCAACGAGAAGGACGGTCAGACCCGCGGCTTCGACGCCGGCATCGCACAGCTCCTGTCCAACTACATTCTGGGCGAGAACAAGGTCGAGATCACCCAGGTGACCTCGGACACGCGCGAGTCTGTCCTGCAGAACGGCCAGGTCGACGCTGTCTTTGCCACCTACACCATCACTGACGAGCGCAAGAAGCTCGTCTCCTTCGCCGGCCCCTACTACTACACGCAGCAGGCCATCCTGGTGCTCGCCGATAACGACGACATCAAGAGCGTCGAAGACCTGGCCGACAAGAACGTCGCCGTCCAGTCCGGCTCCAACGGCCCCGCCATCCTGGAGGAGTTCGCTCCCAAGGCCAGCCAGCAGGAGTTCAAGACCGACGAGGAGGCCCGCCAGGCACTCCAGCAGGGCCGCGTTGACGCCTACGTCATCGATAACAACATGCAGCAGAGCGCCTTGGTCCGCGAGCCCGGTAAGTACAAGATCGCCGGCAAGCCCTTCGGCAGCAAGGAGCCCTATGGCATCGGTCTGCCGCTCGATTCCGACGGCGTCGCCTTTGTCAACGACTTCCTTAAGAAGATCGAGGACGACGGCACCTGGACTGAGCTGTGGCAGATCTGCATCGGCGACCGTACGGGCGACACCAATGTTCCCGAGCTGCCCGAGATCGGCGCCTAGTCAGCGAGCCTGGTAACGGCCGCAACGAAACCATACGGAAACGCACGATGCGCTTTATTGCGGTAAACTGTTTCCTCACTGAGTTGTCGGGGCTTCCGTACACACGGGAGCCCCTTTTCTTATCGGCGGGAGGTCCGCATGAGTCTCTCCGAACTCTGGTTGCTCTATGGCCAGAACTATATCGACGCGCTGCTAGCAACCTGGGGCATGACGCTTGAGTCGTTTGCCATCGCCATGGTACTGGCCGTCGCCGTCACCGTGATGCGCGTGTCGCCGCTCAAGTCACTGCGCGTCTTTGGCGACCTGTATGTCCAGGTTTTCCGTAACATCCCCGGCATCGCGCTGCTCATCATCGTCGTCTATGCGCTGCCGCCGCTCAAGGTCGTTCTGCCCTACCGCACCTGCGTTATCGTCGCCACGGTCCTTTTGGGTTCGGCCTTTGGCTCCGAGAACTTTATGAGCGGCATCAACACCGTCGGCGTCGGTCAGGTCGAAGCCGCCCGTTCGCTCGGCATGAGCTTTAACCGCATCCTCGCCAAGATCGTGATCCCGCAGGCGCTGCGCTCGAGCGTGCTGCCCATGACCAACCTCTTTATCGCCGTTATGCTCACCACTGCGCTCGGCAGTCAGGTACCGCTTAAGCCGCAAGAGCTCACCGGCGTGGTGAGCTACATCAACACGCGCTCGCTCGGCGGCGTCGCCGCGTTCTTTATCTCGGCGCTCGGCTACCTGGGCACGGCCTTTGTGGTGAGCCACATTGGCAACTACATCGATAAGAAGGTGAGGATCCTTCGATGAGCAAGCACTCCTCCCCTGCGCTTACCATGCGCGATGCGCTCTACGAGGCTCCCGGCCCCAAGATGCGCGCCAAGATTCGCATCGGCACCGCCATCTCACTCGTCGCCGTCGCCGCGCTCGTCGCCCTGGTACTGCAGCGCTTTTATGTGACCGGCCAGCTTTCGGTCCACTATTGGTATTTCTTTACGCACCTCACCACCTGGAAGTTCTTGCTTGCCGGCTTTGAGGGCACCGTTAAAGTCGCACTCACCGCTGGCGCCATCGCGCTGGTGCTGGGCTTAGCCCTTATGCTCGGCCGCACCAGCGACATTAAGCCGCTGCAGCTGGTCTGCCGCGTGCTTACCGATTTCTTCCGTGGCGTACCGAGCCTGCTGTTTATCTACTTCTTCTTTTTGGTGCTGCCCCAGTACAAGATCTCGCTGCCGTCGTTTTGGATGCTCACGTTGCCTGTCGCGCTCGCTGCGGCCGGCGTGCTGGCCGAGATTTTCCGCGCCGGCGTCAATGCCGTGCCGCGCGGTCAGGTCGAGGCAGCCCAGGCGCTCGGTCTCTCCAAGGCCAAAATCACCTTTAAAATCGTGTTGCCGCAGGCTATTCGGTTTATCATTCCGTCGTTGATTTCGCAGCTCGTGGTCGTAGTCAAAGACACCACCGTCGCCTATGTAGTGAGCTACCCCGACCTCATGCAAAACGCCCGCGTGCTCATTACCAACTACGACGCCCTCGTGTCGGTCTACCTGGTGATCGCAGTCATCTACATCCTCATCAACGTCGCGATCAACAAGGCCGCTGTCTATGTTTCGCACAAGACCGGCGCGACCATCATCCGCTAACGCTTTACCATTTCGAGTCATAAGGAGCCGAGCACCATGGCACAGAGCACCTCTTCCACCGGCAATCAGCCGCTGATCGAGCTCAGACACGTCGATAAGCACTATGGCGATCTGCACGTCCTCAACGACATCAATCTCTCGGTCGACCGCGGCGAGGTCGTCGTTGTGATCGGCCCCTCGGGCTCGGGCAAGTCGACCATGTGCCGCACCATCAACCGCCTGGAAACCATCGACTCGGGCGAGATTCTCATCGAGGGCGAGCCCCTGCCGCAGGAAGGCAAGGATCTTGCCCGCATGCGTGCCGAGCTGGGCATGGTGTTCCAACAGTTCAACCTGTTTGCACATATGACCGTACTGCAGAACGTCATGCTGGGGCCGGTCGACGTGCTGGGCGTGTCCAAGAAAGAGGCTCGTGAGCGCGCCATGGACCTGCTGAGCCGCGTGGGCGTGGCCGAGCAGGCCGATAAGGTGCCCGCACAGCTCTCGGGCGGCCAGCAGCAGCGCGTGGCCATCGCCCGCTCGCTTGCCATGCAACCCAAGGCCATGCTCTTTGACGAGCCCACGAGCGCCCTTGACCCCGAGATGATCAACGAGGTGCTCGAGGTCATGGTCCGTCTGGCCCAGCAGGGCATGACGATGATCGTCATTACGCACGAGATGAACTTTGCCCGCCGCGTGGCCGATCGCGTCGTCTTTATGGCCGACGGCCAGATCGTAGAAACCGGCACGCCCGACGAGTTCTTCGACCACCCCCAGACCAAGCGCGCCCAGGACTTCCTCAACTCCATCAAGGGCCACTAACCAGACCGCCCGCCCGCCATGCCCATCCAAACTCGAAAGTTACACCTATGATCGGAACTCGCACTTCATCGTCCTACACCCCGCACGTCGACGTCGCCCCCGCCGACCGCCCACTCATCCTCGTCGCACCGCGCTGGGAAGAGGCAGAGCCGTTTTTAACCGAGATGCTCTCCCCCAACGAGGAAATCGCAAGTGTCTTTGTCGATGCCATCCTTGCCGCTGGCGGCCTGCCGCTGCAGATGTCCATCACCGAGGACATTGAGGTCATCCGTCATTACGTCGATATCGCCGACGGCATCGCCATTCCCGGCGGCCCCGATGTCAATCCCAAACGCTGGGGCGACGAGCGCCCCTACGACCCCACCCTCTGCTGCGAGATCCGCGATAGCTTTGAGTTTAAGCTGGTCGGCGAGGTGCTCCGCGCCAAAAAGCCGCTCTTTACCACCTGCCGCGGCACGCAGCTGCTCAACGTCGCCACCGGCGGCACCCTGTGCATGGACGTGCCGAGCCTGGGTGCTCGCGAGGGCCGCACGCAGTGGCGCCATACCCACGTGCTCAACGACCCCGTGCATCCCGTCGAGGTCGTGCCGGGTTCGCTGTTGGAGCGCGCGCTTGGCGGGCACAGGCCGATCCAGACCAACTCCGCACACCACTGCTGCGTCGATCGTCTGGGTAAAAGTACGCGCTTAGTCGCCAAGGCAACCGACGGCGTTCCTGAGTGCATCGAGGTCGAAGGCCAGCCATTCTGTCTAGGCGTGCAATGGCACCCTGAGTACACGTGGAAGACGCTCGAGACCGACTTTAACCTGTGGAAGTCGTTTGTCGAGGCAGCGGCAAAGGTCAAGCAGGCTCGCTAGTTCACGGACAGCACAACAGACAAGGGCGCCCCGCCGGCCACATGGTCCGACGGGGCGCCCTATTACCTATATGCTGCCGGCACGCAGCCCAAGGCCCGCAAGCTCTTATTCGGCCGCCTCGCGCAGGGCCGACATCGTAGCCGCATATTGCTGCTGCAGTGCATGCATTCCCTCGCGAGCACCGTCAACGGCATCGGCGCCGCGCAACGCCTCGGTCACCACGACCGCCGGCTCGTACAGATTATCAAATCCCAGGTTCTGGCTCACGCCCTTGAGCGTGTGCGCTGCCATAAACGCACCTTCGGCGTCTCCCGCCGCCATGGCGGCCTCCAGCTTGTCCATGCTCTCGTCATCCAAAAACTTGAGGGCAAAGCGGGCAAGCATTTCCCCGCCCATCAGCCGAGCGCACGCGTCATCATAATTAGCGCCGATCTTCTCATACGCCTCACGCATGGAAATCATGGATTAAAACTCCTTTGGTCAAACTAAATCGTAGGAAACGCGACGACATCGGCGGGGCGTGCCAATGTCTCGGCAATTTGGTCTTGCACCTCGAGCAAACAGTCGAGCAGCAACGGGTTAAAGGTGCCGCACTTACCGTCCAGAATCATCTTGATCGCTTCCTCGTGCGGGATAGCGTCCTTGTACACGCGCACGCTCGTCAGGGCATCGTACACGTCGGCCACCGAAACCACCTGTGCGGCAATGGGAATTTCATCGCCCTTAAGGCCATCGGGATAACCCTTGCCGTCCCAGCGCTCGTGGTGCCAACGCGCGATCTGGTACGCATATTCCATAAGCGCATTGCCGGCGTGATGGCTACCCAGCTCACGCAGCATGTCGGCGCCGATCGTGGTATGCGTCTTCATAATCTCGAACTCCTCGGGCGTAAGGCGTCCGGGCTTGTTGAGAATCGCATCGTCAATCGACATCTTGCCGATATCGTGTAGCGCCGAAGCCAGGGCGATCGTGGGGCGTTCCTCATTGTCGAGGGAGATGGTGCCGCTACGCTGGACCAGACAGCCAAGCAGCAGCTCGGTCAGCTTCTCGATGTTCGTAACGTGCCTGCCGCTCTCGCCGTTGCGAAGCTCCATGACGCCGGCCATGATGTCGATGAGCATGCGACTGTTCTTGACGCGCTCGTTGTACTGCTGGGACAGCAGGTTCGTCAGGCGGCGCTGTTTGGCGTATAGGCGGATGGTGTTGCTCACACGGCGGCGCACGACACGGGAGTCAAACGGGCGGTTGATATAGTCCGAGGCGCCCAGCTCGTACGCGCGCAGAACCATATCATCGGAATCTTCGCTCGAAATCATGATGACGGGCAGATTGTCACTAACCGATCGGCGCGACAGATCGGCCAGCACCTCAAAGCCGCTTACGCCCGGCATGACAATATCCAGCAGCACGAGCGACAACTCATCGCCATAGCGGTCGACCATGTCGAGCGCCGCACGACCGTGGTCGGCCTCGAGGATGCAATACTCGTCCTTGAGCATCTCGCTGAGAATGGCTCGGTTCATCTCGGAGTCATCGACAATAAGCACCAAAGGCTTTTCGCTTTGGAAGGCCTCGATGGAATCGGCATCGGTCACGACCGTACCGGCTTTTGCCTTAGCGCGGCTCAATAACTGGACAGCGCGGCCAACGCCCTCATCGACCGTCTCGCCATGAATGCGAACGCCACCAACACATGCCGTCAAGCTCACGTACTCATGGCCCGGAATAATCGTGGAATGAACGGCTTCGGATACCTGATGCAAGCGACGGGCGAAGTCATCGGAGGGAATATCGGGCATGACGATCACAAACTTGTCGCAGCCATAGCGCACAAGCTCGTCAGTCGAACGAATTCCGCTGCGTATGGCTGTCGCCACAGCACCGAGTGCAAGGTCGCCGGCATGACGGCCACACGTATCGTTGAAGGCCCTAAAATCATCAAGGTCAATCATCGCAACGCCGGCATTCATGCGGGCGCCACGAAGCTTTTCCTCGTAATATCGGCGATTGCGCACACTCGTCAGCACGTCGGTGTAGACAAGGTCCTCTTCTGCAGCCTCTTGCCCATCGATCGGACGCACCATCAGCAGGACACGAGGCTCGCCCTCGACCTTTAGAGGGCGCAGGCGGGCGCGGTACTCAGTACCATCATTGAGCAGCCGCTCCGATACATCATCGGAACCTGCCAAGGCCTCAAGACTTGACTGACGCAGGCAAGGACAGCGATCGCCGACGAGCAGGCAGTTAGGCTCGCTCTTAATCTGATCGGCCGACAGCAAACGCACCACGGGGTAGGTCTTCGCGACACGGGCGACCTCGGCGGCAGCCTCCTCGTCGGTTAGATTGGCCTCGTGATTATTGAGCATATGGGGCCCTTTCGATAGTTTCGCATGGTAGCGGTGGGTTCCAAATGTTACAAGGGTAACACCTTGCCGATGCAGGTAAGCACGTGAATGC
>OLSJ01001590.1_pt1 | contig 13490 bp, 11 predicted proteins | sample 1672151 | NCBI WGS metagenome assembly OLSJ01 (sample SAMEA3136653, study PRJEB25190) | human gut metagenome | biome: human gut; feature: human-associated habitat; material: faeces | place: Austria | collected 2013 | reverse complement strand
AAGTGCCTGTTTTTCTGCTCTGATACGCTCTAACAGCACACTTGCAGGCTCATCATCGGAGTTCTGCGGAACGAGCTTGCCCTGCACCGCTTCTTGCAGGATAGACTTTTTCAGTGCTTCGGGGAAGGTAGTGTTGAGGGTGGTGAGGTGTTCTTCTGCCTTGCCGTATCTTTCGATGTATGGGAGGAGTGCTTCTATCTTGGCTACTATGCGGTGTTGTTCGTTAATAGGTGGCAAAGGAAACAATGCACAGGCAACTTTATCGCTATTTAAGTTTTTCACAACAGCACCACTAACAACTTCACAAAATTGATAATATGCAAAACTTGATGCTAGCAGATAGTAAAGAAAATCCTTATCATATGCTGTTTGATAGCCACTTAAAACAAGCCAACCGTCGTGTATGCAACCATCGACGTTTAAAATATAGGGCCTACCAAAGCTCATAGAATTTGTAAGCAAGAAATCTCCTCTATGAACAAAACGACTTTTACTCATTCCCTCTGGAATAATCTTTTCTTTTGTTTCGTTTATATATTTCCCGCCTTTGTCGGAGTCTCCTATTTTTATCCAGTTTATTCCGTTTGGATCATCCGTAAGGAATTGCTTGATCGGTCTGGGTGAACCACCACGAGCGATTTCGCAAATGCTCCCTAATCTTACCCACTCCCAAGAATCAGGAATTTCAAACGGTATCTCGTCCGAAATGTCCCGTATCTCCTTGCCAATCTGCTCACAGAAGGCATAAGGCAAATTATGGGCAGCACCTCTGAATATCTCCGAGGACTTCTTATCCTTTTTTATTTTGCCTGCCTTGATAAGCTCCTGTTTTTCGGCTTTGATACGCTCTAACAGTACACTTGCAGGCTCATCGCTGGGATCTTGCGGAACGAGCTTGCCCTGCACTGCCATTTGGAGTATGGAGTTTTTTAGCTGCTGTGCTGTCATGTCAAGTCCTCCATATCGCTGATACCGAGAATGCCCGTGATCTGCTCCAAAATACGGTCAATATCCGCATTCAGGCTTGCACGCTTCTCCTGATACTGCTGGATCAGCTCTCTCGGAGGGAGTATTTCTTCTTCCTCATGGGGAAAACCGCAGAGGTCAATGTTATAATTTCTCTCCGCAAGCTCCTCAGCCGTGTACTTCTTCGCCTTGTCAAAACCGTCAATGGTGATCTCCTGACGGTCACTCCACCACTCAATAGCAGGGGCGAAGTGTTCGAGCTTCATCGGCTTGGTCTTGGAGAAATTCTTGTACCCGTCTGGCATATCCAGACGATAGAACCATGTTTCTTTAGTAGAACCTGTCCTGTCAAAGAACAGGATATTTGTAGTAATAGAGGTGTACGGAGCAAAAACGCTATGCGGCATACGGATAACTGTATGAAGATCAAATTCATTCATCAGCTTTCTTTTGATAGCCACCTTTGCATTATCCGTACCAAACAGGAAACCGTCAGGGAGAATAACCGCAGCTCTGCCGTTCTGCTTCAGGCGGTACATAATGACCGACATGAACAGGTCAGCCGTCTCACTGCTTGCAAGATCGGACGGAAAATGGTTTTTGACTTCCGTTTTCTCACTGCCACCGTATGGTGGATTCATCAGAACAACGTCAAACTGATCGTCCTCCGTATAGTCAAGAACATCCTTTAACAGCGAATTATCGTGATATACTCTCGGTGTGTCAATATCATGGAGCAGAAGGTTTGTGACACAAAGCATATACGGGAACTGCTTCTTTTCAATACCGTAAACCGAGGTATCAAACGCCACTCTGTCCTCAACGGTCTTTTTCTGCGATTCAAGGGCTTTCAGCCAACTGATGATAAATCCGCCCGTACCGCAGGCAAAATCAGCCATCTTTTCACCGATTACAGGCTTTATCATCTGAGCCATGAAATCGGTCACAGCACGGGGCGTGTAAAACTCACCGGCAGAGCCTGCACTCTGCAACTCTTTCAGGATAGACTCATAAATATCGCCAAATGCGTGGCTTTCCTCATAATTGGTGAGGTCAAGCTCATCAATGACATTGATCACCTGTCGGAGCAAAACACCGTCCTTCATGTAGTTGTTGGTGTCCTCAAATGTTGTCTTGACGATAGCCTTATTGATAGGTGTAGTCTTGGAAACTTGTATGCCTTTCAGCGTGGGAAACAGCGTATTATTGACGAAATCAAGCAGATCATCACCTGTCAAAGCTGTACCCTTGCCGTCATCTACCGCCCAATTACGCCAACGGCAATCTTCGGGGATAATAGACTCATAGGCATCATCATCAAATTCCCAATCTTCTTCCTTGGTGTCGTAAACCTTGAGAAACAGCAGCCAAGCGATCTGCTCGATACGCTGTGCATCACCGTTGATACCTGCATCGTTTCTCATAATATCCCGTAATCTCTTTACGAAATTACTTAAACTGCTCATAATTTAAACCACCTTGTAAATTTCTTCTTCAAGCTCTTTTACAGCCTTTTTATATCCTTCCTTACCACCAAACAGCTTAACGATCGCCGCAGGCTTGCCCATACGGATAAAAGGATCAAGCTTTAATACCTGTGTGTCCTCTATCTGATAAATGCCCTCGTTTGAGTACATATCAAGCAGGGCTTCCAGCACTTCTTTCGCAAGACCATTATATTTGCTGATAAAATCACGTTTCTTTACATCGTTTGCACGTTCTTTCCGTGTCAATGGTTTCTTATCAAACGCTATGTGTATTATAAAATCAAAATCGTCTATATCGCACATACCCTGTGACTCTTTTAAGGCCTGAATATCTATCCCGTGTTCTTTAAATAACTCTGAAATAGTGCGTTTCTTTTCTTCGCTGTTCCAACTTCTAATAAAATGTTCCAGGTCGGCAAATTCGCCAAGAATATTTGTCTTTGTATAATCTATTATATTCTCATGACGAAGTAGCTTACCATCAGCATCATAAACCGATACCACTTTGTTTATAATTCGTACAGTACAGCCATCTACATCGACATAAGGCTTAGGCTGCGGCTCAGGAGATGGTAATGGAGGATCAACAGGACCGTCAGTACCGATCTTAGGTTCTGGAGAATGATAATTTTGATCAATTTCGACCGGCCCATCCCAGCCTTCATCATAGAACAACCTCGTAACGCCTCTAAAGTCCATAACAACGAAGTGAGTTTTTCCATATTCTTCACGCAAACGTGTGCCTCTGCCGATTATCTGTTTAAACTCTGTCATAGAGCCGATGTTTTCATCAAGAACTATCAGCTTTGTCATTTTGCAGTCTGCACCTGTGGACAGCAATTTTGAAGTAGTTGCTATTACGGGATATTTTTGTTTAACTGAAATAAAATATTTGAGTTTACTTTTGCCATAATCGTCTGAACCAGTGATACGTACCACATAATCCGGATTTTTAGCACACATATCTGAGTTAAGGTTTGTGAGTGCTACTCTCATACGTTCTGCAGCGTCCTCTGTTGCACAAAATACTATCGTTTTCTGCATGCGGTCAGTACTAATAAGATAATTTGTTATTTCACGAGCAACCTGATTTATACGATCAGCAATAATTATATTATAGTCATAATCCGTATTGTTATAAATCCTATCCTCAATCTCATTGCCATAAAAGTCACGCTGTCCTTTCAATGGTCTCCAGCCGTCACTAATGTCAGTTGTTATGCTGATAACCTTAAACGGGGCAAGAAAGCCGTCCTCTATACCATTTTTCAGGGAGTAGGTGTATATAGGCTCGCCAAAGTAATCTATGTTTGATACATAGGTCGTTTCCTTTGGCGTTGCTGTCATACCGATTTGTGTAGCAGAGGAGAAGTACTCAAGTATCCTGCGCCATTTGCTGTCCTCTTTGGCGCTGCCACGGTGACACTCATCTATAATGATAAGGTCAAAAAAATCTTTATCAAACAAATCAGCATAATGTTCCTGATCATCATCGCCAATAAGCTGCTGATACAGTGAAAAATAAACTTGATATGAGGTGATCGTTGACCTGTCGTCTTTTGCGACATTTATTTTATGGATCACACTTTTAAGAGGCGAAAAATCCTGCTGAATTGATTGATCAACAAGAATATTTCTGTCAGCAAGATACAGTATTTTCCGTTTCATGCCGCTTTTCAGCAGACGATAGACGATCTGAAAAGCCGTATAAGTCTTGCCTGTGCCAGTAGCCATAACAAGCAGAAGCCTATTTTCTCCACGTGCAACAGCATCAACTGTACGATTTACCGCTACACGCTGATAGTATCTCGGCTCATATGTATTTTGGCTTGAATAGTAAGGCTGATCAATAACAGTAAGCTCATCTGCTGATAATCCATTGCCCTTGTTCGCATTTGATGTATAACGCTCTATAAGCTCGTCTGGAGTTGGAAAATCAGAAAGTGGAATCTCACGTTCTTTACCGGTAAGCAGATCGTGTTCATAGAAAGCGTCGCCATTTGAACTGTAAGCGAAAGGCAGATCCATCATTTTTGCATAAGTGATTGCCTGCTGTAAACCAAACGAAACGCCATGATTATTGTCTTTTGCTTCAACTATTGCTATTGGAAAGCCGCTGTTCCAATAGAGTACATAATCGGCATACTTTGCGCTTTTCTTATCCCTATGGACAAAGTTTCCGTTCAAACAGATCTTTCCGTCTGTGATCTTTGTTTCCATAGTAATTCTGTTTTTATCCCACTTATCAAGAATAGCAGGAGTAATGAATTGAAGCTTTATATCCTCTTCTGACATTTCTTTTTTTGCAAGTATGGTCATTGTCACACCTCCACTTCAAATAAGATAAAATTATAAGAAGTTATATATTTACATCATACCACATTTCCCACAAATAGTCAATCGCTTAGCTGCGTTTTTTATCATTTTGTAACAACAAATGAAGAAAAGTAACTAAAATCAAGATGAAAAAGCAGCCTTCCGACTTCTTAAAAAGCCGAAAAGCTGCCATAACAAAATTCAAAAATATCAGCTCAGCGAACTAATATAATACCCTAGCGTACTCTTAGGATTCAGCTCCGAAAGATCGACCGCCACGCCTACCGTCATGCCCAGCCGCTCGCGGTCTGCCTGCGATACGTCAAACTCTATGCCCCATGCGTTGCCGTCTATGTTTATCCACGCCGTAGGGCCGAACGTTCCGCCGTCAAGCGTTGCACCCTCCAGGCTCGGGCATATCGCTTTCAGCTCGTTGTACGTCATTCCTACCTGCACGCCCTCGGTTATGTATCCGCCCGGCGTGACGTGTATCGCGTACGGAAAATCAAGCGTGCCGATGTTCTGTATGTCCGTGGTGTAAAAGCCTATCTTTGTGTTCGGATACACGTCGTCGTTCTCCACGGCGATGATGTTTTCCTGTCCCACGGATATAAAGTCCATGCTAAAGTCATCGCCCAGCTCGGCAAAAATATCGTCTGCTGTTTCGTAGATAAGGTCGTTTGCATACACCGTGTCGTCGTAAATGTCATACGGCGCAAGCGTGGTCACGGGCTTAGTCGTGGTCGCCTCGGCGGTCGTTGTAGTGGTAGTTTCCGTCGGCTGAGCGGCGCTGTCAGATTTTTCGTCTGCCGAACTTCCGCCGACTTCGATAAGAAAAGTCGCCGAATGGTCGTCGCCGTCGGAATCAAGATGGCTCTCAGTTATCTTGAAATCACCCGCATTGTCCACACCTATGCAAGCCTGCGCTTTGCAGGTGCTTCCGATAGGCGCTTCATTCGGAGTTCTCGCAACGTCGTTAGGGTAGCTGTAACCCATAACGCCGCCGCTGTCCACTATGGTGTCCTCCATATTGAAGTAAACGCCATTTAATAGTCCGTCCTCGTCCTCATAACCGATGTTTGTATATTCGTAGTCCACGATGTAGACCGCCGCAGGGGCTTTCTCGGAAAACTCGTTGCGCTCAGCCGTTTCCGTGACGCCCGTGATGGTAAGCGACCACTGCCCGTCAACTGTCCAAGTTTCGCCAATGGTGTAGTAGTCTTTCTTCTTGCTTTTCCTGCCGCTGCCTGAATCGCTGTCAGAACAAGCGGTGAGCAGCAACAGCGCACCCGTGAGGACTATTGCTGTTAGTTTTTTTATGGTCATTTGGTGATACCCCCTATATCTTGATCTCGATAGCGAGCAGTTTCTCTTCAGCTTTCTCGACCTCTTCAAGAACCGTGCTTCTCGTTCTTACAATGTACTTGTCAACCGTTTCATGAAGGTCATTTTTGATATCTTTTGCTCTCTTTATGTTTATCTTTATCTCTGCAAAAAGTTTTTTCATAAGCTCTTTGGTAACGTCCTGATTCATGAATTTCAGTATTTTTCCCGTTGATTCGGCGATCCTTTCCACCTGCTGACTTACTTCTTCTTTAAAAGCCTTTGTTGCGTCAAAAAACATTATCGGGTCGTTCAGCAGCTTTAGCGCGTCCATACCAAAAACGATCGTGTAATACTCTTTTGACAACTGCTGATAATAATTATACGCATCGTTAAACTCGCTATTTAGTTTTCTTACAGAATTTAAAAGGAACACGCTAAATTCATAATTTATCTTCTCCTCAAATTCATCCAGCTTATGACGCTTTCGCAGAACAAAGCTTGTACTTGCCACCATATCATGAAGCTTATCGTGCTCGCTGCGAAACATTTCGTTGGCGTGCTCTTTTATTTTATACGGCACTTTTACCTTGTAATTGTTCCACAAATTGCGGATAATGCAGTTTACTACCTCTTCGCGTCCAAACTTTTTTACCTCGCCAGAAATAAGTTTTTTCTCATAGTTGTTTACAAATATCACCGAGTCAGCCGAAACGCTGCCGTCTTCAACTATGCGCTTTTTCATACGCTCCGCTCTGTCGTCGTTCTCAGACTTGCAGTGAGTTATCACAACGTTTACGTTGTTTTTCTCAGCTATAAGGTCGTTTATTATGCTTATCTCAAAATCTTCCACTCTGTCAGAGTCGGCGCTAAGGCAGTAGATTATGGTGCTGAACCATTCGTTGATAGAGTGCTTGTCGTACTCCGCTACTTTGTCGATTATCTGCTTGTGCCATTCGTCCGCCTTGTCGGGTTCAAGACCCCAGCTGTCGCATATCGAAAAAGATATTCGGTCGTTATCTTTCAGCTCGAAAGAATATTCGTGCAGGCCCTCCGCCGTTACGGGCTTTCCCGCACCCGTCTCCGCGACCTCTTCGCCAAATATGTAATTCAGCAGACTGCTTTTGCCAACGCCCGATTTGCCGGCTATCAGTATATTAGTTTTTATCTTGTCGTCTTCCATTATTTTCTTGCTCCTTTTTTCGTATCCTTGAACATATCAACTACAGCTTTTACTATTCTCTCTACAATTTTCTGATCCTTGCCCTTGCTGATCTCTTTCATTACCTTTTTCAGATTTTCAACAGTAAAGTAGTCGGAAATTTTGGTGATCATAAGGTCTTTCGAGCCGCCGTTCTCTATGCAGGCTTTAGTGTATTCCTCGCAGATCTTCGTTATCGCAACGCCGAGGGTAGCCGTAACAGTAGTGGCCACTGAAACATTTACCGTGGCTTTCGCCGCGCCGCCGACAAATGGGATCACCGAAAGCAGCTGAGAAGCCAGCGTTTTTCCTATATAAGAAACGAAGCCCGCTCCGGCTAAATTTTTCACAGCGCCCTTCATATCATTATCTATTCCGTAGCAGCTTAAAATATCCATCGCCATTTTTACCTGTATGCCCATAAGCGGTACCGAATCGGAAAGTGGCACGGGTACAAATGATGTAGCCGTAACAATACCTGCGGCTAAAGCCGCGTATTTCGGTATCTTGTGCTTTATCATCATTTCTGCCATTTGACCCTGCGCTTTTTTGAGCGACGGGATAAAGCTTTCTCTGAGGTAATCGTCAAGATTATGATGTGCCCAGCTGTTTATCTCAGATTTCTGCACATACTCGTTGCCAAGATCGCTGTTAGTAGAATAGGTAAACACCTCAACGCCGTTTATCCTATTGCGTTTTCCGGCATCGCCGACAGCGTCCTTTATCTGAGCGACTTCGTTCTCGTCAAGATTATCCACCTTTGTAATAATAACGCACACGGGGATATTTCTTGCCTGTATGTCCTTTATCAGCTTTTCATCAATATCCATAAAGCGGTTATTTATGCAGTACCAAACCTCGTGGATGTGCATACCCAAATCCGCAGAATATGTATTTTTGCGTTCGTCGATAAGATCTATTATATTTTTGTAAAAAGCGCTGTTTTCCGGCGTAGACGAGCTTTCTACCTCGTAGCCCTCAGTGTCGAACAAGGTAATGCTCTTTGAATGATACTCGTGTATGCCCCTTGTCTGCGGTTTTCCGCTGCTTCCGACAGGAGCGGCACTATCCTTATCAAACTCGAAGAAGTCGTTTATAAGGCTGCTTTTGCCAACGCCGGTAGCTCCGCACACTATGATATTGATATTTTTTGAAGCATTTTCCTTTACTTCTTCATAGCACTTATCATAGTCAAAGTTTTTTACGTCAAATTTCTTGTTGATGTTTTCGTTCATGTCAAAAACTCCTTTTCCTTGTTGATTTGTCAATTATCAACTATAACTGACATAATAATACGTTTTTGTATGTTAATTATAACACATTCTTTTTCACTTTTGTTAAGCTGGCTGCTTAGTATAACGTTTTCGTAAGATATTTTTTTTATTTTAACAAAAAACATGGCACGATCCGCTTCTTATACAAATATCGCATTATTTCAAATACTTTACATCATTATATCATATTATTTCACATATTTCAACCCCCTTATAGGAAAAATTCCGACATAATGCATAATGATATAGGATAAAATATTATATATGGGGGTGCAAATAATGTACGAGAACAAATTCATGTATGACAATAATTTTGCTTTGAGGCTCTCAAAACTTCGCACACAGAAAGGTGTTTCCGCAAGGGATATGAGCTTATCTATTGGACAGAACGCAGGGTATATAAACAATATCGAAACAGGAAAAGCCCTGCCCTCTATGACCTCTTTCTTTTATATCTGCGAGTATCTGGACATTACGCCGCAGGAGTTTTTCGACGCCGACGCCGAGCAGCCAAAAGAGCTAAGTAAGCTTATCTCTGACCTGAAAAAGCTCAACAAAAGGCAGCTGGAGAACATTGCTGATATTGTTAACGATCTGGCTAATGGGAATAGGCGGTGAGAGGGGAAAAGGTAAATTTGTACGTCTGCCACATAGACAAGACCGACACTTTGAAGCATGATTATAAGGTAAATAGGTACAGGAGAGGTGAGTTCAGGGCAAAAAAATCACAGCCTCCTCTAAAGCTGTGATTCCTTTTCAACTCAATACTCCTCCGCCAACAGCAGCGTAATATGATCCACATCGTCGATCATATACGCCCTGCCGTTTACCTCCACGTCGGTCGGTATGAAATATTCAAGCTTAGCCTCAGGGCATTCCTGCATATGATAAATGTGCAGGAATTTTTTCTGCCCCTTGACTTCTGTAACTATCTCGAAAACTTGCAGATAATCAAGCTGTCCGCAGACCTTTTCTCGCATTTGCTCTATGGCCGCGAATAACGCCGCTTGCAGTTCGATAGGGAAGTTTTCTGCCACGCCGCTTGTGACGTATCTGCTTCCGCTAAATGTGTATGCCATAAGATACCTCCTAATAATATTCTCCCACCAGCACCCTTGCCTCCTCGATACACTCCCTGATCATACTCCTGTCGCAAAGCATACCCTCTATCTCTTCATCCGTGTAACCCATATCGTAAAGCAGCATAAGATCCTCCTGCGATACACCGAACATTCCGCATATATCAAAAAGTTCATCATCGTCATAAGCGGGCTTTCTGTATCCATAATAGTTCCAGCCATAGCAGAACTCGTTTGGAATAAAACTGCTTTTCTCAAAACGCCCACGCTTGTCAATGCTTATGATCTCCCCCTCTGTGACCTTTATCACTTCAAAAGGCAGCTTTTCAAGGAAACTGCCTTTCAGCACGTTCTTCATAATGTCCTCAGTAGACGTGTAAACATACAGCCCTAATTGCTTGTAATGGATAAGGCAAAGCGGATTGTCGCCCTTTGCTATGAAAAGCTTGTTCTTGTCGCTTAGTATCGTGAATACAAAAGAGCCTTCTACCGCCTCTGACATCTTCGCTATGGCCTTGAAGTCAAGTCTGCCGTATTTCTCAATAAGCTGTGCGGCAACGTAACTGTCAGTCTCTATCTTGCTTTTCGGCAGATGTTCGGACTTTGCAAGCTGACTGTCGTTGTAAAGCACGCCGTTGTGACATAAAGCAAAAGACCCGTCCGCAGTTTTGCCTGTGAACGGGTGGTTATTGTAAATGTATCTGGCGTCGCCTTGAGTAGTCATTCTCGTGTGACCTGTGAGGATAACCGTGTCCTCCGGCACATAAAGCTTTACCTTGTGAGCAGGCTTTGCTCTCTTGAAAACTTTGAGTTCGCCGTGTTTCACATACGCTATGCCCGTTGCGTCCTTACCCCTCACCTCTGACTCGACGGATAATCTGTTGATAAGTTCTTTCATCTCGCTCCTGCTGAGCGAACGTCTGTAATTTACAAATCCAAATATCGCACACATAGTTAATCATCCTCGCTGACAGGCTCGTTAACATAGAGCCTTTTCTCTTTCAGATACCTGATAAGCTCTGTATATACAGGCTTTATGCCCAGCACAAAATCCGCCCAGGATTGCTTGTTCAGCTCATCGTCATTAAGGCAAACTGCATTTTCGCATATGCTGTCAACAAGTTCAAGCGTAGCCATAAAGCTGTTGAATTTCAGCGTGCCTCTGAACAATCTTATCTCAACAGTATCAGCATTTGTGATGTTCACACAGGCATATCTGCCCTTAGTGCTTTTCTTTGCCTTTTCAAGTATCTCTTTCGGCTTGTCATTGTAACCGTGTCTTGCCGCCCAGCGGTCAACGCTGTATGCAGTACGCCGTGAGAATTTGAAAAGCTCGTTCCAATGGCTCTCGAAAAAGAACATTATTCGGCTTATGACTTCTTCCTGTTCCTCGTAGGAATATCCAAGCTGTTTTCGGCCAATATGGACGTGAAGTCCGCAGGTAGACGTATTATGCGAACGGTAGCCAAGGGCAATGGCTTTTTTTACTACCTCGTCCCACGGGAATTTCTTTCGATGAAAATCTATTGAACAAGGGTGGCTGACAAGTTCCATTCCCTCGTCAAGCGAGCCGTCAGACTTTATGTAAAGCACTTCGTTCTGAACATTAGCTGTATCATAAATCTTTTCCGCATTATCATCATATCTTCCTGCACCGTCTATCTCCAGTTCAACGCCGTAAAAACGCACGTTGTCTTCTTTCGGCAGTTTGTAGAACACGGGCTTAGGCTTGTAGTAATAATCGTTGATGTAGTCGCCGTTATCACAGCAATCGTCATAACATTCACGGCAATAGGCGTTATCGCCGCGCCAGTAGGTATCGTCCGAATGCACGATAGTTTCGCAGTTTGAACAGCGGTAATAATGATTATCATAGCAATCTGTGCAGAGGATAGTGTTTTCATCGCTCACGGTATTTCGTTCGATACAGCGGTCGCCGCAATGGTCGCATACCACAGTTTCGTTATCGTAGCAATCCTGACAAAGTATCTCGTTTTCGACTTCATAGCATTCCGCCTCGTCCTCTAAAGTGCAGCCGCAAATGCTGCAATGGGTAAGTTCGCTCATTTTAAAACTCCTTTACAAAATACAAAAATTAAAGGCAGACCCGAAAGCCTGCCTATGGTGTTCACTCGTCCTTATCAGCGATGTAGGTGATGATCTCCTGCGCTATCTCCGCCAGCACGCTGCCCACAAGCACGAGTATGACTTTAGCTTTGTTCATCGTAACGCCCTCCTTTCCGCATTTGCGTTACTTCATAAAGATGATGTATATTTGTAAAGATCAAGTTTCCGTAAAGTGCTGTACTAAACCGCAGAACATTAAGATAAACCGATATTTTTTGAAAGGAATGATAAATTATGTTTGACGATATTCCCGACATCCTTACCGCTAAAGAATGTCAGCAGCTTTTAAAGATAGGCAAAAACTCTATGCTTCGTTATCTTAAAACAGGGGAGATAGAGGGTTTCAAGATAGGCAGCAGGTGGAGGATATACAAGTTTAGTGTTATTGAGTTTTTGAGGAAGAGGTGAAAAAAATAGCCGCCCCTGTACTGTGTTTTTCGGTACGGGGGCGTTATTATGATCCCTAAAAATCTCCCCCATACCAAAACACCTCCTTCACTCTAGACTTCCTGCGTATATATTCATACAAAGCTTTTTCCTCCTCACTCGGCGGAGAAAACCCAAAAATAGTGTTCAGCGACTGTAAAAACGGAGTTTCCTTGTCGCTTGTTGGAACTGATGAAACGCCCATATCCTCAAATTTGCTGAGCAGCTTTGAAACTGACCGCTGACATTTTTCGCTGTTCTCTATCACGCTCTCCATAGTAGGCCGTGAAGCGTGCGCAAGCTGCTTTGAAAAATCATTCATCTTTTCACCAAGCTTTGTCTTGCCGGAAACGTACTTTTTGATCTGCTTTTTCTGCCAGTAAGGCGATATAAAACAACTGTCTTTGTTAAGCACAAAAACATCATCGAAAACATCTCTTATGACCTCCATTCTCCTGCGGTAAATTTCCACCAGCTTTTGAGCCGTGTATACTTTCTCAGAAAGCTTGTCCGCAAACTTTTTCCTGCACCTCACTTCAACACGCATAGTGTTTTTGTAATGTTCCTTCTGTTCATCACTGCTGTTCTTTTTACTGCGAACTTCGTGACCCTTGTTATATACAACAAATTCAACCTTTTTAGAGTCATTGACCGCATTGAATGAACTGTCAGGATCAAAATTCTCAGTATTCTCCTCAAGCTTTTTGTTGTGATGAAAACCCAGCGTCAAATACAGCTGACGCATAATGCGTATGTACTGAGTGATTTTGTCCTCAGGGATACCGTGAATGTCCTCCGTCAGATCGACCCTCGTGATCTCAAAGTCATCTATCGTCAAGCCGCTAAAACAATACTGTATCTGCATATCAAGCCGCTCGACCATATCGCAAAATTCTATAATATTGCTTATATGCTCCGTTTTCATATACGGCTTGTAAAATTTGTTGGGATTTATCCTAAGTACTAATTTGTACTTATTGCTGTTTTTATACAATTCAGCCTTACTGCTTCTTCTTGTTTTTATTATAATGCCCATGCCACTTAATTCAGTGGAAATAAATTCTTTATTGCCTGCCCCTTTTTTAGGGTCTACCATTTTAAAATTTTTAGTTAGTTTAATTATGTCATCGAACTCGGAACTGTAAGTAAGTTCCAATGTATCTATGAAATAAATATTCAAGATAATACCTCCTAAAAATAAATTTTCATCAAATATATGTCAATTTAATTTCATGTTATCTTGCTATTTGAATTTTATGTCACAGACAAATATATAAAAATATTAAACTTA
>OLSJ01001587.1_pt1 | contig 13498 bp, 9 predicted proteins | sample 1672151 | NCBI WGS metagenome assembly OLSJ01 (sample SAMEA3136653, study PRJEB25190) | human gut metagenome | biome: human gut; feature: human-associated habitat; material: faeces | place: Austria | collected 2013 | reverse complement strand
AAACAAAAAAAGAAAATTGAGCAAAATCAGGAAGGCTGTTGCAGATGCAATAGTCTTCTTTTAAAAGTAATAAATGGATTTATTACTTCCACGGTTGCTTTCTCGTAAAATATAAGTTAAATTTATAATAAATAAAATTTTACAGAGAGAATGAGGAAATGTCATGGAAAGCAACAAAGAAGAACAGATAACGACGGTCAGTGAAGAGAATATTTATAAGCTGAACGGCAGGGTTCCACTTAGAAAAGCCATTCCGTTTGGCTTACAGCATGTACTGGCGATGTTCGTATCGAATCTGGCTCCGGTACTGATCGTGTGTAGTGCGGCAGTACTTAGAAGTAATGGGGCGCATTTAAGTTCGGCGGAGATTACACAGTTATTGCAGTGTGCGATGTTTGTAGCCGGAATCGGAACCTGTTTACAGTTATATCCGATTGGAGTGATCGGATCAGGACTTCCGATTATTATGGGAGTCAGTTTTACGTTTCTTGGAAGTCTGTTGGTAATTGCAACGAATCCGAATCTTGGATATGAAGGTATGGTTGGTGCAGTTATTCTGGGTGGTATTTTTGAAGGTTTTGTTGGACTGAGTGCCAAGTACTGGAGAAAATATCTGACTCCGGTTGTATCGGCTTGTGTAGTTATCGCGATTGGATTATCACTTCTGCCGGTAGGTATGGATTCCTGGGGCGGCGGAAGTGGAGTGAAAGACTTCGGTTCCTGGTATCATCTGGTCGTTGGAGCATTTACATTGATCGTATGTCTGGTATCCAGAGAAGTACTGAAAGGCGTATATAAGAATTTAAATGTGCTGGTCGGACTGGTATTTGGCTATGCACTTGCAATTATATTTACTGTAGCGGGAATCGCACCGATGGTTGACTTTTCCGGTATTCATAAGACGATTCAGGAGGTTGGTGTGTTCAGTATCCCGAAGCTTGTGTTCCTGACCAGTCATAAGCCGGTATTCAATCTGGGAGCATTTTTTACGATCGCAATCGTATTCCTGGTATCGGCAGCAGAGACGACAGGTGCAACGACGGCAGTCTGTACGGGAGCACTTGGACGTGATCTTAAGATGAAAGAACTTCGCGGTTCACTGGCAGTTGATGGATTTTCAAGTGCAATCTCCGGATGTTTCGGATGTCTGCCGCTGACATCATTCAGTCAGAATATCGGACTTGTGACGATGACACAGGTGATCAACCGTTTTACGATTCTGATGGGAGCACTGATTCTGATACTTGCATCTTTATTCCCGCCGCTTGGAGCATTCTTCAATTCACTTCCACAGGCGGTGCTTGGCGGATGTACAGTTATGATGTTTGGATCGATCATGTATGAAGGAATCAAGATGCTGAAAGAATGTAAATTCGATGACAGAACAATGATTATCGTGTCACTGTCATTTAGTATCGGAGTTGGTCTGACACAGACATCCGGGAACTTCTTTACAGCATTTCCAAGTGCGGTAGGAGATGTGTTTAATGGAAATGCAGTGGCAGGAGTGTTTGTGGTATCGTTACTTTTGAGTCTGTTTTTGCCGAAGAAGACGAAAGTGGAGTAAGCGAGAATATAAAACAGCATAGTGAATCATAGAAGAAAAGATTATCTGGAGAAAGGGAACTATCCGGATAATCTTTTTTTGGGGCCATGCGTTTATAAGTAGTTGCCGAAAGAAGATTCTTTAGAGTTAAAAATATAAGAAAAGTTGGAAAAATCACATAATTACGAAAAAAACGGTTGGAATATTGCGTGGTAAAAATTATTGACAAACGATAATTCCTTGCTATAATAAAATTATGAATTATCGAAAAACAATAATTTCCAAACACAGAAAGGAGGAAATATGGGAATTCGTATATGCTTGGATGAAGTCCTGAAAAAGAAGGGAATGACTTCAAAAGAATTATGCAGACAAGTCGGTATTACCGAGGCCAATCTGTCGGTACTCCGAAGCGGAAAAGCCAAAGGTATCCGTTTGCATACGATGAATCGTATCTGTTATTTCCTTCAATGTGATGTAGGTGATATTTTAAAATTTGATGGAAATCTGGATGAAGAGGAGGGTGAATAATATGAAGATGAAAAGTTTTGAAAAATTCCGGAAACCACTGACCAGTCTGATGAGATTTCTGGAAATCTTACATTGGTTCGATGGTATCGTATTACTTTGGGCGGGATCGGCTATACCTATGCACAGCGTGCACATTAACGGGGCTATATTCGGCATCAAACAGGATACCATGATGAATGCCTACGGGATGTTCTTTACACTGATTGATGCAAAGGGAAATATGCGGATGCATCTGGTATCCGTGTGGCTTCTGCTGTTGGGAGCAACATCTATATTACTGGCCCTGATTTTTCGCAACGTTCATAAAATACTGAAGTCACTGGAAGGCACAAAGGAACAACCAGAAATGGGCACACCGTTTACAGCAGAAAATGTAGAAAGAGTAAAGAAAATAGGAATTTACAGTATAGTAATGCCGACGATTCAGAATGTGGTCGTTTATATTTGCGGAGTATTGATTAAAATGAATGGACTGAAAGATATCAATTTTGAAGTGAGAGGATTCATTTTTGGAATTATTGTTTTATGTTTAGCCTATGTATTCTCTTATGGAGTAAATCTGCAGGAAGAAGTAGATGGGTTTATCTAAGATTTCTATTTGGAGAGGAGAGATGGATATGCAGAAAAGTATCAAATCATTGAAAAGAAATGGCATATTGTTATTGGCGTATGATTTATTGGTGTTATGTATTGTATTTGTAAAAAATGGAATGATAAATATGTCAGCGGAAGCGGCCACTTCTCTAATTGTATCTATTGGTTTTGGAATATTCATCAATTTACTCTGGATCGTGGATTCCAAAACTTGGATTACTGATTACGGAAAAAGGAAATGTATCTGGTCCTATTGGTGTGGCGAAATTGTACTTCTGCTGTTAGTAGTTGCTTTGGAAAATATGAATCAACTGGTTGCAACATCTGCCATATTAGGAATGATGGCGGTATATCTTATAATTGGTATATGGTGGGTGAGCCGCAAGCTCTAATGTGCTAATGCTCACCACACACATCCAGAAATTCCTGCACCAGCGGCACCGGTTTCTTTCCCTTCGCCCAGATCAGAAGTATCTTAGTTATAAGATCAGGCTCATCCAATTCTTGTATACAAAGTCCGTCACACAAGCTGGCCATGGACTGCGGAAAGATGGCAGTTGCAAGATCTTCTTTCGCCCACAGCATGGCACCTCTGGGATCATCGCAGACACAGAAGATGTCCGGATTCATATTCTGGGCATGAAAGGTATTCATGATGAGTTCTTCGTATCTCCGGTATAAGATCAGCGGTCTATGTAAAAGATCGGAGAGCTTTAAGGAAGAAACCGCATTGTGTTTCGAAGAATTATGCGGTGTATCTGTGGTAACGTCAGCGGTCTTTGAAACCATATTTTTGGGTGCTGATACTGCAATCATCGGCTCAGAACACAATTCCATATAAGACACCTCGTCAAGACGCAGTGGTGTTCTGGCAACGGAGATATCGATGATCCCGTCCAGAAGATACTGATAAAGCGAATAAGTGATCCCGTCGTGGACTTCAAAGTTCACGTCGGGATTTTTTTTCGAAAACTGGGAAATATAAGGCATGATGGTATCTACAGTTGTGGGAGTCAGACCGATACGCAGGATCCGTTTTTTCCCGGTTTTCGAGACCTCGAGCTCAGTAGATCTGGCGTATTCCAGCAGATTACCGGATCGGTCGTAGAGAAGCTTTCCGGCTTCAGTAAGAGTAACGCCCTTGCTGGTGCGGTCGAAAAGTTTTACATTTAATTCATTTTCCAGCTGACGGATCTGGTAGCTGAGCGGAGGCTGGGACATATTTAAGTGTCTTGCAGCTTCGTTGATGCTGCCGGTGGATGCGATCTCGCGGAAATATTCTAACTGTCTGAGTTCCATGTTGGATTACCTGCCTTATATATTTTTTGTATTGCAAATCTATAAAAACAATATTATTCATATCAATGATAACGGACTATAATAAAACAGTCAAGGGATATTATAATAAGTAGATAGCGATGACTTATTAGTTATCGGAAAAAGGAATGGAGTGAAAGAAATGAAGCGTCTTGAGAAGTTTCTGAGACCTTACCGCAGAGAGAGTATTCTGGCACCGCTATTCAAATTATTAGAAGTCGTGTTCGACCTTATGGTTCCGGTTGTGGTAGCTCAGATTATTGATGTGGGCGTTGCGAAGAATGACTATGGATATATTGTGGAAATGTTTTTCGTGTTACTGCTCATGGCAGCAGTCGGACTGTTGTGCAGTTTTACCGCACAGTTCTTTGCCGCAAAGGCAAGTGTTGGATTTGCGACCAGCGTCAGACAGGCAATGTTCGACCATATCCAGGGATTGTCATTTACAGAACTGGATACGCTCGGAACAGACACACTGATCACGAGACTGACGGACGATGTGAACCAGGTGCAGAACGGAATTAACATGGGACTGCGTCTGTTACTTAGAAGTCCGTTTGTCGTAATCGGTGCGATGGTGATGGCATTTACCATCAATGTGCGCTGTGCACTGATCTTTGTAGTGACAGTACCGATCCTGTTTGTCGTTGTATTTTCGATTATGCTGATCAGTATTCCGCTGTTCAAGAAAGTACAGGCAGGTCTGGACCGTGTGACAGGACTTACGAGAGAGAATCTGACAGGTGTCCGTGTCATCCGTGCATTCTGCAGGGAAGAACAGTCGGTGGAAGAATTCGAAGAAGGAAACAGAGAACTTACAAGATTGAATGAGTTCGTAGGAAGAATTTCTGCCCTTCTGAATCCGCTCACGTATGTATTGATTAACGGAGCAACTGTGTTACTGATCGCGCGTGCCGGAGTGCAGGTCAATATCGGGAATCTGCAGCAGGGACAGGTAGTAGCGCTGTATAACTATATGGCACAGATTATCGTAGAACTGATCAAGCTGGCATCCCTGATCATTACGTTGAACAAATCAATGGCTTGCGCAGACCGTGTGGCCGGTATTCTGGATGTGAAGTCCAGCATGGAATACAAAGTGGCGGCTGAGCAGATGAAGAATGAACAGATAAATGCTGATCAAAGAAAATATGAGACAGACGGCGAGAATGATCAGGCCGACAGTAATCTGGCAGTTGAATTCAACCACGTCACCTTCACATACGAAGGTGCCGGAGCATCCAGCTTATCGGACATCACCTTCCGTGCGAAGAAAGGACAGACGATCGGAATCATCGGAGGAACCGGAAGTGGTAAGAGTACACTGGTCAGCCTGATCCCGAGATTCTATGATCCACAGGAAGGAACGGTAAAAGTAAATGGTATCAATGCAAAGGACTATCCGCAGGGAGAACTTTGCAGTGAGATCGGAGTGGTACAGCAACGTTCCATCCTGTTCAAAGGAAGTATCCGCGACAATCTGAAGTGGGGCAATGATCAGGCTTCAGATGAAGATCTGTGGAAAGCAATCACAATCGCTCAGGCAAAAGATGTTGTAGAAGCTAAGCCTGGAAAGCTTGATTTTGAAGTAGAACAGAACGGACGTAACCTGTCCGGCGGACAGAAGCAGCGTCTGACGATCGCACGTGCACTGGTCAGCAAGCCTGAGATATTGATTCTGGACGACAGCTTAAGTGCGCTGGATTTTGCGACAGACGCAGCGCTTCGTAAAGCAATCGGCGAACTGGAAGGCAATGTGACAACCTTCCTGGTATCTCAGAGAATTTCCGGTATCCGTCAGGCAGACAAGATCCTGGTTATGGAGGACGGTGAGCTGGCAGGACAGGGAACCCATGAAGAACTGATGGAGACTTGCGAGACCTATCAGGAGATCTATTATTCACAGTTCCCGGAAGAACGTCCGGCTGCAGTTAAATCTTCAAAGGAAACCGGAAAAGATTTGGACAAAGCGGATAAAATGACAGAGAAGGCAGAGAAAGGAGCGGCAGAGTAATGAAGAAATTATTAAAGCTCATAGGAAAGTATAAGATTTTCCTTGCATTCAGTGTAATCTTTGCTGCAATCTCTGTAGTATTGCAGTTATATGTGCCGGTTTTATTCGGTGATGCAATTGATGAAGTTGTATCGGCACATCAGGTGAACTTTGATATGATGTGGTATTATCTGAAGCAGATTCTGATTTTTATCGTGATATCAGCATTTGCTACGTGGTTCATGAATCTGTTGAACAACCGGATGACTTACCGGATCGTGCAGGATATCCGTTCACAGGCAATCCGTCATATCCAGGTACTGCCGTTGTCTTATCTGGATCAGCACAGCACCGGAGATATTGTAAGCCGTGTCATTGCAGATACAGATATCTTATCCGATGGTCTGTTGTTGGGATTTACACAGTTATTTTCAGGAATCGTGACGATCGTTGTGACACTGATTTTCATGTTCTCTAAGAATGTGTGGGTAACACTGCTGGTGATCGTACTGACACCATTTAGTTTCGTAGTGGCGAAATTCATTTCTTCCAGATCTTATACGATGTTCCGGAAGCAGAGTGAGACCAGAGGACGGCAGACCGCACTGATTGAAGAAATGATCGGCGGACAGAAAGTAGTAAAAGCATTTGGGTACGAGAAAGAATCATCCAGAAGATTTGATGAAATCAATAAAGAACTGCAGAACTACAGCCAGAAAGCAGTGTTCTACAGCAGTTTAACGAACCCGTCCACACGATTCGTCAATAATATCATTTACGCTGGAGTAGCTTTACTTGGAGCATTTCTGATACCGGGCGGCACGCTGACGGTCGGAGGACTTTCTGTACTGTTAGCGTATGCGAACCAGTATATGAAGCCGTTCAACGATATCAGTTCGGTAGTCACAGAGATGCAGAATGCGCTGGCATGTGCGGACCGTATCTTTGATCTGTTAGAGCAGAAAGAAGAGACATTGGATGCGGAAGGCGCATTTGCTACAGTTGATGGCAATGTTACAATCGACGATGTGGCATTTAGTTATGATAAAGAAAAAGAACTGATCGAGAACTTCAATCTGGATGTAAAACCGGGTATGCGTATTGCAATCGTTGGTCCGACAGGATGCGGTAAGACGACATTTATCAACCTGCTGATGCGCTTCTATGATGTAGATGAAGGAAAGATCCTGGTGGATGGAAAGGACATCCGGGAGGTATCCAGACATGCCCTTAGAAGCAGCTTTGGTATGGTGTTGCAGGATACCTGGATCAAGAGCGGAACCGTAAGAGACAACATCTGCTTTGGAAAACCGGATGCAACCGATGAAGAGATCATTCGTGCAGCGAAGGAAGCAAGAAGCTGGGAATTCATCCGGAGACTTCCAAAAGGTCTGGACACAGTGCTTCACGAAGACAGTATCAGCCAGGGTCAGAAGCAGCTTCTGTGTATCACAAGAGTCATGCTCTGTCTGCCGCCGATGTTGATCCTGGATGAGGCGACATCAAGTATCGATACCCGTACCGAACTGCAGGTACAGGAAGCATTCGATAAGCTGATGAAAGGAAGAACAAGCTTTATCGTGGCACACAGACTTTCGACGATACGGAATGCTTCGTTAATCTTAGTTATGAAAGACGGTAAGATCATCGAGCAGGGCAATCATGAAGAATTGCTGAAAAAAGGTGGATTTTACCATAAGTTATACCATAGTCAGTTTGAAGGTTAATACGCAATCTGGCAAAAAGCTCGCTTAGGCGGGCTTTTTCAGTTATAATACAGATAAATACTAATCAGTAAGAATGGAGAAAATCTGTAGAAGGAATGTGCTATAATATTCTGCAGTGAAGAAGAACAGAGGGAGTAACAGTATATGACGATCAAAGAAATTGCCAAACTGGCAGGAGTATCCAGCGCAGCGGTGTCGAGATACCTGAACGGCGGATACGTCAGTGACGAGAAGAAAGAACAGATTAAGAAAGTAATTGATGAGACCGGCTATCAGCCATCGGCGCAGGCGCGTATGCTTAGAACCAAGAAAGCGTGTCTGATAGGGGTGGTTGTACCAAAGATTAATTCAGAATCCATCAGCCGGATCACGGCAGGAATCGAAAAGGTTCTTTCGGAGCGGAATTACCAGATGCTGCTTGCCGGAACGGATAATACACCGGCGAAGGAAATAGAGTATATGCGTCTGTTCGAGAATTATCCGGTAGACGGGATTATTCTTGTGGGAACGATGATCACGGCGGAACATCGGAGATTTCTGAAAGAATCGAAAGTACCGGTGGTTGTGATTGGTCAGCATACGAAATATGCGAACTGTATTTATCATGATGATTACGGCGCAGGGGAGGCCATGGGATGTGCGGTTGCGGCAAAGAGCCGGAAAGAGATTGCATATATCGGAGTATCAAGAGAAGATAAAGCAGCTGGAGCGGCCAGAGAAGATGGATTCCGGGAAGGTCTGAAAAGGTCGGGAAAAGAATTAAAAGACGGATATTATAAGGTGGCGGAGTTCACGACAGAATCCGGATATGAAAAGGTTCTGGAATTATTGAATGAAAAACATGACATCGATATCATATCATGCGCCACTGATACAATCGCAGCCGGGGCAATCGAAGCGATTCATACTTATGCCGGAAGTCAGATTCCGAAGAATGTAGAAGACACAGGATCCAGATTCCGTTATATATTAGAAAATACATCGATTCAGGTTACCGGATTTGGCGATAATCAGCTTTTAAAGGCGGTAACAGGTGGAATACCAACAGTGCATTTTGGCTATAAGACCAGTGGAATCCGGGGCGCAGAACTCCTGTTGGATGTAATAGAAAGGGATGAAAGCATTCCGGTAGAGATCAAACTTGGATTCCGGCTCGCTAACATTGATGATCCGGAAGAAAATATAGAAGACTAAGAGATGCCGGAGCAGAAAATCAGTGTGTAAAATGTGTAAATAGATTCCGAATCAGTCAAAAACAACAGAATTCGTGCAAACCGCACAAAATCGAATAGCAAATATCAGTAAAAATGCCATCTTTACAAATGGCATTTTTTTTCTTATTATAAAATTACAAAATGTGAAAACGATTACATATAGAACGAGGAAGGAGAGTTAATATGGATTACAGAAAGACCGCACAGGACATCCTGGATCATGTCGGCGGAAGTAAGAACATTGCATCTGCAGCACATTGTGCAACGAGACTTCGTCTTGTCATTGCAGATAATAAGAAAGTAAGTAAAGAAGCACTTGAAAATGTAGATGGGGTAAAAGGAGTCTTCGAAGCATCGGGACAGCTTCAGATTATCCTCGGAACCGGTACGGTAAATAAAGTATTTGCCGAGTTCATCGACATTGCAGGTATCACGGCAAGCTCGAAAGCAGAGGCAAAAGAGGCAGCTGCAGAGAAGCAGAACTGGTTCATGCGTGCGATCAAGCTGCTTGGTGATATCTTCGTACCGATCATTCCGGCCATCGTAGCCAGCGGTTTCTTAATGGGAATCATGAACTCACTTGATTTTATGAATAGCAACGGATTCCTCCATATTAATACACACAGTTCGATTTATGTATTTGCGAATCTGTTCAGTAACATTGCTTACACATTCCTGCAGATCCTGATCGCATTCTCAGCTGCAAAAGCATTCGGTGCGAACCAGTATCTTGGTGCAGTTATCGGTATGATCATGATCCATCCGTCACTGCAGAACGCTTATACTGTAGCAACAGAGGGTGTACAGCAGACACAGAGCGTATTCTTCGGACTGTTCAAGATTGACATGGTCGGATATCAGGGACACGTCATTCCTGTTATCATCGCCGTATGGATTCTGGCAGTGATCGAGAAGAAGTTACATAAGATCGTTCCGGAAGTTCTTGACTTGTTCGTAACACCTCTGGTCAGCGTATTTGTAACAGGTTACCTTACATTATCAATTGTAGGACCGATCTTCGTATGGGCTGAAAATGCAATTCTCGGAGCAATCCAGTGGATGCTAACGCTTCCTCTCGGAATTGGAAGTCTGATCATGGGAGGTTTATATGCACCAACCGTAGTAACCGGTATTCATCAGATGTATACAGCTATTGACATCGGACAGCTTGCAAAATACGGTGTTACATACTGGCTTCCACTTGCAAGTGCAGCCAACGTAGCACAGGGAGCTGCAGCACTTGCAGTAGGTATTAAGTCTAAAGATAAGAAGATCAAATCTCTGGCGCTTCCATCATCACTCAGTGCATTTATGGGAATTACAGAGCCTGCAATCTTCGGTGTAAACTTAAGATTCTTCAAACCATTCATCGCCGGATGTATCGGTGGAGGATGTGGGGCATTATATGCATCACTGGTACATCTTGGAGCGAAAGGAACTGGTGTGACAGGTATCTTCGGTATCCTGCTCTGCCTGAATCAGCCGCTTCAGTACCTGATCGAGATGGTGATCGCAGTCGGTGTTGCATTCGTGATCTCATTCCTGATCTATAAGGATGCAGAACCAAAGGCAGCAACCGCAGATGCAGCAGAGACAGCAGCAGTAGAAAATATGGAAACAACAGACGCAGTAGCAACAGACGATACAGCAGCAGACACAACAGCAGCTACAACAGAAGAGACATTAACAAGCCCGGTAAATGGAACACAGATTCCGTTAGCAGAAGTAGCAGATGAGACATTCGCATCAGAGATGCTCGGAGCTACCGTTGCAGTAGAGCCTGCAGATGGAAAAATCGTAGCGCCATGCGACGGAGAAGTATCGAATATTTTCGAGACAGGTCATGCCGTATGTATCACAACAGAAGCGGGTGGCGAACTTCTGATCCATATCGGTATTGATACTGTAAAAATGGATGGAAAAGGATTTACAAAGAAAGTTTCTGATGGCGATAAAGTACATGCAGGAGATATTCTGGTAGAAACGGACCTTGAGGAAATCAAGAATGCAGGATATCAGACGACAACAATGATGATTCTGACAAATACAGATGAATTCGGAAATGTAACAAAGGCAGAACCTGCTGAAGTTAAGACAACAAGTAAAGTTATGACACTTACAAAATAATGTGTATAGAAATAATGCTTATAGATAGATGGAGACGATTGATTTATGAACGCATTAACAAGAGATCTTGTAAAATTAGTAGAGACAGCAGAACAAAGCCAGAAAACAAGAGAAGAGTTATCCGTATCAGATAGAAAATTTCGTGAAAAACTACACCTGATGCCGCCGGTCGGCTGGCTGAATGATCCAAATGGACTCTGCCAGTTCCAGGGTATCTATCACGCGTTTTTCCAGTATTCGCCGTTTAATGCAGAAGGCGGTGTGAAGATGTGGGGTCACTATACCAGCAAGGATATGATTAAGTGGGAATATCAGGGTACCGCACTTTATCCAGATCAGCCATTTGACTGTCACGGAGTATATTCCGGATCCGCATTTATTGAAGATGGAAAAATGTATCTGTACTATACAGGAAATGTCAAATTAGAAGACGGGGAATATGATTACATCCGCACCGGACGTGAGGGCAATACCGTTCTGGTTATAACGGAAGACGGCAAGACGTTCGGAAAGAAAAAAGAACTGATGAGAAATTCAGATTATCCGGACGATCTGACCTGTCATGTAAGAGATCCAAAGGTATGGAAAGAAAATGGTACTTATTATATGGTACAGGGTGCAAGAACGAACAAAGATGTAGGTCAGGTACTTGTATTTGAATCTGAAGATAAAGTAAACTGGAAGTTCAGAAACCGGGTGGAATCCGAAAAGCCATTCGGGTATATGTGGGAATGCCCGGATTATTTCAAAATCGGAGATAAGAAACTTCTTTCCACGTCTGTTCAGGGACTGGAAGGTGGTATCTGGGAGGATCGTAATGTATATCAGTCCGGATACTTTGAGATAGAAGGAGATATTCTTGGAGAATACAAGTTGTCAGAGTATCATTTGTGGGATTATGGGTTTGATTATTATGCCCCGCAGAGTTTTGAGACGGAAGACGGAAGAAGGATCCACATCAGCTGGATGGGAATGCCGGACTGCGAAGAATACAGCAATCTGACCATTCAGACAGGATGGCAGCATTGCTTTGCATTTCCAAGAGAAATCTTTGAAAAAGACGGCAAGATCTGTCAACGTCCGATAAGAGAACTAGAAGAGAAGAAACATCTGGTAAGTGATGTGAAAGGTATGCTGGCAGGAGAGGGATATCCGGTATATGAAATGACGATTTCGGATATTACAAAGAACCGCTTTAAAGTTATCCTTTCAGAGAAGCTGATCCTGGATTATGCTGATGGAAAATTCCGGATGCATTTTACAGATCAGGATAAAACTTCGGTATCTTCAGGAAGAAGCATGAGATATGTAGAAGTGGAAGAAGTGGAGAATCTGAAGATTCTGGCCGATACATCCTCTGTTGAAGTATTTGTAAATGATGGGGAATATGTATTTTCGACAAGATATTATCCGGAAGTTTATAAATTACAGGCAGAAGCTGTGGGAGCACAGATTACGTTGTCAGAAATTATGTAACGAAATATCAATCTGAGATACCAATAATAGAAAGAAGATCACCATATATCAAAAGAAAGAGTTTCAGTAGAGAAATTTTCAAAAGATATATGGTGATTTTTAATACCAATGTATGCAATAGAAGCTGCCAGTGGCAGGTTCTATGTATGCAAGAGATACAAATATTTTTCAAAATTAACGCCTTCGTTTACCGGAACATGTTCTTCTACAGAATCAATTAATGATTTTTCAAGAAAAGAACCTGCGGTCTGCATCATTTCCGTAAGGGAAATATCTCTGGCAAGTCCGCCTGTGATGCAGGAAGCAAAGAGATCACCCGTACCGGAATAACTTCCGTTGCAACAGGGATATGCCGAAAGAAAATGTGAAGAGCCATCTAGCAGGAGATTTCCAATCTTATGAACTCCGTCATCTGCAGTAAAATGAATACCAGTGATGAGGACCTTTTTTTCATGATCCTTTGTCAAAGTCTGCCCTGCATCCTTAAATCGTGAAATGAGCTGCTGTATAGACAGAGACGGATCCTGCAGGCTGTTATAATCTATATCCGTCAGCAGACAGAATTCGGTAAGGTTAGGAGTGATAACATCTGCACGTGCGACAAGTTCTTTCATAGCAGTCAGAAGCCCGGAAGTATACATATCATAGGTAACGCCATCGTCTCCCATTACAGGATCGACCAGAAGAAAGGTGTCTGCTGTCTGGAAAGTATCCAGAAAGTGCATGATCTGTTCAATCTGGCAGACACTGGCAACATAACCGGTATAGATTCCGGAAAAAGAAGTGCCTAGTTTCTTCCATTCCTGGCGGAAATAATCCATCTTATCGGTAAAATCATAACAGTAGTAGCTGGGGTATTCTGTTTGTGAACTTAAAATGGCGGTAGGGAGTGGACAGGCCTGGATTCCCATCGCAGATAATACGGAGATGGCAGCAGTCAGGGAACAGCGTCCAAGTCCGGACAGATCATTGA
>OLSJ01001550.1_pt1 | contig 13707 bp, 9 predicted proteins | sample 1672151 | NCBI WGS metagenome assembly OLSJ01 (sample SAMEA3136653, study PRJEB25190) | human gut metagenome | biome: human gut; feature: human-associated habitat; material: faeces | place: Austria | collected 2013 | reverse complement strand
TAGGTAACAAAAAATGCCGTATTTATGCGGCTTGTGGCGTTTCGCAAACGCCTAAGAACATTACAGAAAGAGAGGAGGAAATAAGACAACAATTTGTAAAACATATAGATACTTTGTTTAGAGGAAATCGAGTTCAAAAGGAAAATGAATTTCAAAATGATATTATTGCAGGTATGGAAAAGGGAAAATTCTATTCGGTTGATTATGTACCTAGTAGAGGAAAGTATAGGGATCAGGAAACAACATTGTATTACTCAAATTGCGAATTGCTCTCGTGGTTAAAAGACACTTCTTCTGTAGAAGATGGAAGAATTACAAAATCTCAAAAAATGACAACATTATGGAAACATGGAGAAATCCCAAAAGCAGATATCGCAAATGAAGGTGGAGTTTATTTTCCAAGAAGTAAGAAACCAGAACAATTATTAAAACGAATTATCGAAATGTCCACGAAAGAGGGAGATTATGTACTTGATTCGTTTTTGGGATCAGGCACAACCGCTGCAACTGCTCATAAGATGGGGAGAAAATGGATTGGAATTGAGATGGGAGAACACGCCTATTCGCATTGTCAAAAGAGATTATGTAATGTTATTGATGGCGAACAAACGGGAATATCCAAAAGTGTTAATTGGCATGGTGGAGGAGGCTTTAAATTTTATGAATTAGCAGAACCACTTCTTGTAAAGAACAAAGTTCTTCCTGTTTATCAAATAAATCCATCTTATACATGGGATATGGTATGTGAAGCTATTTGCAAGATAGAAGGATTTACCTATGAACCATCTGGGGAGTTTCAAGGACATTCATCAGAGAATCGATTCATACATATCACAGAAGAATTTGTTAATACAAAGTATGTGATGTCGATAATGAAGAACTTAGGGGATAAGCAGAGTTTACTTATCTATTGTAAGAAAAATCAAGCTGACATGATTCTTCCAGAGAATGTGGAAGTGAAAAAAATACCAAAGGATTTATTGGATAAATGTAATTTTGAAAGTGAGGTGCAGGAATAATGAGTTCAGTAGATAAAATCAAATGGGCTATGAGCCTGCGTGATCCTCAGTATGAAGCGCTACAATACTTTGATGCAATCAGTTCCAAGATTGAGTATAGAACTTGTTCGAAAGCTGATGCAGAGAAAATAGCATCAGAGAATTGTCAAGATCCACATACAATCTCCGTGGATAAGGAATTTGATTTTCCATCATTTTGTTTTGATATGACAACAGGTATTGGTAAGTCTCGTTTAATGGGTGCATGCATTTATTATTTGTACAAGACAAAAGGGTACAAACATTTCTTTATTCTGGCACCAGGAAATACGATTTATGACAAGATGCGTCGAGAGGCGGTCCCGGGACATCCAAAATACATGTTTAAGGGACTTGAAGCAGAGATGGGAAGACCCAAAGTTTATGATGGGGAAAATTATTTATCATACCCGGTAAGATATATCCAAGAGGAAATGGTGGTAGAAAAAACATCTGATATTCAGATATTTATCTTTAATATTTCAAAGATTTTTACTAGGGGAGATATCGAATTTAAATTTCACAAGTTTAATGAAAATTTGGGTGGCTCTTTTGCGGATGTGTTACGTTCGTTTGATGACTTGGTTATTTGTATGGATGAAGCGCATCGTTACTATGCCCCAGCATCAAAGAAAGCGATTAATTATCTTAATCCAGTGTTGGGATTAGAATATACTGCTACACCTAAAAGTACAAATAAGAATATTATTTATCACTACGGATTAGAGGATGGAGCTGGGAAGTTTTTGAAGATTCCGGTTGTTATGGGAAGAACAAATACAGCAGGATATTCAGATGATGATATAGAGGAAATGAAGTTGAAAGATGGAATCAAGCTTCATGAGAGAAGAAAGTCCATCGTATATAAATATTGTATAGACAATCAGTTAGAACAGGTAAAGCCGATTGTTTTGATAGCTTGTAAAGATACAACACATGCTAGAAAAATAAAAGAAAAAATAGATTCTGATGCTTTTTTTGGAGGCCGTTATGTTGGCAAGGTTATTGAAATTGACTCCAGTACAAGTGGTGCAGAGACAGAAGAAAACATTCAGAAATTACTAACCATTGAGAAAAATACCAATCCAATTGAGATTGTGCTGCATGTATATAAGCTGAAAGAAGGTTGGGATGTAAATAATCTGTTTACAATTATCCCTCTTAATGCGGCAAAGAGTGATATATTGGCACTTCAAACTATTGGTAGAGGATTGAGGCTTCCTTTTGGTGAGATAACGGGTATTGAGGAATTAGATACCCTGGATATTGTTGCTCACGACCATTATCGAGAAATTGTTGATGATATCAAGAATAACCCTGTATTTAAGAAAAGAAATCTTGATGAAGAAGATATACCGAATACAAAAACAGTTATGGTAGAGCCAGCAGTTGAAAACCAGCAGATTTCATTATTTGATAAAGCGTTATGCGAAAGTAAGGTGAAGTCATATCAAGATTTAAATAATGAAAATGTAGTGGAGAATCTGTTTATTGAGTATCAGAAAGCATTTGTAAAAAAAGCAGTACCAAAGAAGTCCGAAAGCGATAGTGGACAGATGTCTATTTTTGATTATTTTGCTAAGGATGATGGAAATGAAACAAGTGATGGCACGGCATCAAACCACAAAATGACATCGACAAGCACAGGCGTTGATGCAATTGATGCATCATTTGCTGTACATCAGGGTGATACTTCATTGCAGATTGATTTACAGAAGTTATCTGGCAGTAAGAATACATTGCCATATGCAAGACAAGAGTTTATCAAGAAAATTGAAGCGTTAAAGAAAGTTGCTATCTCTGTTCCAAAGATTGGAATTAGCTATAGTTCAACAATTACATTTAAGCCTTTTTCTGTTAAGCGAAACATTATGGATTTTGATGTTGCGGCATCGAGAATTGAGAGGTATGACGCTGTAAATGGTAGGTTGTTGCAAGTGCTGGATGCAGACGCACTTGTTGTAGAAAATCCTGAGAATATGCTTGCAGTTTCTTTATTGGAGAGTATTCCGGAGTTTAGTTCTGATGATGCAGAATTTATTCTTGATGTGGTTGATCAGTATCTCGCATTAATCGAAGGTACGGATGAAGAAAAAAAGAAGATTGTCCGTAGATATGCAACTGTTATAGTAGAGGATTTAAGAAAACAGATATATGCGTCAAAGGAAGAAAGCACTGAGTTTGTATTTAACGTTCAGAAAGACCTTATTGTATTCAAATCATTTGCGAAGAATATGAAGGAAAATGGACGACTGAATTTTAAGAAGGAAGCGCCAGATAAGAAAAATATTAAGCAATATTTGTTTGAAGGCTATAAAAAATCATATTATGCAGAGAATGCATTTGATAGTGATGATGAGAGAAGGTTGTCCGTGGTATTAGAAGAGGATTCAGAAGTTATTAGATTTATAAAGCCGCCTTTGAATCAGTTAGGACTATTTTATAAGGCAGCAAAACAGTATAATCCTGATTTCTTAGTAGAGACGGCTGATAAGAAATATATGATTGAAGTTAAGGCTGCAAATCAAACAGATAATGAAGATGTACAGGAAAAAGCAAAGGCTGCAATTAAGTGGTGCGAATGTGCATCACAGGTGGATGCGGACGGAAAGAATTGGGAGTACCGCCTAGTGCCAGGGGATAAGATTATAGTAGGTAATACATTCAGATATGTAATTGGTATGGCAATTCCTGTTGTAATAGATGGAGAATAAACGGAGGTTGTAGATGGCTGATATAAAGGATTTTAAACATGCTATTGTTCGACAGAAGATTTTAGATGCAGTACGAAAAGACTTAATAGGACCAGTATCAGATTGTGAACAATTGAATGAAGTACCAACGAGTAGTTATATTACGGGATTATTATATCCTGCTGATACAGATGTAACGGAAGATGAAAATTACAATGATGTAGAGTTTACAGAAAAGAATTTCGATGCTGATGGAGAAACTTTGGAGGCAGGAATTTTTGAAGAAGAGGAACCAGAGGATAGAGTAAAAGGTGGTTTTCAGAAGCCGTCTTCGATAGGTGTGTCTTTCTATGTTTCTGATGATGTTCAAAAGGTTAATGCTTATATTAATTGGGGAAAGTATTATGCAGAACAGGTGCAGGGGGAAGTAATAGATGAAACCTTAGAAGAAGATGCAGAGAATAAGAAAAAGAAGAAACATACCATATATATTCGTGAGCAGATGAATGATGTTGTGGAAATCGATTTTAATCTGATGGGGCGTTCGAAGCAGATTCCACTTGAGTCTAATGGAAACATCTATATTTATGTTATGAAGATGCAGTTAGACAATGGATACAAGATGGTATCGGTTTATTTGCATAATAATGATAAGTCAGATGGCGATGAAAAAGAATATGCAAAGGTAATGTTCCAGGTGGAGATGCTCATAGCAGATGATTTGATGAGTCCTATTTTTGTACCAGAATATCTCTGTAGAAAAGTTGAATTAGAGGATGAATATTATTATAAAGGCAGACCAGTTTATGCAAGAGGAAGAGGTTGTGCTGCTACTTGGGAAAAGAAAGCAGAAGAGATAAATGCAACTGCTATAAAATCATCATTTATTCCAGATTATGAAATTCCAAGTGTAAGTGCACAGATAGATGATATGCCGGAGCATGCTTTTTCGATGCTTCAGATGGGCTCACCAAAGAAAAAGTCAGAAGTTATTCAGAATCTTCGTACATTGACAGAAATGTATGGAAGTTGGATTACAGATGCATTGACAAACGACGAAGCTATGCATGATGATAAATTTAAGGCAACAGGTCAGACTATTATTGATAAATGCAATGATGCAAATCGTAGGATGAATGCTGGAATTGATTTGATTGAAAACAATGATAAGGTATATCAAGCGTTTGTATTTATGAATCAAGCAATGTATTTACAGAGAAGTATTACAGCTTTTTCAAAAGATTATGGTAATGGCATTCCTTGCAGCTTAAGAGATTATATGACTGATATGCCAGAAAAAGGAAGAAAGAAAGATCACAGTGAGTGGAGACCATTCCAGATTGCATTTGTTCTTTTAAATTTGTATGGGATTATGGATGGTGAGTCTCCGGAACGAAATATTGTTGATTTATTATACTTCCCTACTGGTGGTGGTAAGACAGAGGCATATTTAGGGCTGATTGCTTTTACTATAGCATATAGGAGACTGACAGCTTCAGATGAAACTGATTATGAGAAAGATGGTGGAGTAACAGTATTTTTAAGGTACACGCTTCGTTTACTTACAACTCAGCAGAGAGACAGACTGATGCGTCTTATTGTTGCAATGGAACAATTGCGTGAGAAGAATGAAAAATTATATGGTAAGGAAAGAATTTCAATTGGATTCTGGGTTGGAGGTAATGTTACCCCAAATAAATTTAGCGAATACAGCGATTCTGATCAATTTAAGAAGAAAGAATTTATAAGGAAGCTTACAAAGCAGATTATTAAATGCCCTTATTGTGGTAAGGAAATCACACGGGATGAATATGACATCAATGAAAAGGGAAAGTATGTTAAAATTCACTGTGCAGATAAGAATTGTATGTTTTCGTTAAAAACAGGGAGAACCATACCGGTTTATCTTGTTGATGAGGAAATTTATGTAAAGTGTCCTACTGTGATTATTTCGACTGTAGATAAATTTGCGAGACTTCCATGGTCTGAACGAGTAGGTTTGCTATTTGGCAGAACAGATAGATATTGTAGTAGATGTGGACATATTGCTATTGGAGAAAAGCATGCAGGAAGACATAATGCAGATGTCGCAGCGGGATTGGAAAGGGCTGAAACGGTTGCTTGTAAACCATTCTATCCTCCTGAGCTAATTATACAGGATGAGCTTCATTTAATCACTGGTCCTCTTGGAACGATTTATGGTGGATATGAAACTGTTGTAGAAGAGATGTGCTGTATTGAGAGAAATGGAAAGAAGATTCGACCTAAGTATATTGTTTCAACAGCAACTATTAGAAATGCTGGAGAACAGATTAGGTTTCTATATGGCAGAAATCAATTTGCACAGTTCCCGCCAAGTGGCTTTGATACAAGAGATTCATTTTTTATTAAGGAAGTACCGCTTCCGACTGAAAATTTAGTTGATGCTTCAGAAGAAAAAATCAGTAGAATGATTAGTGATGGAAAAAAGCCATTTCGTCAATATGCTGGTATATGTGCGAGCGGACAATCTGTAAAAACAACTCTTATTCGTTTGTATTCGATTATTTTGCAGACAGCACTAGATATAGCAAAGGATCCGGAATATGAGGATTATATTGATCCATATTACACATTAATTGGGTACTTTAATAGTATTCGAGAATTGGGTGGTGCAGTGCGCCTCCTTGACGACGATATAGCAAGCCGTATTCGTGTTGTTAAGAATAAATATAATAGCTCAGAACAGAGGTATCTTAGTATTGATAGAAAAACGGAAATTACATCTCGTATACCTTCGTGGAATATTGCACAGGTTCTTGAAAAATTAGCAATTCCATATGATAAAAACAAAGAAAAGCAGGCTTGTTATGATGTTGTTATTGCAACTAATATGATAGCGGTAGGTATGGATGTTGACCGTTTAGGACTTATGTCAGTTGTAGGTCAGCCAAAGCAGAACTCTGAATATATTCAGGCAACAAGCCGTGTGGGTCGACAGCATCCTGGAATTATTTTTACTGTTTATAATCCTTACAGACCAAGGGATTTGTCTAATTATGAGAATTTTGTTGGTTTCCACTCACAGATGTATAGATATGTAGAAGGAACTACAGCAACGCCATTTGCGGCTAGAGCTAGAGACAGAGTATTACATGCATTGGTAGTTTCTTTACTAAGATTACAGGTAGAGACGATGGCTGATAATGGTGGAGCATCAAACATTAATGATATTTCTGATGAACAAATCAAAGATATAAAAGACAAAATTCTTGAGCGAGTCAAGATAACTGCACCATCGTCTTATGTAGATACAGAGAAAGAAATGGATGAGTTTATCAATACTTGGAAGAACATTGCAAAAGACGAAAAGCTATATTATTTTGTTCCAGCAGTAGCTGATGATAAGAAGAGGCTGCTTACATACTATGGCGAATATTATGGAGACAAAGAAAAACCAACACTAAATTCTATGCGTGATGTTGAGCAATCATCAACAGTTTTTTATTGGGAGGGTGTCTGATGAATTTTTATAAAAAATTGGGCGAGATTCGTCCGAATCAGTTAATAACTACATATGGACCAGGCTCGATAATGGATGCTGTAAATGATTCATTGACAGTTTTAGATATAGAGTACTGGGATGCTAACAATATTGGTAAAGAAATTAGAGATGCAAGATTGGCTAGTTATATGAATGTTCGACGATTCTTTATGCCAAAGACAGGTGGAAAAGAGGATATTCCAGTTGTGTCATTTCCATACTACCATGTGTGCTCAAAGGGAACATGTAAATTCTTATTTGATATGAGAGATTACTTTGATATGGACCAGTACAAAAAGAATCAAGGTGAAGTGAAATGCCCTAAGTGTGGATTTCCAGCATACCCTTCGAGATTTATAACAGTATGCGAAGATGGGCATATGGACGATTTCCCTTGGAGATGGTGGGTACATCATGGAGAAACAAGTTGTAAAGAAGATATGTACCTAAAATCAATGGGCAATACTTCATCACTTGCAGAACTCCGTGTTGAGTGTAATTGCGGTGCAAGGAGAGTTATGTCTGGGGCAATGCAGAAGGAAAAATTTGCTGGTCTATGCTGTTCAGGAAACCATCCGCATAGACCAGGAGCAAAGGCGAAAATTTGTAAGAAGAGTGTAATACCTAGCCAGCGTGGTGCATCTAATGTGTATTTTACAGTCACAAGAAATGCAATATCAATTCCACCTTGGACAAATCCTATTAATGATATCATGGGTGCACAAAGAGCAACTATTGAAACATTGGTAGAGGCTATGGGAGAAGAGGCAGGTCTTTCATTTGCTTATCAGAAGTATTTTGAAGATAAATATTCTTATGAAGACTTTAAAGCTGCCTATGATAGATTAAGCCAAAATATCAAAGAGTTTACTGAACTTAAAGAAATGGAGTATGCAGCTATTACGCATCATGAGGATGTCGAGTATCAACATGATGTTAAGTACTTCAAAGCAGAAGAAGTTGCTTTGAGTGAAAGTTTAAAAGAGTATATTTCTAGGATTATTAAAATACATAGATTACGTGAAGTACGAGTTTTGACAGGTTTTACAAGATTGGAAGCACCAGAACCAGAAGTGGATGAGCAGTCACATATCGTAAAATTGAAGTGCTCTTCGGGAGAAAAATGGCTTCCGGCAGTCGAAATCAATGGTGAAGGTGTATTCATTGAATTAAATAAGGAAAAAATAAACCAGTGGATGCAGATAGAGACTGTGAAATCTCGTTCTGATAAATATGAGGAATGTTATGCAGCATATTGTCAGAAAAAAGGATGGGAGAATTTTAAACCAAGAAATGCAGAGTATGTGTTGTTACATACACTTTCACATATGTTGATTAAGGAAATGTCTATGCAGTCAGGATATTCATCATCTGCATTACATGAACGCATTTATAGTAGTGAAAATATGTGTGGAATTTTAATTTACACAGGTGCGGCGGATAAGGAAGGTTCACTAGGTGGACTTGTTGAACTTGGCGGAATGAATAAGTTTTTGCCGCTTTTAAAAGGGGCACTGGAGAATGGTTTAACATGTACAACAGACCCAGAATGCTTTATGAAGAATCCGACGAGTGAGAGATTAAATGGGGCTGCCTGTCATTCTTGTACTATGATATCAGAAACTGCATGTGAAAATGGTAACCGCCTACTTGATAGAGCATTAGTTGTACCGGTACCGGAGCATGAGGAAATGGGATATTTCAGAGAATTGGTGAGAGATTTATGTGGAATGCAAGTGTAAAAATCGAATATATCGCAGGTCTGATTGTAGATGCACTTGAAAATTATTCTGTTAATAGAGAGAATGCACAGTTTCGTCTTGTGATTGAAGAACTTAGAAATCATTTTACTAATTGTTCTGAACAAGAGATAACAGATATAATCAGCCTTTGTATGAAGATGTATTCGTCAAAGAAAATTGAACACGCGGAACTTGTTCTTACTGCACCAGATTCATTCCGTGTGAAAACATTAAGAACCAAAGATATAATGCGTAATATGATAGAAAATACGGAAAAGAGTCTTACTATAACTGGTTATTCAATCTCAGATTATTTTGCTGAAATGCTCGATGTTATTATTAAAAAAAGTCAGCAAGGAGTATATATTCGTATATATGTAAATGATATAGAAAAGCAGAAAGAAGCACTTGACAGGCTGATGGCATATCGTTCGAGATTCTTACAGATATATGAATATCAAAAGCAAGAAGATGACAAGATGGCAGCATTGCATGCGAAACTTATTGTATCAGATGTAAAGAAATCACTGGTGTCGTCAGCTAATCTTTCATATCACGGAATGCAAGGAAATATTGAAATGGGATTCTTGATTGAATCCCATGACAAGGCAAAGCAGATAGAAGAAGTTATGAAGGAAATGGTGAGAATGAAGATATTTGGAAAATATAAATAAACTAAAACTTCTCACACCTATATATGGTGTGTTGAACCTTGAAAATTCAATATTTCAGCTAATAAAAAGGCATAAATCGGTTCCATTTGGTATAATGGAATTGACGAAAAAACATTTTAACAAAGATTTATGCCATGTCCGGTATACCACAAACCCAATTCGATGAGAATGTCTTGGTTGACTGTGTTCAGAGATTTTTTTCAAAACATCATGTTAGCAAGCTTCTTGTCAGATGTAGTGGTATGAAAGAACAAAGTGTTTTACCTGTTCTTTTACTTCGTTACAAACTCAGCAACATTTTTTCAGAAGAAGTATGTATATGCAGTAGCAGACTAGGTCTTTTAAAGAAAAGTTTTCCAAGAACACTTTTTAACGGTTCGCTTTTGTTAGCTGAAATATTGAATTTTTAAGGTATTAAGCCTATTTTAGATATGGGAAATTTTAGTTACTAGCTTTTAATCTAGTTAAGATTAATGATTAATTTGGAGAAAATTTGCTGATTCTTAAAAAAGAAAGGGGATATAGTTTGAGAATGTAGTAGATATTTTTAGTATAAATTTCAGAAAGGATGGAGGAGAATTGATTGAGGCATACGAAATAAAAAAGGGTCAGGTGACTAAATATTCAACAACAGAAAAGAAAAAAATTAAACATATACATTTTTATCATGTTATATATGTTGTTGGTTTTCTATCTTGTGTAATGATTACATTTTTAATTTTTAAATTGTGTATTGATGAAAAAAAGAAGTTATCGGATTGCATAGCATTAGGTTCTATTTTTGCGACATTTGGTTCGGCTATTATTAGTGTTTTTTCAATAACTTTGTCGAATATATATGAACATTTTTGTTGTAATATTAATATTCTTTTTAAAGAATTGTGTCCTGAAGATGAGTGGCACAGATGGCCTTTTATAAAACGAGAATCGCATAGTACTTTATACAATAATGAGATGACTTATCAAATTTTAAAAAATATGGAAATTACTTTCAATGTTGGTAGTCATCCAATATCAATTTTTCTACCAACAGTGAGAGAAGATTTTTATGATTTATCTAATTGGAATAGCCTGAAAAAAATGCTTATGGAAGCAAAGAACTATGAAAGTTATGTTTTGAATAATATATCTAATTCGGCTAATGCTTTACTGATATGGGATTGTGTTTTTGATAATTTTAAATCTATAGCTATATATAAATTTGCGAAGTTAATGATTATTTTGGGAGGGTCATTTATTTTTTCTAGTATTATATTTGCATTTTTTTATACTTTATTACCATTTTAGGGAGGATAACTTATGTCTATAGCACTTTATTTTGGAAAAATTAATATGAGTTCATCACAATTGGGAGATGTATTTTTAAATAATACATCTTTTCATACAATTTTGTCTAATCTTCTCATGGCATTAAAGGATGATCTGACATATATTCATCATTATACGAAACAAATAGAAGATAGGACTGTTACAGAGAGTATTGAATATAGTTTATCTGTTAAAGAAAAAAATGATAATGAATTATTAGGATATATACATAAAAAATCATATCTTAATTACAAAGATTTTGATAAAAATCAAAAGGAAATTATTTCAAAAAGAATTCAGAACACAGAAACATCTGAATTTTATTATGATGTGTTTAGAGAGATGGTAAGTTATCAACGTACTTTACGTTTTGGATATAAAGAGTTTTTATTTGCGTTTGAAGGGATTTTAAATTCTGCTTGCAAGGCGGCGAATTTAAATTATTCATTTACAGTTAGCCAATATACCGAAGGATTAGATATTAATAATTTACGAACCACTTTACAAAATGAACAACAGATTCAAAAACTGAAGATTAAATACCAAATTCCAAATCCTGATGCAGATACGTTGAAACAAATTCAAGAAAATCCAGAAAAAACAATTAATGATTTTAAAAATGCTAATCTTGCAATAAAATATGTCACGTATCAGGCATTTTCTGATACAGGATTGAATATAAATTCGGATATTATTGAAAAAGAATTACAGAATATTAATAATATTCATAGCAATATAGATGCTAGAAAAGCTATTCAAAATGGATATGTAGAAGTTGAAATGACTGATATTAATGGAATTACAAGGTCTACGGCAGATGCCAGACCGATTATTCGACACATTGATTATATTTATGAACTAAAAGAAGCTGCTTCTTCTGTGATTATTAATAATATTCGTAATTCAATAGTGGAATGATAAGAAAAAACGGGAGATGATAGTGGAGCTTGAGCGTTAAGATAATGGGGATAAAACAAAAGACAGGAGAAATAAAGAAAGATGTATGTTGTGTATATGCCAAAATATAAGGGAGATATACCGGATTTTAATATAATTAAAGTGATTTCAACATACATGAATTACACAAATTATGATTGTGAAATTTTATCTGCACCGGGTTATATGAATATAAATAAATTCACTACAGATAAATTTTATGAAAAAATAGGTCCGATATTCCGTAGGGGACAATTAGATTCGTTCCAAAACGCTGAAGTTGGAATTTTTAATGGCATGAATGGAACACGTAGAGTGTCGCCAGGAATTACCTGCAGGCAACTGCATGAGGCTAGTATTGTATCACATGGATTGAAGTTAATATCTTTACAATGCAATAAAAATCAAGATCATCGAAAAATGATGTTTTTTATGGAATGTTGATGCTAACTTTAGACGGCAATACAAAGACCTTGTTGCCTGTCTCTGATTTATCCTGTATACTGTCATTAATACAGTAAAGAAAGGGATCCCAGAGCATCCTTCCTGACAAGACGTATACTCTGGGATCATGGTTTTGAAACCATGATTATTATATCAGATTATTCCGTTTCGTACAATGAGGAAGACGATATTTTTAATTAAAAGCAGCGCCATATCCTACTGTCCAGTCTGTATGGAAGAACTCTCCTACAGGGATTCCTGCAAAAGGATCCTGCTACAGGAAGGGCAGGAAGGGCATGAACGTCATGTCTGTATCATCCGCCGGATGAAATGCACGAAATGTGGGATCCTTCACCGGGAACTGCCGGATTTTCTGGTCCCATACAAACATTACACTGCTGAAGTCATATCCGGTGTCCTGGATGGGCAGGTTACCCCATATGATGAAGATTCTGCGGATTATCCCTGTGAGATGACCATGCACCGCTGGCATCACTGGCTGATGAAGAATACGTTAAGGATAGACGGTTACTTAAGGTCTGTCGGCCACCGTCTGCCGGGCTTCAGTGAGGAACTGCTGATGTCCGGCGTGCCGCTGCTTGAAATGCTCCGCAGTTCCCTGTATAACTGGCTGGAAACAATACTGAGGTTCATCTATGATTCCGGTGGTTTTCTTGTCCCGTGATCCGATTTTCCCCATGCACCGGCTTTGTTTTGCTGTCATCCGTAAGGTATGGTAAGTTCCTCTCAAAGGAGGAATCATAACCATGAATAGATATAATACTGAGGGTCTGACCATCTAACTAACCGATAAATAAAATAATGAATTAGTAAAAAGTTGATGAAAAGACTATAAATGTAATGTGACATTGGAGTCTAGCACAATAGAGTTTGAATATTGTGAATCGCTTGAATTGTTGGAAGAATTCTTTCATAAATATATTAATATTAGAAGTTGTCAGTTATTAAGGATTAATCCTGAAACGAAGAAGCGGAATTGCTCTATGGCAACAAGGGCGAATCGCAGGGAAACCAGGTATTTGCCGATTTGCTGCCTCATCTGATCAGGGTAATAGAAAATGCCGGAATGCTGATCATTGATGAATTTAGCAATAGTCTTCATAATAAATTGGCTGAAAAAATTATTGAATTCTTTATGGAGAATGTTGCTTTACGCTAAAATGGTTTCATGCTATCATTATTTTAGTTGAAAATTTTGATGGCATGAAGCTATTTTTGATTGGAGGCATGGAAGATTTGAACTTTAACTATTGCTATAAAATTACTTATGAATCGTAAGCGCTTAAATCTTGGGTAGCTTTACTGTCTACGTTTTTGAACTCATAATGA
>OLSJ01001523.1_pt1 | contig 13893 bp, 12 predicted proteins | sample 1672151 | NCBI WGS metagenome assembly OLSJ01 (sample SAMEA3136653, study PRJEB25190) | human gut metagenome | biome: human gut; feature: human-associated habitat; material: faeces | place: Austria | collected 2013 | reverse complement strand
TATGTAGATGATATCTGGCATCTGGATAAGGTTATTGTCAGAAAGAAATAATATGTTTGCTTTAACACCTTAAAGCAGATGGTAGAGAAACAGCAGAGAATAATAAAAAAGTTCTCTGCTGTTTTTGTGATGCTGGAAACAGGAAGATATTTTTGATAAAATAAGAAAAGATAATCAGTTTTGACAGAATGGAGGAATGCAAGATGCTGAAAATATTTTTTGGGGACAATCCGGGAGACAATTATATTTTTAATCCTGATGTGTTCTTCAATAACACATATGAAGATGAGTGGATCACATCAGAAACTTCCAGAAAAATGATCAAAGATATAGACGGATCAGAGGTAAAAGGTCCATGCATGATCGACAGCCCATTTCTCGGCCCGATTCCACCGGAACGCCTCTCAGGAGGAGTAAAAACTCTGATATTAATGCAAAATGATCCAGATCATATATTTAACGCATCTGCCTGCGGAAACAACTGTGCACAATGGATTTTAAAACTGGCAGAACAAAAAGACATCACAATTCGCCTGGGCTATATCATGGACTTTGGAAAACAGCCATTTGATATCTATATTGTAAACACAGGAAAAACGGTTCATTCCATGCTGGAACTGGATGACGAAATCATTGTAAACCGATTATTGAGAGGATGATAAAACATGACAGGAAAGTATGATATTGAAATATACAACAAACGAGTTCATTATCATCTTACAGTAAAGAGAAATATCACTGTCATTCAGGGAGATTCTGCAACAGGAAAAACAGAGCTCCTTCGAATGATTTCTGATTATGAGAATAATGGCATATCATCAGGAATTACCAAAATATGTGAAAAACGATGTGTAGTAATAGAAAACGCTTCATGGAAAGAAAGACTTGCCACACTGCAGCAATGCATTATATTTATTGATGAAGGAGCACCATTTTTACGCAGTAAAGAATTTACCAGAATGGTAAAAGGCAGCGACAATTACTTCGTTTTGGTCACAAGGGACAGCCTGGAACATTTACCATATAGTATCGAAGAAATTTACGGCATGAGACAAGAGCGAGACAGTCAAAAATATCAAAACGCCAAAAGAATATATAATGAAACTTATCAGTTATATAATTTGCAGGCAAAAGAGGATATCCAACCAGATCTGGTAATAACAGAAGACTCTAATTCAGGATACGAATTCTATCATAAATTATTCGGAGAAACATGTTGCTCAGCAGAAGGAAAAAGCAACATACTTCCATATCTGCAGAAAAGTCAGGAAAAAGAAATCCTTGCAATTGTAGACGGAGCCGCATTCGGTCCGGAAATGCAGCATGTAATGCAATATATGAGAGATACCAGAAATAAAATCGTATTATACGCACCAGAATCATTTGAGTATTTGTTGTTAAGAGCAAATATTATAGACAGAACCTCAGAAGCAACAGAAAAGACTTATGAACTGGCAGATAGTAGAGAGTATTTCAGTTGGGAAGAGTTTTACACTGCCTATTTAATAGAACAAACACGAAATACAATATATGAATATAGTAAGAAAAAACTTAAAGATACATATCTGACAGCTGGAAACTTCCGAAAGATTGTAAGCCAGCTTCCTGAGAAAATCAAACTGGCATTAATGGTAAATCAGAAACAACAATTATGAAATTAGAAATGGCAGAGAATCGGACAGGGTTCTCTGCCACTTTTTAACTTATATGTGAGCTTATACATCATCTTGTGATAAAGATGAAAAACTCACCACATTTGTAACAAATTATAGATTTCAGACATGGAAAATCAAGGAAAATAAATGTTTTAGAAGTGTACGAAATTTAAAAAAGTTGTAAAATTCTTGAGCATTACCCTTGACAAAAAGTGGTGAAAGCACTATTATTAACCATAACAGACAGATTATGTCTAGGAATCTTTACCCAAAAAGAAATAGTTATATTAAGGAAAGGGGAACTATAATCATGACAAAGATTAAGAATACGAAGAAAGGCATGGCTAAGAAAACCTTAAGTATGTCTCTCGTCGTTGCAATGCTGGCAACCTCTAACGTGCCGGTTTGGGCTGCTGAGTTCAGCGATGGAAGCGACGCAGATGTTGCAATTACATCAGAAGCTCCGGTTGCTGAAGATACAGATGCCGCTGATGCAGCCGCATTCTCCGATGAGGCTACACCAGAAGTTACAGAGAATACAGATGATATTGCAGATACTGCAACAGCAGCAACAGAAAAAGCATTATATTTTGAAAAAGCAGAAATTGGTAAATCAGTTTCATTTGCAGACGACAGTGTATTAAAAAATGCTGAAGGAAAAAATGTTACTGTTTTTGATTATGAATGGTTGATTGACGGAAGTCAGCCTGCCGATGATAACGGAAGTGCTATGGCTAATTCAGGTCAGGTACGTCTCGGAGGAACCGGAGCCGATGCTGCTACAATTAGAAATGCAATTAAACCGTTTACACCACAACCGAATCAGTTAGGTGGAAAACTTACTCTTAAAATTACAGGTGTCAAGGGAACTGCCGAAGATTTTGAAGGTTTCACATATGAAACTCCTGCTGTAACTATTACTGCAAAAGATGTAACAAGTATTGTTGCTGGAATCAGCCAGACAGGTACTTTAACTTATGATGGTACAGCAAAAACATTAAAAGCAAGCGATGTAAATCTTACATATGCTGCAGGTTATAATGCTTCTAATGCTGGTATCACAGCTTCTGATTTCAATTTCACATATGATGGTGATACTGTGAATGCTACAAAAGCTGGTGAACCTGTCAAGGTTACTGCAACTGTTAATAAGCCTGGATACCAGGGTTCTCTTACGTTTAATATGACTATTAGCCAGAAAACACCTGCTGCATATTCTGATTCTGATAAAGAATTAACAGATAAGACAAAAAATGATTTAGCTGTTAACTTAAAGAAGACTCAGTATAAATATACAGGTTCAGCTATTAATCTGTTAACAAATGTAGAAGATAATTTTACCTTAAAGAGCAATATTTCCGGAAACACATTAAAGGCTAAAGCAATTACTAGTGTTAATCTGGTTGATGGTACTCTTACAAATGCTGGTGATTCTGCAAAAGTAAAAGTGTCTATTACTAAAACAGGCGATGACGAGTTGAATCGTAACTATGCTGTAGGTGCATTTGATTCCAGCAAAGGTATTGGATATACTACAGCAGAGAAAGCTACTGTTGTTGCCCGCGATTTAAGTACATGTGCAATTGATGATATCAGTATTGGACTTTTGAAATCAAAGAATATCACTAAAGCAGATATTAAGAAGCTTCTTTCAATCTCAGAAGGAAAAGAAACTCTTAGCACTAATACAACATTTATGGATAATGTGGATATTGAAGTTGATACAGATGCAATCCATAAAGGTGGAGAAGGTACTTATACAGTTGTTGTAAAACCAACAGATACTACGAAGAATGTGATTAATAGAAAGACTATTAATCTTTATGTTGCCCAGAACAACATTGCAGATGCTACTTTAGTTACTAAAGATGGTCAGTTAGCTGCTAAGACAGAATTAAATTCTTCAACTGACTTAGGTGATGAATTCTATCAGGGCGGTTCTGCTGTTGAAAAAACTGCCGATCAGTTAGGCACTATTGTAATTCAAGGGTCTACTGATGTTGTTCTGAAAGCTGGTACCGATTATAAGGTGATTTATGAAAACAACACTAATGTTGGTAAAGCCAACGTTTATTTACAGGGAATCAGTAGTACATTAGGTGGTAAAAAATGTATTGGTACATTTGACATTAAACCCGCAGAAATTACTTCAACTACAATTACTGTTCCAGAATCAGTAGCTTATGACGGTTCTAAGACAGAGGCTTCTGAATATCTGAAAAAATCCGATATCAAAGTACAGGCTAAGACATATACCTGGACTAAGAAAACTGTTGGATCTACAGTTAAATTTGAAAAAGTTGAAAAATTAATTGATGTACCGGATACACTCTATAAAACTACATTTGCTGCTGATTCTAGCACTCTCAGTAGTGGTAAAATAGTTGATGGAACAAAGTTAACTACTACTGTAAAAGAAGCAGACAAAATTGACACAACAAGTGATGCATATAAAAATTATGGCATCTCTCAATTAACAGGCGGTGTAACAGCATCTAAGAATACAACAGTAGCTACTTTATCCATTGCAAACGCAGATGTAACTGTAGTTGGTGCTCCATTCGTTTATACAGGAAAAGAAATCAAACCTGATTTAGTTGTAAAAGATGGTAACCGCACACTTGTAAAAGATGTTGATTATGAAGTAGTATCTACTGTAAATGCAACAAATGCGGGAACAGCTAAGATTACAATCAAAGGTAAAGGCGATTACAGCGCAGCTAAGACAAAGACTGTAGAGTTTACCATTAATAAGGCAGATTTGTCAAAAGTGACTATTACTCCTAAGAAAGCATCTGTTACTGCTAATAAGTTTACATATTCAGGAAGTAAAATTGCTCCTGCAATTGCTGATTATGACATTAAACTAGGTGATGTAACTCTTGATTCAACTGCTGAAAACCTTAAAGTTACCTATCCAGCAAGTTCTTCAGCAAATGTAAATGCTGGTAAAGAAGCAGGTAATGGAACACTCTCAGTTAAAGATACAGCAAAGAATCCAAACTTTGAAGGGACAAATGCATTCAAGTTTGATATTGAACAGGCAGAATTAGCTGAGAATGGAATCTTTACACTTTGGAAAGATGGAAAGGTTGTTGGATTTGATAAAACAGCTACATCTGAAAGTAGCGTTTCATCCTTTGCGCCAATCTTTACAAATGATGGAACAGAGCATACTTTTGATAAAGTAACTTACAAACCAGCTGATTCCAAATATAAAGAAGGCACTGATTACGAAGTTAAATACTACAACAATGTTCGTGGAGAAGTTGCTGCCATCTATGTAAATGCATTAGGTAATTACAAAAATAAAGATAATAACAAATTTGCGGACAAGAAAACAACTTATACTGACGCAAGATTCTTTAAGATTGGTGCTATTGCTATTAAGAAATCTGATGTCAAAGTAGCAAATACTGAATATGCTGGCGGAATCGCAGTTAAACCAACAGTAACCGTTACTGTAAATGGAAAAACTCTTGTAGATGATTCTGACTATAAGATTGAAACAGTAGGCGATGCTTCTAACGTAACTGCTAAAGATAAGATTTTAAAAGCAAAATTATATGCAAAAGATGGTTATGTATTAGATACTGCATCATGGGGTGCAGACATTAAGACAGATGCAGACGGTTCTTATGTAGAACTTACATGGAAAGTTGTAGCAAAAGATCTTAAGAACACAACCGTAACTGTTGATAAAGATGGAAATGTAACCGTAATGAATGGTTCCGTTGTTGTTCCATCCAAGGAATATGATGTTAAATTCAGTGAAGACGGAAAGAAAGTAACTGTAACAGCTAAAGCTGACAGCAAAAATTATACTGGTTCCAAAGAAGTTGATGTTGACGCTGTTAAAGTTGGTGCTCCAGTAATCAATACTGTTAAAGTATCTGGTAACAAAGCAACAGTAATTCTTTCCGACGAAGCAGATGGTGCATCCGGATATGATTATGTAATCTCTACATCTAAAGATCCTTCAGATAAGGAAGCACGTATCGATGTTGTTAAGAATCAGGTTCAGACAACCGCAGCATTTAAATATGTTCAGCAGGGAACATACTATGCATATTGCCATGCTTGGAAACGTGATGAAAATGGTAAGAAAGTATTCGGCGAATGGTCTAATGTTTATCCATTCTCTGTAACTGCAATAACACCAGACACACCAGAAATCCTCAGTGTTAAGACAAAGGGTTCTACAATCACTGTAACATACAAAGAATCCGCTAACTCTACAGGATATGACGTAGTTCTCGGAAAAGGTTCCAAGAAAGAACATGGCGAGACACGTCCATATCAGTATGGAAAATACAAAAAATTAAATGTTAAACCAGGTGTATGCAAAGCTGTATTCAAGAACATTCCTGCAGGAACATATTATGTAGGAGTACATTCCTGGAACAGATCAGCTTCTGAAAACGATAACAAAGTATTCAGTAAGTGGTCAAATCTGGAAACTGCTAAAGTTAAATAATCCATTTGGGTAATTAATACAGATTCCTAAAAAAGAAAGACTCTGCGTGTAACAGCCAGGGTCTTTCTTTGAATATTTTTTTATATTTAGCAACAGAGGAAGGAGTTTGATCGGCATTGTGTAAAGATTTTATAAAAAACATATTTTTTTCAGCAATGATCTTTCTGATGACCCTGTCAAAGCTCAGAAAAGAAAAGATTTATATACAGATATGATCGCACAGATAATCAGCGAGTCACTATTCTTTTTTCAGGATGATTACTATAATGCTGATATTTCAACGTTTCACAGATTTCTCAGTAATTCACAAGTTGCTTCATATCTGCCAGGACCTGTTTTTGTCAGGACAGGTGTTTCATCCGGAACCCGGATGGAGATGGGAACTTTCACATCAACCCCTTCGCTATAGTCTATCAGAGCATAATATTCACCGGGTCCCAGATAAACATCGTAATCATTATCTGTAATCTGTTTAAAGTTGCTGTCCAGAAGGCTTCCTGTATACAGGTTACCTATAGAGTCAGCCATCCAGTCCGACAGACATTCATCCATTGTTGCTTCGCAGGTTTTGGTATCATCGCTCAGTTTTAATATTAAGCCTGTAAGATCAATGGTGTTTATACCGGTAATACTACCTAACAAATAAGAGGATTTATCAGGTCCTTTGACCAGCTCCAGTTTATCAGGTCCAATAACTTCATCTTCATCATCAAGTGCCGCAGACTGTTCATTGGAGCTGACATCAATATTTTCTTTTCAATCAGGCTGTTCAGAGTACGTACTGCTTTACTCTTTTCCATTTCTGCTGCTTTCTCAATTTCTGATCTTGACATTTTTTCTTTTCCCTTAAGGATGTTGACCAGGTATTCCTCTTCGCTGATTCCGACAGGAAGAGGATATTTACTGGAAGTACCAGCTGATGAAATTTATGCTATATTAAACGGAAATGAAATTAATATTGCTAAGAACTTTACTTTATCATACGGTGAAAATCTTAACATTGGTGAATTTCAGGACAGCCCCTTATATTTTTTTATTTCGTATTCTTTTGAATATTTCATACTGACGTTCCAATTCCATTTTTTCATCTGTAAACAGGCCTTTTGCTTCCAATATTCGCTCAATAGCCTGAGATGGATCCATTGTATGATATGGCAAAAACAGCCCTTTCAGTTCCTTTGGCTTTACGATCTTATAGACTTGCATGGAAGTTAATTCGTAGGTTATTACAAAATACCTGTAAATATATCCAATCCAATACATTTCGTTACGGGTATATTTCACAGAACCATAATTAGAAAACCCATATTCTTCATTAACCAGCTGCAGGATATCCTCTGCCTGGATATTACTTTCCAGTACTGATCCATCATCAAGCCTTTTAGCTATTCGACTCCTCATAAATCGCCTGATAAAAATCTCTGAACTTGACTCCATTTTATCAATTGACTTTTCAAATGCTGTTGCCTGAAGTTCACATAAAAGCACTCCATCCTTATTCATCCTTTTCATATATTGGTCACCCCTTTATGACAGAATCTCATCAATATATCTTCCCTGCCCTCTATATTGCCTTTTAGCTAATTTAACTTTGTCATCACCCAGTTTTGACTCTTCAAGTCTTATATTTTTATAGTATTCCCTTTCATTATTTGATATATAGCATCGTTCTGTTAATTTTATCTGGGATACAGCCTTTTCAGTCAGAAAAATATACTGCATCCCAAGATTTGTGGCAGCAAGACAATGTTTACACTGTTCATCTGTAAGGTCTCCGGCGATAAATGAATTAATGATTTGAAACATACGGTTATCTGCAATTGGAGCAATTATGTAATCACAGTTCCGTGACTGTTCTATAAGTGCTTTTACTGCCGGATGATCCTTATACTCATCCAATGTTCCCCTATAGTAAGCAATCGTCATCATCCATTCCTGATTTACTTCATATCTCTTGCATTTCAGATCTCTGTCATCAAATCTGATATAATATACGGAAGAATTACCAAACCCTGAAACAAATGATATTGCCTGCTCATAACTTTCTCCTGTATAAAATCCCTGCCCAAAATCATTATTTTTTCTTCCCTTATGAATATCAATCTCTCCGCCAATTTCAGTTTTAGCGCCATGAAAAAGCAATTTTTCATTTGCACCTAAATCATCTCTCCAGAACATTTCCTTTAATTTGTTTATCTTTATGTTTTTATCAAATGCAAACGAATATACTGCTTCCAAAAGCCTTGCCGATGGTTCTGTTTTTTTCAGCTCGGTTCTTGAGATCGTCACCTGCTCTACTCCGATTTTTTCTGCAAGTTCACTTTGAGAAAATCCCAGAATCTCTCGTATAGACTTCAGATCCTCTGAAAAATTATATTCCATATTCATCACCTCAAACTTATTTATAGCATATTACTTAAATAAGTTCAATTAAAAATTTTATTTGCAACTGGTAAATACCGAATCTGTTTCCCAGAGTGTTTAGGATTTAAACAGTATCGCCTTCTCTGTTTTTTCAAAAGTCAAAATATGGTGATGAAATTCAATTTCAAGCGAAAGAGAAAAAACAAACGACACATTTGACGGGGTAAAATTAAAATTGTGGGTAAAATTAGAAAGAACTTCTCCTGTTTTTTATGGAAATCCATTAGATACTGGAATCCCGAAAATAGTGTATTATATTTTACTCTGATATAAGTAAAGAGCCCCGGACCAGATGGACCAAAGGCTCTTACTGATAGAGGTTTCCGTTTACCAGTATTTTTTTACATAATTGACAGCTTCTTCCTGTGACAGGGAAAATTCATTCATGATGTTTCTGACTGTATCTGTCTCACTGATATTAAAATTCCTGCAGGTCCTTACAGTCGCACGAATGCCTTCAAGGATACCTTCCCATCTGCCTTCCTGACGGCCCTCCTGTCGACCTTCTAATCTGCCTTCCTGTCGACCTTCTTCGACACCTTCCTGCCTTAACTCTTCTAATGCATTACACATATTGATCTTTCCTCCTCTCTGCTCCAATTCCAAAGCATGATTGATCAGCTTCTGTGATTCTGTAATAGCACCTATCACAACGCCCAGATCTGCCGGGATATCATGGTCACTGTAGACTTCTTTGATCTTCGCATAATCCCTGGCATAGATCAGACAGGTAACAGTAACTGTTGCAGGTAAGACGTTGGTAGAGGGCAAAGATTACAAATTAAATATCCGTCCTCAGTCTGCTGATGATGACTTTACATATCCAGATTCCGTTATTAATGCAACTAATGGTAAAATCTTCTATGTAGATGTTGTTGCAATGGGCGGCTATACATTTGATAATGTTGCAGGTGGCAACACCTTTGCATGGGGAATTGATAAATTCGATTTTGCAGCAGCAAATGTTACTTCTTCTGGTGATACTGTAACAGTTAAAAATGGCAATATGACTGTTGATCCATCTGACTATACAGTAACAAAAGATGAAACAGCTGGCACTGTAACAGTTGCAGCTAAAGAAGGAAGCAAGAACTATACAGGTTCTCAGACCGTTAAGATGAATAACGTTCAGATTCAGGCTCCTGTAATCAGTAGCGTTAAAGTTGTTGGTAATAAAGCTACTGTAATCCTTTCTGGTGAAAGCAATGGAGCAAGCGGATATGACTATGTTATCTCCAAAGCAAACGACTACTCAACAGAGCGTGTTGACGTAACAAAGAACCAGATTAAGACAACAGGTGACTTCAAGTATGTACAGCAGGGAACATATTACGCATATCTGATATTTATGAAGAGATATTCAGTGACTATAGTTATGGATTCAGAGCCGGAAGAAGTTGTCATGATGCCATTCGACAGGCATTGGAATACTTGAATGATGGGTATGAATGGGTAGTGGATATAGATATAGAACAGTTTTTCGACAAGGTAAATCACGACAAATTAATTCAGATACTAAGAGAACAAGTAAATGACAGTACCACATTAAATCTGATTCGGAAATATCTGAAAGCAGGTGTAATGGAAAACGGCTTGGAAAAAACAACTATTACCGGTGTGTCGCAAGGAGGTCCTCTTTCAGTCGTATGTTCAAATGTCTACTTGGACAAGCTGGACAAAGAACTGGAACATAGAGGACTCCGCTTTACAAGGTATGCAGATGATGTATTAATTTTCACTAAAAGTGAAATGGCGGCTAACCGGGTGATGAACTCCATAAGTGATTGGCTGGAACGGAAACTATTTCTAAAAGTAAATGCAGCAAAAACGAAAGTAGTCAGACCGATGCGAAGCAAATACCTAGGATTCACATTTCTGAAAAACGGTGGAGAGTGGAAAGTAAAACCTACCAATGAAAAGAAAAAGAAGCTTAAAAAGAAGCTGAGTGAATATCTGAAGAGAGGGACAGCAATAGCAAGACCTCTTGTGGTTACAATCAAGCGAGTAAATGAGATTGTGCGAGGATGGATTAATTACTTTAGAATCGGGTTGATGAAGCAATTTGTGGAAGAGCTTGGACAATGGCTAAGACACAAAATAAGAATGATAGTCATGAAGCAATGGAAGAAGCCGAAAATCATCTACAGAAACCTAAGTTATCTAAACAGGAAGAACCGAAACGGATTCAGTCAGGAAGATATTCATAAAGTTGCAAATTCAAGACTTGGGTGGTACAGAAGAAGTGGAATGAACGTGGTGAATTTCATTATCAGTAAAGATTTACTTGAAAATAGGATAAAAGATGGAGCTGGTCTGCTCAATCCCTTATCCTATTACTTAGCAAAAGTTGGAATATAAGTTGTAGAGCCGTATACGAGACCCGTACGTACGGTTCAATGGGAGGGGCGAGATAATTATTCTCCCTCTACCCTATTAAAGTAAAAAGGATTGGTCAGCCGAAAAACTGATCCATCTTTTTTCATACAAGCAGAAATCCTCATAAAGAATCCTCAAACCAGCTCCTCATGACAAACCCTCAACAAGTTTAATTACCCGGTTTTAACCATTATTACTTGTTGTCACTTTTCAAACATATGATTACTGAAATCTAGCAATTATATCTTTGTTATTATACACTGATTTGTTATCCAAGAATATTTTCTTTGTAATAAATTTATTAATATCATTATATCAGAATTTCATGTATAATATTTTCAATAAATGATTCAAAATATAAATGAAAGGTAGGAAATTATTTATTATGGAAGAAGATAAAAATATTGCAGATAGCATTTTTAAAGAAAGAAGAAATGAAATTCACATTCAATTAGAAGAAACAGAAAGTCTTATTAATCAATGCGATGAAAAAAACGCAATTGCATATATTTCAAAGTCTGAATTAGAAGAACTTTGTTCTCTTTTGGAAAAAGATGAACTTACACATAGCAATGATATGGTATTTGATTTAATAATTGATTATGCAAAAAAAGAAATAGAAGATGAACGATTATTAGAACTTATAAATAATTTAAAAATTGGGAATGTAGATGAGAAAGATATATTTATTGGAAGAGCATATCCTAAATATTATGATAACTCCTATTATATAGAAATTTCAAGAAAAATGGATCATCAAATAAGATTATTATCTGATGTATGGGCTTCTTATTATATGATTGATAAAAGTCACTTATCAGCGGAAAAGCAACTTTTTACTAAATTATTGCAAATAAATTTGCAAAGATTCCAGACAGCTTCTGACGAAACTAAGGAATATAATGAAATACAATATGATATGGCTCAATACGAAAAATCTGGAAATAATTTTACAGACGTTTATATAACGTATAGTAGAGAAATAAATGAAATAGCATTAGCCACTTTAATAGGACATGAAATAGGACATCATTATTTAGGGCATACTGATTCCGATAATGAAAACTCCGAAAATGCTAAAATAAAAGAATTAAAAGCTGATGAGTTTGGAATAGAATTTGCATTTAGATATTTAGAAAGTGCTTATTCAAATGATACATCATCTTATAGCATTCATCAACTAGTAGCTATATATGTTCCGTTAATTGTTAGTGTGCAAATGGTGGGTAAATCTGAATTTAACATTTTTAAAGATCAAAAAGAACATCCAGCGATAATCAAAAGAATCGCTAAAATAAATTTAACATTATCTAAAGTATTAGATAATGTTAAATTTATTAATGTTAAAAAGAACGTTCATAAGTTATTTACTTTGCTTAAAATGAAAGACATTTATATAATTAGTGAAAAAATCGCAAATGAAATTGAACAAAAACTAACAACTGATATACCCCAAAATAAAAATTTTTGAATAGGAAATAGATGCTATCAAAATGGGATAGCCTTATTTATAATATAGCATAGAGCTTACTGTTGAAAGTTAGAATCTCCTTATAATCGAATTCCTAGCCACAATCGTCGACGGCATAATAATCGGTTCTGCAGGCGCAACATTACATCCCTGTTCAATCATATCCCACACTAAATTCGCCGCCGTCTCTCCGAGTTTTCGGCGGGGATGTTGGACTGAGGTGAGGTAGCAATCGCCATCCAGTTTGATATTCTGATTGTCAAATCCTACAATTGACAAGTCTTGCGGAATGCAGATTCCTTTTTGACTGAGGTCGTGGTAGATTTCTTCTGCCAGCATATCGTTGTAGCAAACGAGGGCTGTACATTCCATTAAATCATCCAAGGAATACTCAACACTATATTTATTCTGAATCCACATTTCGTGGTTGGAATGGAACCACCAGATATGGCGGTCATCGACCTGCAGTCCTACTTCGAAGAGTGTTTCTGCATATCCCTGGAATCTTCGGATTCCCTGCAGATCGTCTTCTTTAAAAATCCCTGCAATTTTGTATGTCCTGCGTCCAGAAGCATCTGCTGTCTGGAGGGGTCTGACCGTGCGTCCAGCAAAGGGTATATAGTCCGGTGGGTGGAAGCCCCATCAAATAAGCTGTTAACCACAGCATTTGAAGCGAGTCTTGAGTCTGTTACGGTAACGTGCAGGCTAAGCGTAGACAGCAAGATAGCAGGGATAGCTATGGAGCACCGAAATCCCAAAGTATCAGAGGGTCGACACCGTGGTCAGGGTGGAAGACAATATATGCACTTATCGTTATGGTGAGATTTTGCATGCCTCTGCGGTGTTGTTGAAACTATTCATGTCAGACAGGGACTATATGTCAACTGGAGAGGACCTGCATTTTCTTTTCAGAGTGTGTAAATGAAAAGTATGTCCGCCAACCAAAAGATGTAGGACGGATTTTGCGGACATTCAAAATAAAAAAGAATGTGGAGGTAACAGACAATGGCAAAATCATTATTTGAGGAACTGGGCGGCAAATACGAAAGGCAAGGGGATTATTTGATACCGTGCTTAACTGTACCCGCCGAAGAAGAACAGGCAATAGGCATCTGGGGGCAACGGCATTTAGATTATCTAAAACAGTACCGTAAAGTTACATACACCAATCTTCTTACAAGCGGCAGGCTAAACGCCTACCTTGCCGACATCAACAGACAGGCACAGGAACGCTTTGAAAGGCTCATAGAGGGTATGAAACAGGCACAGGGCATAACGGAACAGCTAAAGGCAGAAAACGCCTTAGAATGGACAGGATGCCTCAATAACATAAGGGCTTGTGCGAGGGAGATTGTGGAAAAGGAAATTATTTTTGCATAAACAGATGATTAGTGGCAGGGGGAAATCCTGCCGCTTTTTCTGCTTTAGTTTGTCAGCTTGACAAATAAAGGGTTAAGGAATATAATTAGATTCAGTATTATACAAGGAGT
>OLSJ01001517.1_pt1 | contig 13945 bp, 10 predicted proteins | sample 1672151 | NCBI WGS metagenome assembly OLSJ01 (sample SAMEA3136653, study PRJEB25190) | human gut metagenome | biome: human gut; feature: human-associated habitat; material: faeces | place: Austria | collected 2013 | reverse complement strand
CGGCCGAAGTGCAGACGCTGCTCGCCGATGCGGGTTCCGACGGCGGCGACGCCGACGGCACGGACGCCTTAGCCGAGGCGCTCGACGGTTTCGACCTGGACCTTTCCTCCTACCTGCCCGTACAGGACGTGGAGACCGCCTACCTGCACGGCACCGAGGACTGGAAGATGTTCGACTTCTACGGCCCCGTGTTCATCGGCATCTTCGTGTTCGCTTTCGTGTTCCTGACCAGCGGTATGTCGCTCGTGAACGAGCGCGGCGCGGGCACCATGACGCGCTTTCTGGCCACGCCCGTGAAGCCGGCGCAAATCCTCGGCGGCTACACCGTGGGCTTCGGCCTGCTGGCGCTCGCGCAGGCCGCGGTCGTCCTGTTCATCGCGCTCGCGTTCATCGGCTTCCCCAACGAGGGGCCCGTCTGGCTCGTCGCGTTCGTGGTGGTGTCGATGGCACTCGCCTCGGTCACGCTGGGACTGCTGGTGTCGGGCCTAGCCAAAAGCGGGTTCCAAGTCATCCAGCTCATGCTGCTGTTCGTGGTCCCGCAGATCCTGCTGTCGGGGCTGTTCGACCTCGCAAGCGCGCCGGAGTGGATGCGGGTGCTCAGCCAATGCTTCCCCATCACCTACGGCGTGGACGCGCTGCGCGCCATCATGCTGCGCGGCGCCGATTTCGCCAGCGTCGGCTTCGACCTTGCTATGATCTGGGGATTCATCGCGCTCTTCTTCGTCTTGGCCGCCGCCAAGTTCCGCAAGAAGCGTGCATAGGGGCCACCCGAAAGCCCGCATTGACGCCCCCCTCCCTCCGGGGGGTTATACTGGAAGCGCGTGAGGGCGGGTCGTCGAGCACAAGCGACGCAGCTCCCGCACCTCGCACCGCAACGAGACCATCCCCTATTCGAAGACGGCATCCAACTCCGAGACATGGTGCACCTTCGCAAGGACGCCTGAGGGGCTAGAAACGACGCTCGAATGCGATGTTCGCTCGATCGAAGGGGAACTTCTCCTTATCCACGGGCATTTCCACGAAACCGAATTTCCTGTACAAGTGAATGGCTTGCACGCAGTTCGTATTGGTGACGATGATGACCCTGTCGACCCCTCTTTCCCGGGCGTAATCGATGCACGCCTTCAAGCAGGCGCTCCCCGCTCCGGTTCCGGTGTACATCCCCTTAGCAGCGAACTTCATGATCTCCCAATCGCCATCCTCCCGAGGACCGATCATGCAGCAGGCCATAACGGCACCATCGTCATCGAGCGCAAAGAATATCTGTCCGCCGGCCTGGATGTATCCTTCGATGTTGCTCAGCTCTCGTTCATCTTCGGGCTCCATGACGAACATCTCCGATATCCAAGCCCGGTTCAACTCGACGAACTCGTCTTTGTATTCGGGAGAATAGGGGATTATCTTCATTATGCATCGTCTCCTTTGCCGAGCAGTTCGATTATCGTATTCAAAGCGTCTGCCACGCGTGCTCGCTCGTCAGGAGCCAACGGGGCGAGAATCCTTGCTACATCCTCGTTGGACATCTTGACGAATTCCTCCGCCCGTCTGGAACCTTTGCCGGTCAGGTGCAGCTCGTACGAACGCTTGTCAATGCTGGATGCCGTTTTGACGAGGTAGCCGTTTTTCTCATGCGCTGCGATGATGCGACTCAGGTAGCTCTTATCGATGTTCATCGCTTTGGCGATGCATGCGGCGTTGCAGCCTTCGTTTTCACGAATCTCGAACAAGACGCGCGCTTCCGTCGCAGAGTATTCGGAACCTAAATAATGGTTGCCAAGCAGATTCATAAGAGGCATGTAGAAGCGATTGAACTCCCTGACTTTTTGCACTGCGAGATCGATATCCACGACCGCTCCATTTGGTAGACAATAACAACTACCTTACTATGCTAAAATTATTTGTTGTATTTGTCAACTATTTTGGGATTAGGACTCATTCGCGGCGAGCGAGAAGCGGTTCGCCAGCTGACGCACCCGCTTCCCGCACCCCCCTACAGCACGACGCCCAACACCACGACGCAAGCCACCAGCGCGACCGCGACCGCCATCACGGCCACGTCGTAACCCGCAAACGGGTACTCCTTGTAGCCGCTCGCCACGCCGCGCAGGTTGAAGCCGCGCACCTCCGCGGCGATGGCGGCGCTGTTGGTCTTGCGCACCGACGACACGAGCAGCGGCACGCACAGCGGCACCATCAGGCGCACCTTCCGCACGATGCCGCCCGCGTCGAACTCCACGCCGCGCGCAGTCTGCGCCTCCATGATGCCCTTCATGTCGTTCATGAACAGGGGGATGAAATGAATCGTGGACGTGAACGTGAACGCGTACTTGTAAGGCACGTGCAGCACCTTCACCACGGCGTTCGTGATGTCGTTCATCTTCGTGACGTAGAACACGAGGAACAGCGGGATGGCGGCGGCCATGAGGCGCACCACCGTGGTGAGAGCCGCCAACAGGCTTCCCGTGCCGATGTAGCCCCACGGAAGCTCTGCCAGCACCGCTCCGCTCGGCGTCGTGAGGATCTGGACGACGGCGAGGATCAGCGAGAACGCGAACACCGCCTTCGCGAGGCCGATGGCGGGCCTCATCATGCCGCACGTCGCGGCCAGCGCGAACCCGACCGCCAGCAGCACGGCCAAGAACACGAGGTTGCCCGAGCAGAAGCACGCGACGGCGAACAGCGCGGCCGCCGCCAGCTTGGCCACGGGGTTCATGCGATGCAGCAGGCTGGTGCCGGGCACGTATTCGAGAAACGAGCTCATGCGCACACGCTCCTTTCGACGTCTTGGGTTGTTCGAGCCTCTTCGACGACGGCGGCCAGCATCTCATCCACCGTGTTGGCGCGGGCGACGGCCGTCTCGGCGAGCCGCGGCATGTCGCGCGCCAGTTCAAGCGACAGGTCCACGATCTGCGGCGGAACAAGCGAGGCGCGCTCGAGCGTGTCGCGGTTGCGCAGCACGTCGAACGTGGGGGCGTCGTCCACCACCGTGCCGCCGCTCATCACGATACAGCGCGTGGCGTAGTCGGCCACCACCTCCATGTCGTGGCACACCATGATCACCGTGGCGCCCTGCTCGTGGATGCGGCGGATGATGGCCATGACCTTCTCGCACTCGCGAAAGTCCAGTCCTGTCGTGGGCTCGTCGAGCACCACCACCGGCGGCGCGAGCACCACGATGGACGCGAGCGCCAGCAGCTGGCGTGCACCGCGGTTCAGCAGGAACGGGTCGTCGTCGGCATCGAAGCCGAACTCCTCGATGATGGCGTCCACGCGCACGTCGGCCTCGGGACCCGCCTGCCCGAGCGCCTTGAACCCGAACAGCAGCTCCTCGCGCACCGTGTTGCAGCAGATCTGGCGGTCGGGATTCTGGAACAGGAAGCCCACGCGCCGGGCCAGCTCGCTCGTGCGCAGCTCGGTCGTGGGCACGCCGTCGACGAGCACCTGGCCGGCGTCGGGCTTCAGCAAGCCGTTCACCAGGCGCATCGTGGTGGACTTCCCCGCCCCGTTCGTGCCCACGAACGCGACGAACTCGCCGTCGCGGATGGTGAAGCTGACGCCCTTGAGGATGGGCAGCGTTGCCTCGTAGGACGCGTGCACGTCGTCGAACTCGATCATGCGAGCACCTCCTTCAACGCCTCGCGCGCTTCGCGCACGTTGCGGACGGACGCGCCGCCGTACAGGCCCTCGGCGCGCAGGCGGTTCATGAGCGTGGTCGAGCGCGGGCAGTTGACGCCGATCCGCTTGAGCTCGTCCGAATGCTCCAGCACCTTCGCGGGCTCGTCGGCGAAGCGGACGCGCCCCTCGTTTACGATGACCAGCATATCGGCGTACTGCGACAACAGCGCGATCTTCTGCTCCACCACCACGACGGTGGTGCCGTGCTCGCGCGCATAGCGCGCCAGCAGGTCGAACACCGCTTGCGAGCTGGCCGGATCGAGCTCGGCGGTGGGCTCGTCCAGCACGAGCACCCGCGGGTTCAGCGCCAGGACGGACGCGATGGCCACCTTCTGCTTCTGCCCGCCCGAGAGCGTTGCGATCATACGGTCGCGCAAATCGGCGATGCCCATGTCGTCCAAGGCCTGTGCGACGCGCCCTTCGATCTCGCCCTTCGGCACGCCGAAGTTCTCCAGCCCGTAGAGCACCTCGTCCTCCACGACCGACGTGACGAACTGGCTGTCGACGTCCTGGCAGACGCTGCCCACCAGCCGCGACACATCGGTGAGCGCGACGTCGCAGGTGTCGAGCCCGTCCACGGTCACCGAGCCGTAGAAGTCGCCCGGATAGCAGTGCGGGATGATGCCGTTGAGCGCATAGGTGAGCGTCGACTTGCCCGAACCGGCCGCGCCGGTGATCCCGACGAACGCGCCGTCCGGAATGGCAAGGCTGATGCCGCTCACCGCGGGCCGCTCGCTTTCGCGGTACTGAAACGTGAAATCGCGTATCTCTATCATGTCGAGTCTTTCTTCCGAATCGCAGGTTGGCGTAGCAAGTCAGCGAGGGCGGCCGCAGGCCCGCGGAATCCCTAGCGCTTGAGAACCTTCTTCAGCGGCATGGCCAGAACCTGCACGAGGATGCAGTTGAAGGTGGCCGTGCCGAACACGATGGCCGCGTACGTGGCCAGCGCCACCATGACGTCGCCGCCCGTGGACACGACGTTGATGTAGACGGACAGCAGCGCGAAGGTTCCTCCGGACACCACCGTGGACACGAACGTGTTGACGAGCGGGTTGAGGTCGAGCCTGCCGCCGATGCTCATGGGCACCTTGACGAGCAAGCCGCAGGCCAGCGCACCGAGCACCTCGGAGGGGATGTTAAGAAGCGGCGTGGCGTTGAGCAGGGGAATCTGGCAGATGAGCCCCGCCAGAAGGCCGATGACGAGCGACTGGCCCAGCTTCGGGCGCGTTAGGATGATGGCCAGGCAGTACATGGCGATGATGAAGTTCGGCTTCATGCCCATCGACGAGAGCAGCGACCCCACCGTCAGCTTGAGCACGGCACCGGCCGCCAGCAGCACGGCGATGAGGATGAGATCCTGCGTGGAGAGCCCTGCCTTCTTGGGAGCCGCCGCCACGTCGCGCTTGCGCGGCGCTGCCGCCTTGCCCGCTGCGGCCGTCTGCGTAGCAACCTCGCGCTTGATCTGCTGTTCCATGTTCCTCAATCCTTTCTTGGCGGAGTTCCCGCCGGTTCGTTGCCCCTCCCGGGGCGTTTCGTTTGCCGGCACGAGCTTCGCGGTTGAGGAACGCATCGCCTCGCCTCCAAAGGTGCGCACGGCTGCCGCCGCGCTGCGCCGCATAAAAAAACACCTGTCCTTTGAGATAAAGGACAGGTGTTGTAACCTGCGGTGCCACCTTTATTGGCTCTGCGATGCAGAACCCTCTCACGAACATGCCAACACATGTTCTGCCCTTAACGCAGGCTCACGGTCCAGATACTCGGTCGGCTCGGCCCCGTGCGCGCCATGCCTTCCTTTCCCCTTTCCCTCGGCGAACCATTTACCATCCAGCTTACTGCGGGAATCCCAGCTGCGCCCGCTCTCTGTGAGTGCTCATGATGGCTTGACTTTCGCCTCATCGGTTTCAGCTATTAAGTTGTGGCGCATACTTTAGCACAACGCTTCGGGATGCTGTCAAGAGAAAATGCACGTTTTTTCAACGCAGACCGCAGTATCGCGGACCGTTGAGCCGTTGGCTGCGAGCCGGGAGCGCGCCCTAGCCCGCCGTGTCGTCCCCCGCAGAAAGGTACGTCGCTATCAGCCGGCGCGTCTCGGAGGATGTGGGCGCCGCCTCGCCGCAGACATGCAGCATCGAGCGCGTGCGCGCCAGGCCGATGGCCGTGGAGGACGCCACGAGCGCCTCCTCCTCCACCGACCCGCCCGCCAACATGCGGCGCTCGGGACGCTCGCACAGATAGGAGCGCAAGGCGGCGGCGATGGAGCGCTGCACGGCCAGAAGATCGCGCTGGCCATGGAAGAACAGCTGGGGCATGGAACGCAGCGCCTCGCGTCGCAGGCTCTCTATCTCGTCGTCCACGCCCGCGGACACGGTGGTGCTCACCACCCCCACGAGCACATCGAGGTAGCACGCCTCGTCATGCTCCGCCAGTATCTCGAGTAGGCGCTCGTCGTCGGGGAACGCGTCCATGCGTCCCATGATGACCGAGGCCTTCGAGGGGAAGTAGTTGAAGAACGTTTTCTTGGATATCTCTGCCCGCGCGCAGATGTCCTCCACCGTCACGCCGTCGTAGCCGCGCTCGATGACCAGCTCCAGCGCCGCGCGCTCCACCGCAAGCCGCGCTTTGAGCTTCTTGCGGTACCGCAGCCCCTCCGGCGATGCGTTCTCCCGACCGTGCTCCACGATGCGCGCAACCTCCCGTTGACGATGATGTGCCGTTTTCATGCAGGGTACCACAAGTTTCGACCGCGCCGCTTTTCATCTACCGAATGAATATTTATACTGGGTGTAAATTACCTCAGCCGCACATGAAGGCGTTCTCGAGGACGGGCGAAAGCCCGCTCGAGGGCGCCTTTGTTCGCGGCAGCACGTCTCTTAGCGGAAGGAATCAGGCATATGGGTTTGTCGCGCAAGCAGATCATCATGTTGGCCGTGCTCGTGTTCGGCACGTTCGTCACCGTCTTGAACCAAACGGTGGTGGCGCCCGCGCTGCCGTCGGTCATGGCCGAGATGAGCGTCGACGCTTCCACGGCGCAGTGGCTGACCACGGGATTCACCCTGGTCAACGCCATCATGATTCCCATCACGGCGTTCTTGACGGACCGTTTCACCACCAAGCGGCTCTTCCTCGTGTCCATGGCCATCTTCACCGCGGGCAGCGCGCTGGCCGGCTGGGGGCCGAGCTTCGCCGTGCTGCTGCTCGGCCGCCTCGTGCAGGCCGCGGGCGCCGGCACCCTCATGCCGCTGGTGATGATCGTGCTCATGTGGACGTTCCCCGTGGACAAGCGCGGCACGGCCATGGGCCTGTTCGGCATCGTCATCGCGTTCGGCCCGGCCATCGGCCCCACGGTTGCCGGCGTGATCATCGACCGCTACACCTGGCATGACATGTTCTATATCATCACCGTGCTGTCGGCCGTCGTCGTGCTCATCGGCGCGTTCGTGCTGGAGAAGGGCGGCGAGACGAACAAGGACGTCAGCCTCGACGTGCCGTCCGTCGTCCTGTCGTCGTTCGGCTTCGGCGGCCTCTTGTACGGCCTGTCCACCATCGGCTCGTACGGCCTGCGCGCCGACGCCATCGCGGGCACGCTCGTGGGCGTGGTGGCGCTCGTGTTCTTCTTCCGCCGCCAGTTGAAGATGGAACATCCCATGCTGCAGGTGCGCGTGCTGGCCAACCGCAAGTTCCTCATCGCCACCATCATCGGCATGCTCGTGCAGGGCGCCCTGCTTGCCGCCGGCATCCTCGTGCCCATCTACCTGCAGTCGCTCATGGGCTACTCGGCCACCGTGTCGGGCCTCGTGCTGCTGCCCGGCGCCATCATCATGGGCGCCATGGGCCCCATCGCCGGCCGCCTGTTCGACAAGCACGGCCCGCGCGTGCTGGCGCTCGTGGGCATGGGCGTGCTGACGCTCACCACGTTCTGCTTCGCGTTCCTGGGAACCGAAACGGGCCTGATTACGCTGACCGTGCTGTACACGGTGCGCCTGTTCTCGCTGTCGCTGGTGAACATGCCCATCACCACCTGGGGCATGAACGCGCTCGACAACGAGCTGGTGAACCACGGCACCTCGGTGAACAACACGTTCCGCCAGGTGGCGGGCTCGCTGGGAACGGCCATCATCGTTTCGGCGTCCACCATCGCCACGAACGCGAGCGCGCGGGTGATGACTCCCACGCAGGCCAGCATCTTCGGCATCGACGTGGCGTTCGCCCTGGCAGGCGTGCTGTGCCTCATCGGCTTCGTCATGGTGGTGGCGCTCGTGAAGAACAAGCCGGGCGAGACTGCCGAGCTCGACAAGGACAATGCACGGCGCACGGTGCTCGAGTCCATCATGAAGCGCGACGTGTTCACCCTGCCGTCGAACGCCACCGTGGCCGAGGCCATGAAGCTGCTGGTGGACAAGCACATCTCCGCGGCGCCGCTCGTGAACGCCGAGGGCAAGGCCGTGGGCTTCGTGTCCGACGGCGACATCATGCGCTACCTGTCGAAGCGCTCCACCATGATGATGGACCCCGTGGTCATGATCATGCAGACCGTGGACGCCGACGGCGGCAACAAGGACTTCGCCCGCAAGCTCGACGAGCTCATGGGCATGCAGGCGCTGAGCATCGGCGCGAAGGGCATCATAGGCGTGGACGTGCACGCCGACCTTCCCGAGGTGTGCCGCGTGCTGGGCGAGAACCATCTGAAGAAGGTGCCGGTTCTCGACGACGGCCAGGTGGTGGGCGTGATCAACCGATCCGACATCACCCACTACTCCATGGAGCAGTACCTGGCCGAGCGCGGCGACGAGGCGCTGGCCGCCGATAGCGGGGAGGGCCAGGGGCCGACCAAGCTCGAGCGCGCCGAAGAAGCCGCAGCCCTGCCGGACGACGAGGCCGTGGCGTCGTCCATCTAGCGGGCGGCGCACGGCGAACCCGGCCGATTTCGCAGCGAAATCGGCCGGGTTCGATCCGGAAATCGATAGCCCCCTTCCCCATGCTAGCATTCGAGGGTCAATGCTCTCGAAGGGGGTCCCCATGAGGAAACGCCTGCTCGCCCTAGCCCTGCTGACGACACTTGCCTGCGCGCTCGCTCCGAGCGTCACGTTCGCCGACGAAAGAGGCGCAACGCCCACTCCCGTCACGATCGAGGTCGGCGACGACGGCGCGCCGGTGAGCACGTCAGGCGATGGCTGGACGTACGACAACGGCGAGCTCGTGCTCGAAGCGGGATACGCGTTCGCGTTCACGGGCCACGCGTTCGACGTTTCCGGCGAGAACCGCATCTGGAACAGCGGCATCATTGTAGACGGCATCTTCGTCAACGGATCCAAGGGAAACGGTTCCACCGTGCACAACGAAGCGGGCGGCGTCATCCAGGGCGGCACGTTCAATATGCCCGTCAACAACTACGGCACCATCGAAGGCGGCACGTTCCACGAATCCGCGCACAACCACGGGAAGATTGCCGGCGGCACGTTCGACGACTACGTGACCAACAGCGAAGGCGCGGTGGTTTCGGGCGGCGTGTTCGAAGACGGCGGCAACAACAACAGCGTGGACAACTCCGGGACGATCGGCGGCGGCGAGTTCAACATCGGCGTCAACAACTCCGGAGCCATCGAAGGCCGCGGCGTGTTCAACGCCTACGTGCAGAACGGCAACGCACGATTCGGCACCGACAAGAACAAGTCCTGCACCATCTCGGGCGGCACGTTCAACTCGGAGGAGATGGACAACTTCGGAACCATCGAGGGAGGAACGTTTAACGGCGAAATCCTCAGCAGGGGCATCATCGCGGGCGGCACGTTCTCCTCCACCAGCACCGTTGCGAGCAACGACGAGGACACCACCGACGGCGGCGGCACCATATCTGGCGGCACGTTCGCCGGCCCCGTGACCAACGGCGACCCCGATCCCGACTGGAATGCGGCCGCCATCACCGGCGGCACGTTCGCAGGAGCGGTGACGAACTACGACGCCATCGGAGGCGGAACGTTCTCATCCATCGTGAGCAACAAAGAAGGCGGCACTGTCTCGGGCGGCATGTTCCTTGGCGACGTGACCAATCGGGGCGTCATCGAGGGCGGCTTCTTCGCACGTCCCATCATCATCGGCGAAGGGGGGACGGTGAGCTCGTGCACCTTCCCGGTGAACGCGAGCCTGGCCGGGCTCTCCCTTGCGGGAACCGGTGCCGAGCAGCCGGTCGCAACGTACGAGAAGGATGGCGAGGAGAGCAACTGCCTCACGCTCACGGCCGACACCGGCTATACGCTGCCCAGCTCGGTGAGCGTGCGCCTGGAAAGCGCAGACGGCCGAGAGCTGGTTGCCGGCACGGACTACACCTACAACGATGCCACCGGCGTCGTTGCCGTCAAGAAGGGCGCAGTCGCCGGTCCGCTGTTCCTCGCTGCGAGCGGCGTTCCCGCAATCGCCCCCGCACCCGAACCGACGCTCCCGACGCCCGGCTCCCAGCCTTCTTCGTCAAGCGCCACGCTTCTCGCCGCAACAGGCGACAGCGTGCAGCCGACCGTCGTCGCCGGCATCGTGCTCTTGGCTGCCGGGACGCTCGCAGCAAGCGCAATAGCCTGTCGAAAGCGCCGCGCATCACGACGGTGAACGCTGCGCGGCGGCTCTTCGGCCACCGCGCAGACTCCTTCTGCATGAAAGCGCTCGAGCACCACGCACAGTAGGGTGCATATCGCCGCTTACGACGCCAGCGACCACCCGGCGGTTTCGGTTTGCAGCTCCACCATACGGCGGTACAAACCGCCTTCGCGTGCCATGAGCTCTTCCGGCGAGCCTTCTTCCGCCACACGGCCCTCCTTCAGCACCACGACCTTGTCGGCGTTCGCCACGGTACGCATGCGGTGTGCGATCACGAGCACGGTCTTGCCCGCCAGAAGCCGCGAGAGCGCCGTCTGCACCTGCGTCTCGTTCTCAACGTCCAGCGAGGCCGTGGCCTCATCCAGCAGCACGATGGGCGCGTCCTTCAAGATGGCGCGGGCGATGGAGATGCGCTGGCGCTCGCCGCCCGAAAGACGGCTTCCGTTCTCGCCGATGGGCGTGTCGTAGCCCTGCGGCATGCGCAGCACGAACTCATCGCAGTTCGCGGCGCGGGCGGCGGCGAGAACCTCCTCGTCGGAAGCGCCGGCCCGGCCGAGCCGGATGTTGCCCATCACCGTATCGTCGAACAACACCACATCCTGGAACACCTCGGCGTAGTCTGCCAAGAGCGCCTCCGGCTCCACGCCCGCCACGTCCACGCCTCCCACGCGCACCTGTCCCGCATCGGCATCCCAGAAGCGAGCAGCCAGCTTGGCCACGGTGGACTTGCCTCCGCCGCTGGGGCCCACCAACGCCGTCACTTCGCCTTCGCGGGCAGTGAACGTCACGTCGCTCAGCACGCGCTCGCCCTCGCCGTAGGAGAACGACACGCCTTCGAAGGCCAGGTCGTGACCCGCCGGCTTGAACTCGATCGCACCTGCCTGCACAGGCTCGTCCTCAATAGCCTGCAGCCGAGCGATGTTCAGGCGCAAGTCCAGCAACTCGATGATGGTCTGCAGGATGACGTTCACCGGATCGTACACGCGCGTAACCGCCAGCAGGAAGCAGAAGAACACCATGAAGTCCACCTGCCCGTCCGCAATGAGCAGCGCACCTGCCAGCACCGTGGTGCCAATGCCGAGCCGCAAAAGCGCCTGGGCCGACGACGCGCTCACGCCAGCAGTCAGCTCCGCCCTGATCTTCGCATGCTCGAAGGCGTCTACCCTCTCTTCCACGCGCCCGAGAAACGCCGGGACCTGGTTCGTGGCGCGGATCTCGCGAGCGCATTCCAGGTACTCCTGGATGCCGTCGGCAAGCTCGAGGTTCGCCTCGTTGCGGGCGCGTCCTGCCGCTTGCTGAAGACGCGTGGTGGACAGCAGCACCGCCACTGCCACCGGGATAGGCCACAGCGCCGCCAGCGCCAGACGCCAGTCGAATGCGAGCAGGCAAACGGCCACCACCGCCGTCGAAATGGCTGCACCGAACAGCTGCGGCATGACATGGGAGAACATGCGCTCGTGATCGGCGCAGTCCTTCATGACCGCGCTCGTGAGATCCGACAGATCGCGCTGCCCGAAGAACGACAGCGGTAGCTGCCGCAGTTTCTCGGCCAGCCCGATGCGCTTGCGAGCGCTTTCGTTGTACACCACGTTGTAGGTGCTGTCGTACTCGAGATTCTGCGTGAGCAGCATGATGGCGAGCACCGCAACGATGGCCAGGAGATACGCTCCGAGCTCCGGCAACGGTTGCGACGGGTCGATCAAGTGGGACACGAACGCGCCCGTAACCGTGAACAGCACGCCGATGGGCGCCATGAGCACGACGTTGGCCAACGCTGCGGCCCCCACGCCGCGCTTGAAATCGCGCGCGCCCTGTTCGGTCAGTGCGAACTTATCACGCAGCATGGGTGCCGCTCCCTTCAATCCTCCACGTTACCGACGTGCGGTAATCGTTCCACATCTTCGCATACAGGCCGCCGGCCGCAACCAGCTCGTCGTGCCGGCCGCGCTCGACCACCCGGCCCCCGTCCAACACGCATATGACGTCGGCGCCCGTGACGGTGGATAGCCGGTGCGCGATCATGAGCACCGTCTTGCCCTCGCAGAGCCTCGCCAAGGCGCGCTGGATGAGCGCCTCGTTCTCCGGGTCAGCGAACGCCGTGGCCTCGTCGAGCACCACGATGGGCGCGTCCTTCAGGATGGCGCGGGCGAGCGCGATACGCTGGCACTCGCCGCCCGAGAGGTACACGCCCTTCGCGCCTACCTGCGTGTCCAAACCGTCGGGGAACTTCGCCATGATGTCGTCGCACTGCGCGGCGTGGGCCGCGGCCTCCACCTGTGCGCGCGTGGCGCCCGGACGCGCGGCGCGGATGTTCTCCAAAAGCGACGTCTTGAACAGGCGGTCGTTTTGGAACACGAAGGCCACCTGCGCCATGAGCTCGGAGGCGGGGATGTCGCGCACGTCCACCCCGCCCACGCTCACGCTGCCCGAATCCACATCCCAGAAGCGGGGCACGAGGCTGGCGGCCGTCGTCTTGCCTCCACCCGAGGGTCCCACAAGCGCTACCGTGGAGCCGGCGGGCACTTCCAAGCTCATGTCCACCAGCGCGTCTCCCAAAGCGCCAGGGTACGCGAAACCCACATGCTCGAAGGAGATCGAGCCATCGCGCGGATGCCCGGCCTGCGCCGCCGATGGCTCCGCCAGCGGCTTTGTCGCGAGTATCTCGTCGATGCGGCGCACGGAGTCCTGCGCCATCATGACGGCCTCGCTCGCGTACATCACCTTCGTCATCATGGTGGTAGTGATGGCCGAGAACACCGCATAGAACAGGAAGTCCGTCAGAAACGCTGCGAAATCGCCCGCGGCATGCGCCAGGAGGATGCCAGCGGGCACGAGCACGGCGAACGTGCCGTTGATGGCAACGAGCTGAACGACCTGAGGGCGCTGGCACGACTTCGAGTACTGGCAGGCCATGTCGCGGTAGCTCATGATAGCCTCGGAGAACGCGCGGAACGAATGCACCGTCTGCTGGAACACCTTCACCACGGGGATGCCGCGCACGTATTCCACGGCCGCCTTGTTCATGCGGTTGAGCGCGTCTTGGTAAAGCATCATGAACGGCATGCCACCTTTTTTCGTCCGACGCCCCATCATCCACCACATCATGAGCGCCGAGATGGCAATGGGAACGAGGCACACAAGCCCCATGATCCAGTCGAACGCGAACATGACCGCCACGAATGCCACCGGGGTGACGAGCGACCCCACGAAGTCGGGCAGCTTGTGCGCAAGCATGTCCTCGGTCTGACCGGCGCAGCCGTCCACCACGCGCCGCAGATGTCCCGAGGCGTGGGAGTCGAAGTAGCCGAGCGGCACGCGGCCCAAGTGGCCGAGCGCCTGCTTGCGCATGTTCGCCGCCGTGCGGAACGCCGCCAGGTGGGTGCACATGAGCGCCGCGAAGTACACCAACAGGCCCGTTGCCGAGAACGCGAACGCAAGCCAGCCCCAAAAGGCAAGCCCCTCCGCAGCGCTCCAGTTGGGGGCCACGGCCACGAGGTCGCGCAGCACGAACCACACGCACACCAGGGGCATGACCGCGAAGACGCCATTTACGCCCGCAAGGACACACCCCAGGACCGCGAGCTTCTTGCGCGAGCCCGCGAACCCGAGCAGTCGTCCGACGGCCTCTTTGGGGCCAGGCGGCGCTACGGGCATCGCCCTGTCAGCCGCCGGCGCGCGCCCGCTC
>OLSJ01001511.1_pt1 | contig 13984 bp, 6 predicted proteins | sample 1672151 | NCBI WGS metagenome assembly OLSJ01 (sample SAMEA3136653, study PRJEB25190) | human gut metagenome | biome: human gut; feature: human-associated habitat; material: faeces | place: Austria | collected 2013 | reverse complement strand
CGCCAAGTATGACCAGCGGCTTACTCCGACGCACCGGGTCCCGACCATGCAGCCGCCCCGCTGGCAGACTGTCCGTTCTGTTTTTTGGGGGTGTGAGGGAGTGGTGGTTTGCCGGAAGGGGATGAGCCATCAGCGCTGCGCTGGATGGCTGCAAAGGCTGAGTTTCCTTGTGGTTTGCCGGGAGGTGGTGTGGCATCGGCGCTGCGCTGGATGTGGGTGGGGTGAGTTTTTTTTGGGGGGTGTCGTGAGGGGATTGGGGATAGAGGCTGTTTTGGATAGGGTGTGGTGTTTTTGTGTAATATTTAAATTTATTTTTGGAGTATTTTGGATTATAATTATAGAAAAAGATGGTTGGCCTGATTGGTTGCCTGATTGACTGATTGACTGGTTGATTGATATCCGGAGTTTTGGTGACTGTTTTGTGGGACTTGAGAGATGAGCTTCGGATGTGTGCTGATGTGGCTTGAGAGATGGGCTTCGGATGTGTGTTGATGAGGGGTGTGTGATGGGCTTCGGAGGTTTGTTGGTTTGGTTTTGAGGGTGGTCTTTTTTTGGAGGGCTGCCTGGGTTTTGGAGGGAGTGGGTTGTATGTGTGATTATGTGGTTTTGCCGCTTTTGAATTCGTCTTTTGAGCCTGGGAGGGCTCGGGAGGTTGTTGAGGGGTTTGTGGATGTGGATTTGAGGAATATTGCGCGGGCTGAGCTTTTTTATTTTACGGGGCAGGCGGAGGAGTGTTGTGAGATCACGAGGGGGTATCTGTCCAGCAGGGTTATTGAGCTGAAGCTTTCGGCGTGTATTTTGTATGGGTATTCTAATCTGTCGCTGGGGAATGTGGCGGCGGCTAAGCGGGGGATGGAGGGGATCCAGTCCTGTGTGAAGATTGCTATGAAGAAGAAGGTTCCTAAGGATGTTTATGCGTCCTGTCTTCTGGCGGGGTATGTGGGGGCGGTTTTGCTTCATTTGCCTACGGATGGGATGCCTGCTTTTGGGGAGTACAGCAGGATGCTTCCTGAGGGGCTGAGGCTTTTTGCCACGTATGTGATGGCGCACCATACTTATCTTAACGGGGAGATATGGAGTGCTTATGGGATGGGGAAGGCTGCTTTGTTTATGGCGGAGAGGTCGTATCCGATCAGTATGACGTATATCCACTGTATGATGGCGGTGTGTGCGATCAACCGAAAGCATAAGCAGGAGGCACAGGAGGAGATGCTCCGGAGCTGGGAGCTGGCGAAGATGGATGGGTTTCTGGAGCCTTTTATTGAGCATCATGGGCTTTTGCGGGGGCTGATCGAGGCCTGTATCCGGAACCGGGATCCGGAGGCGTATCAGCGGATCACGGAGGGTGTGATTTCTTTCAGCAGGGGCTGGATGGCGCTTCATAATCCGGAAAACCGGAGAAAGGTTACGGGGGAGCTGTCGACGATGGAGTTTTCTATTGCCATGCTGGCAAGTGGGGGATGGACCAATAAGGAGATCGGAGAGCATCTGGGGATTTCCATTAATACTGTCAAGCATTACCTTACGGATATCTTTTGCAAGCTGAATGTCAAGAAGCGGGATGAGCTGAAGAAATTCATGTTAAAATAGTGACAGAGGCACTTTTTTTTGAAAAAACGGGCCTTACAAAACAACTGGTAGTGTTGTATAATAAATACCACAAATAGTCAGATTTTATTGGGAAATCAGACGAAAAGAACCAGTGAACGAGTAAGTTAAGAAGGAGGAGTTGAAGACTGATTCTCGATAGCATCTGATAATGTCAATATCCTTACCAAAAATGCCTGGTATATTGATATTACAATCACATAAGGGTAAAATATTGAAAAGGTGTAACCTGTTTACTCACCGGCTAAAAACATGAAGCTTTTTTAAGAGAAAGGAATATAAACAGAAGTAAAGTAATAAGAAATACAGTACACGTTAATGCACACATAGGAAAGCGGGAAAGGTATGAAAAAATTAAGGAATAATAAGATCAGAAAACTCCTGGCATTTATGGTGGCTTTGGCGTTGATGGTATCCTGTATGCCGAGTGCATATACGATCTCCGCGAGTGAGGCGTTCGGAGATGGAACGGAGGATATATTTACAGATGGCGAAATTACATCTGAACCAGCGGCCGAAGAATCGACACCGGATGTAAGCAGCGCTGACCAGGAGGAAACGGAACAGGCGCAGCAATCGACGCTTACATATGAAAATGATTCTGTTAAAGTAACAGCAGAAGCACTGGAGGACGGAGCTCTTCCGCAGAATACAGCATTGAAGGCTGACGGTGTAAACGAGAATTCATCCGTATCTTATGATACAGTTTCTCAGAAGCTTTCAGCAGCAGCTACAGACAAGGGCAGCAGCCTGAGAGGTTTTTTTGCGTATGATGTGTATTTTGCTGATGGCGACGGAAACAGAGTCGAGCCGAACGGCAGAGTCAGAGTAACTTTTGAGTACAAGACACCGGCAGCACCGGAGCTTACCGATGCAGCCAGCACGAGTGTAACCGTTGAGAAGCTTCATTATAACAACAGTACCGGTGATACTGATGTTAACACCTTACAGGCCAACGAGGATCTGAAGGTTCTGAATGTCAACGAGGGCAAACAGATCCAGACACTTCAGGTTGAGACTGGCAACGCAGCTGTTTTTGCCGTTATGTGGGATTCTCCTGAGACACCGGCAGCAGAGAATCCGGAGGTAACTCCTGAGGCAGAGCCTTCTGAGGAGCCGGCGGAGAATCCGGATGCTGAACCTACCGAAGCGCCGGCAGAGAATCCGGATGTGGTGGAAGAACCGGCAGAGGATATTGCGAGCCCGGATGAGGTTCCGGCAGCAGATGAGAATGGTGAGACAAGCCTGATCGAGGTTCTGGGAGACGATACGAATCTTCGTGTCAGTCCATCTGTCGAGGCAGAGGTTCTGGCAACTGTAAACGCAGGAACACAGCTCACACTTCTGGATACCGTAACAGCAGAGGACGGAGCAACCTGGTACAAGGTTTCCTGGGAAGGAACCGAGGCTTACATAAGAAGTGATATGGCACAGGTTGTTGACAGCAGTGATGAGGCAGAAGAGCCTGAGGATGTTCAGGAAGAAGAAATTCAGCCTGAGATCACCAGATATGATTACAAGAGTGACGAAGTCAATGTCAAGGTTACTCTTACCAATCCGGCAGACCTTCCGGACAACGCAGAGCTTTCCGTAACACCGGTAGAGCTCAGCCAGAAAGCCGAAGACCAGATCACCGAAGAAGCGATCAAAGAAAAGAAAGCCATCGAGAAGATCCACGCCTACGATATCAAATTCCTGGTAGACGGCGAAGAGATTCAGCCAGGTGCTTCAGTGAAGGTATCTGTATCTCTGAATGATGAGAGGAAGATCAAGGATGCAGACGTATACCATGTAGACGCAGAAGACAACGTTGAGAACATGGACGGAAGCGTTGATAAGAATGGTAATGTTGAGTTTGAAACTACGCATTTTTCTACGTATGTAATTGTGCAGAGAGGCGGAGAAAATGTTAAAGTAATAATTCGGCATCTGGATAATACGACTAGTAAGGAGATTTATTCAGCTGATGAGAGAACAATCTTAGTTGGCGGAAAGATAAATGATTATACCAAGGCAAAGAACTGGGAGGTTTCAAAAGTAAAAGTAAACGATGCTGAAGTTGATAAGGACAAAAAGATTGAAGTTGCACAGGATAGTACGATAGAAGTGTATTATACACCAAAGCATAATGATAACTTCCAGGGACCGACATCTTTCTATGATTATACAGTTAAGGCTGGTGAAGGTTACGACGAGAATACTGGAAAGTGGACACAGTATTCATTTAATATGTTAGGAGATGCTGCAAAGGGTGATAATGGTAATCAGAAAATAACATCAGGTAAAATGGATCACAATTATGATTCTTATAAATATAATTTTACAGTTGATTCTGGTTATGATGAACACGAAAACAAAATTGAAGCCGAAGTAAATAATTATAAGGAAAATGTCAAAAGGATAGGAGGATTATTAAAAGAGGTAGAGGACAATGGAAAGGGAGCAGTAAAATTCAATTACCCCGAGCCAGGATTTTTTGTAGATCAAGATGCAACTGCCACGATTAATAATAATGAAACTTATTTAAGAAGAGTCATTAAGGATTACAAACTAGTTTTTGATCAGAACGGAGATTCTTATAAACTTACAAAAGTAATTGATAAGAATGGAGATCAGCGTGCAACAGCAGGAAGTAATTTCTTCCCATTGGACGGAGTACCCAGAAGTGAAAAGAGTGATGATGGTAATCACAATTACTTTTTTGGAATGAGATATGATGTAACTTTTAAAATTGGAGATTACGTAGGTCCATTAAATTATACCTTTACAGGTGATGATGATTTATGGGTTGTTTTGGATGGAAAAAAAATTGTAATCGATTTAGGTGGAATTCATCAGGCAGCTAAAAAGGAAGTAAATCTATGGGATTATGTTAAACATAAGGATGAAAACGAGCATACCCTGACTATTCTGTATATGGAACGAGGTGCGTATGAATCAAACTGCCAGATGGAATTTACCCTTCCTTCCGCGCGTATTTCTGAAGTTACGAATGTACCTACAACAGATCTTGTATTAAAAAAAGTAAATAAAAGCCAGGATGCGTTAAGTGGTGCTCGATTTACTCTTGTAAATTCAGAAACCAATGAATCACAGACTGCTACATCCGTAGATGAAACAGGACTTGTTAATTTTACAAGATTAAGACCTGGAACATATACATTAACAGAGGATATTGCACCTGAGGGCTATGAAGCATCAAATGAATCTTGGATTGTAAAGGTTACGTTATCTGAGGATAATAAAGCAGTGGCAACTCTTTATAAAGCAGATGGCAAGACAAAGATAGAAAAAAATACAGATTCGTTGTATCATATTATGAATTACACACAGGAGGAGATTATTAAAGCCAGTATGGATTACAGTAAGACTGCAACTGTAAACGACTGGGATAAGAGAACTTATGACATCAATATTACGGCAGCATCTACAAGTACAAGTACAATAACCACTACTGAAAAAGCAGTAGCGGATATTATGTTGGTATTGGATGTATCTGGTTCTATGGATAAAACAACTGTTTCATATAGTTATGTTGCAGAAAATACAACTGATGGTAGAGCTGGATTAAATACAGGCACACTTTACTATGTGAAAAAAGATGAATCCTATGTGAAATTGCAATATTATAATAACTACTACGGGAGAACGGGTTGGTATATTGGTGATGATTGGTGGTCGCAAACTAAAGCAGATGATTCAACTTATAATGGATGCAAAATATATCTGAAAAAAACAGAAAAGAAACTTACAGCATTACAAAATGCGGTAAAACAGTTTATAACAGATACAGCGAATAAATCACCAGATAGTAAAATTGGTATTACAGCATTTAGTAGTGCTGGATATGGTAGCCATGGAAAAACTGAAGATTTACAGAAAGCGGGAGATAATAAAGAAAACCTGACAAGGTTTGTAGATTCTTTAGTAGCAAATGGAGGAACAGATCCATATGTAGGTCTTAAAAATGCAAAAAGTAAATTGGATGCAGCTACAATGAGCGGGGATACAAAACCTAAGTATGTATTATTGTTTACTGATGGTGAACCAACAGGATCTGGTAATAGTTGGGACACTACTGCGCAGCAGAATGCAGAAAACATTACAAATGGTACTGAAAGTATAAAAGGTATAAAGCAAGAAGGATATACTGTATATACAATTGGGTTTGGACTTCGAGATAAAGCAAAGGCATTTCTTGAAGGTGGAACATATGGCAGTACTACTTATCCAGGAATTGCATCTAAAAACTGTGCATTTAATGCTGAAAATGCAACGCAGCTGGGAGACATATTCAAAGATATTCAGAATACGATCACTCAGGACATTTCCATTACAGGAGCAACAATCACAGATATTATTGATCCGAGGTTTGAACTTCTGAAAGATGATGGAACGTTATATACACAGGATGACTTGAATAATGGTGTTGAAGTAAATGGTGGTACGGTATCTCTGGTAAAAGGAAATTATCAGATCCAGTGGACAGATCAGACAATACCAAACAAGAAAAATGGCGAATGGAACAAAACAATTAAAGTAAAAGCCAAAGACAATTTCGTTGGTGGAAACAATGTCACAACCAACGTATCTCCGGGATCCAAGATTTCTACAGGATATGGTGATGTTGAGTTGCCACAGCCGACAGTTAATGTTAAAGTTAACTTAGTAGTCAAGGACAAAGACGTTTGGATTTACAAAGGTGATACAGTACCGACAGATGAGACAATTCTGAATCAGTTGTTTAATGAGTCAGAAACATCTTATTCAAAAGGTACAATAAGTGCCGCCGATGCGAAAGATCATATTACTCTGCAGTGGAAAGATGGAACTCAAACCAATATCAGTAAAGAGAATATGGCAACAACACCGGATGATGATACAGAGTATTATCTGGAAGTAACTTATGATCCAAAGACGACATCAACGGATGAGAGTAAAACGAACACCACCACAAGTGATGGGGAACAGCATGTCGTAGGAGCTGCTGAGAAGGCTTATAATCCAGATAATAGCAACAATCCATATGGTATTTATAAGATTCATGTCATCAAAGGTCAGATTCAGATCACAAAGAATGTAACGGAAACATCTGACACAGATAGAACATTTACATTTAATGTGAATGCGAAGAATGGTCAGAATGTTTCAGACAGCCAGGTAAATGTAATAGTTCCGGCTGGTGAAACAAGCGGAACAGTTACGCTGCCGGATCTTCCAAGAGGAGAGTATACGGTAACAGAAGACAATGCAGATGGATATTTCATTCAGGCATTCGATATTGTTACAGGTGATGGCCAGACAGATTGTGAAAACGTTAAATCAGATGCAGATAAATCACTTAAGTTTACACTTGGTAATGATGTAAAAAAAGCAAATGTTATTACAACAGATTACACGTATACATCTGGTGGTGTAAAAGGTGTTGCATCTTACACAAACGAAGCAGTAATCAGTCTGGATCTGAAGAAAACAGATACAGATAATCATTCTTTAACAGGTGCTAAATTCAAATTAGAGATGAAAGATGGTGACATCTGGAAATCTCTTGAGAATGACATAGAAGTAAAGAATGATACTTCAGAGATTGAACTGAATAATCTGAAGGCAGGTATCTACAAGCTGACAGAGACAACTGCTCCGAAAGGATATTCATTATTAGGCAGCAGTATCTGCTTCAAAGTTGCAACAGGAAGTGTAACACTTGTTGACGAAAATGGCGATCCGGCACAGAAAAGTAATATGTGGTCACTGGAGAATAAAGTTTTAACAATCAAAAATGCTAAACTTTATTCCTTACCAGAATCCGGTGGACCGGGAATCTATGGATTTACGATCAGTGGTGTAGCGATTCTTGCAACTGCACTCCTGCTGTTTATAAATAATAAACGAAGGGAGGAAGAAGCAAAGAGATCGTAACACATTAATTGTAAATGGCCGATGAAGGGCGAAAAAGAAAAATGCAGAGAAAGAAAGGAGCAAACCTTATGAAAAATTTATTTAAAAAGATTGGTGCATTATTAGTGGCAGCGATTATGGTGCTGGCAATGGCATCTACCGCGTTCGCGGATGGACCTACTGCAACAATTACAGTGAATAATGCCGACAATGCAACTTTAACTTATGCACAGGTTATTAAAGCAGATCAGACAACGAGAACAGGTTGGGCTTTTGTAAATGATGATGTGAAAAATGCATATATTGAGGCATATGGAGTGGCTGCTGATGATGCACAGGCAGCAATTGAGGCATTAATTGCAAATACGGATGCTGAGAAATTAGGAAAAGCTCAGGCATTAGCAGCAGGAAAAGTTACTTTTGTAGAGATGAGTAATCCACAGACAGTCAGTGAAGCAGGTGTGTACTTAGTAAAGGCAACAGAAGTAGGATATACCTATAATATTATGTCAGCATATGTTGGATTTGGTGAAGTTCCGAATTTAACAAATGCAATTGTAAACGCAAAGAAAACACCTATTCAGGTAAACAAGAAAGTTCTTGATACTGACAATGTAACAAAAACAGGAGATGTCCTTACTTACACAGTAAGCACAAATGTACCATACATCAATCCTACAGATAAAGATAAATCTTTCTGGGCATATGATAAACTGACAGGTGCTGAATATGTAAATACAGACCAGGCAACAATCACATTAAATGGAGAGGATGTAACAGAGTCTTATCCAATTAGCTTTGATAGCGTAAATAATAAATTCAGCGTTGATTTAAGTGCCATGATTAATGATGCAAACAGCCATGCTGGAGAACAGGTAGTAATTACTTATCAGGTAAAAGTTACATCAGAAAATGACACCATCACCAATACAGCAACAGCCGGACATGAAAATGGTAATGAGTATGGAAGCAAAGAAAGTAAAACTTATGAAGGTAACATCACATTAACAAAATATGGTGAGAACAATGTTACACTTGCAAACGCAGGATTTGAAGTAAGAAAAGATGGTGCAGCAGATGCATTAACATTTGTAAAACTTTCTAATGGCGCATATAAATATGTTCCAGCTGATACTGAAGGTGCTGTGACAGAAGTTGTAACAGATGCAAATGGTAAGGTTAAAGTACAGGGACTTGATGTTGGAACATATAAATTTAAAGAGGTTACAGCACCACAGGGATATTCTGTAAATACAACTGACGTTAGTGCAACACTGGAAGTTGCTGAGGATGATAATGGAATTGCAAGTGACGTTCTTACACAGACAACTAGTATGAATGATACCAAGCTTGGATCTCTTCCATCCACAGGTGGAATGGGAACATACCTCTTCACTATCATCGGTGTTGTAGTTATGGCTGGTGCTGCTGGCGCATTCTTCATGAGCCGCAGAAGAGGATCTGAGGAGTAATCCTTCACAGATCGATTGGTCGAGTTTTTTCAAAATATTTATAAACAACAGAACCAAAGTAATCATTAAGTAAATCAGTTACCGCCCGGCCTCTTCGGAGGCCGGGACTGGTAATACAACAGTATGGAGAAACCTATGAGAAAGAATAAAAAGAAAAATTATATTGGACTTGGGTTGCTGTTTCTGATAGGATTGTCCATACTGCTGTATCCGATGGTCAGCGATGTCTGGAATAAGCACAGGGATAATCTTCTGATCAGTAAATATAGCAGCAGTGTTTCTTCGAATAATAATTCGGAGGAACTTGACAGCATGTGGAAGGCAGCAGAGGAATATAACGAGCAGATCAAACAGGAAAGCGTGCCGGATGCTTTTTCTGTGAGGGATGGAGAGACAGACAGTACATATGAGTCACTTCTGAATCTGAATGGTGATGGAATGATGGGATATATAGAGATCCCTGTGATCGATGTAAAGATCCCGATCTATCATTACACAACAGATGAAACACTGGAGAAGGGCGCGGGACATTTGTTTGGCAGCAGTCTTCCAGTTGGCGGTGAAAGTACACATGCGATTCTTTCCGCACACAGGGGACTTCCCAGTGCAAAGCTGTTTACAGATCTGAATCTTGTTGAAAAGGGAGATGTTTTTTACCTGCATATTCTGGATAAGACGCTTGCTTATGAGGTGGATCAGATCCAGACGGTTCTTCCGGAGGAGACCGATTCGCTGGCAATCACAGAAGGTAAGGATTATGTGACACTTGTTACGTGTACACCATATGCGGTAAACACGCACAGAATCCTTGTAAGAGGACACAGAACAACTGTAAAAGCTGCGAAAGAAGCGCAGAAGACAGAGAAGAAAGCTACCGGAGTTTCCAATCCGACACTTCCGATGCTGATCCTTTGTGTTGTGATCGGTTTTGCGATCGCAGGTGTGCTGGTAGCAGTTGTCAATTTTGTTCAGAACAAAAAACGACGCAGGAAATAATTTATGGCTAAAAAGAAAAAAAAGAAAAAGAGCAATGTCGTCCTGAATGCTTTTATTGCAGTAGCTTTTTTGGCAGGGGCAGGAATTTTTCTTTATCCTACGATCAGTGATATGTGGAACCAGTACAGAAACGCGCAGCTGATCAGTGATTATGATCAGGCAGTCACAGGACTTTCTGATGATAATTATGAGAAGCTTTGGAAAGAAGCAGAAGAGTACAATGCGGAGCATACGGTAAATGCGATTGTAGATGCTTTTGACGATGAGGAGGATTATGAACCGACCCATCCTTATGATGAGGTTCTGGATCCAAATGGCGATGGATTGATGGGAAGTATTGAGATTCCGAAGATCCAGGCGAAGCTGGCAATCTATCACGGACTGAGTAAAAACGTTCTGGAAAAAGGTGTGGGCCATGTGGAGGGCACCAGTCTTCCGATTGGAGGCGAGAGCACACATGCCGTGCTGGCGGCACACCGTGGACTTCCTAATGCAAAGCTTTTTACAGATCTTGACCAGATGGAGATCGGAGATATTTTTATCCTGCACATTCTGGGAAAGAATCTGGCATATAAAGTAGATCAGATCAAAACGGTTCTTCCGGAAGAGACCAGCGAGCTGGATATCGTGGAGGGCGAGGATCTGGTGACTCTTGTAACCTGTACTCCTTACGGAGTAAATACACACAGACTTCTTGTGCGGGGAAGCCGTACAGAGTATGTGGAGGAAGAAGAAAGTAATGAGACAATTCCGCAGAAGCTTGCAAAAACAGATCCGAAGAAGGTTCTGGCTGCGGGAGGCATCGTGCTTGTTATCTTGATACTGCTGGTTTATTTGATCGTCCGCCGCAGTGGAAAGAAGCGGGTATCAGGAGAAAAAGAGGAGGCGGAAAAAAGTGGAAAAGAGAACTAAGCGGAAAAATTTTTTAAGCAGCTTTCTGGCAATTCTGGTAATGGCTGTGATGCTGATCGGCAGTATGGCGCAGGCAGTTTTTGCAGATGATTATGTAGCCGGGAAAACCGGAAATATCAATCTGACGATCCAGGAGACCGGAGAGGACGGAACCGTGAAACCGATTCCTAACGTGAATCTGACCCTTTATAAAGTGGGAAGTGTGACGTTTGACAGGAATGTGCATTTTGTGGTTGACAGCGCACTGCAGTTTACGGGAATTGATTTTGAAAATCTGAAAACAGCAGATGAGTGGTATAAAACAGCAGATACGCTTTCCGCGGCAGTGAAGAAGGCCGGACTTAGCGGAAGCGAGATGCAGTCAGACGCAAACGGAAAGATCGTCTACAGCAATATGGCTGAGGGCGTATATCTGATCGTACAGAGCAACCCGGATGACCCGAATGTATCGGTTTCTCCGATGGTCCTGACCGTTCCTTTTGTGGAAGAGGGTACGGGCTGGACTTATGATGTGCAGGCTTATCCCAAGGCTGTAACCCGTGACGGTGATAAGGAAACAAAGATCCAGGTTACAAAACGACTGTACTATATTAATCAGGATACTTTCGATGTTATCGAAATGGAAGCAGATGATGCAACCTATAAAGTTGGTCTTTTCCTGGATGATAAGGGAACAATCCCGTTCAGAAGTGACTACATGAAAGATATCCGCCTTGTAAAAGCAAGCAGCGGAACGGCTACCTGGGCAAATGTACCAGATGGAAAATATTATGTATTTGAGCTGGACGAGAATGGCGATCCGATGACTATTAATGATTCGATCATTATAGATGAAGGAAAGTCCTATTACTATGATGTAACTGATTCCAATGAAAATGCGACCAATGAGGCAGAGATCAGCCAGAATGGTTCTACAGAATCGGTATCATATGTAAATAACTATTATTCTTTCATTCCGACTGGATTTGCGTTGAAAGGACATATTACGATCAATAAGAAGGTTCTTGTTGACGGACAGAAGACAACGGTACCGGATACTTTCTATGCAGCTGTATTTGAGACAGGAGCAGATGACTCTCTGAATCTTGTTGAGGGTACGATCAGAGAACTGAATCAGAACGGTTCTGTCGATATAGAGGTTTCTTTCCCGGAGAATACAGAACCTGAGTCAGTTACCTATACAGTTATGGAGACTGATAAGGATGGAAATCCGGTTGATCATGATTCTTTCGCATATGAGATCGACGGTGAAGGTGATATCATTCTGAACGAAAGTGAGAGTTATGAAAACTCCATGGATATCACTAACAGTAAGAATACAACACCGGAGCCGACGGTAACGAATACACCGGTACCGAGCGGACAGCCAACAGTAACACCTTCTGAGAGAACAAGTACACCAGTACCTGGAGGTTCTACATCAACCAATAATGATGGAGGCGGAACAACAGGACGTACTTCTGTAAAGACCGGCGATAATACACCGATCGGTGTATGGGTTGGCATCCTTGCAGCAGCGATCGTAGTTGGCGGTGCAGCAGGTTTTGCAGTAAAAAGAAAAAAGAAAAAATAATAAAATGAATCATTGTAAAGAATGATCATCAGAAAGGCCAGACAGAGATGTCTGGTCTTTCGCTGGATATGGAGAACCGTTTTACGAATATTTTTACTGTAACGGCGGATGAGAGATAAACAACAGGGAATGGGAATATTGTCTTTTTTTTATCAAAAGAGAGTTTTACATAAAAAATTTCTTGACATTTGGTAAGGAGAAGTATATTGTATGTGTTGCAGTAATTTCATAAAAGATAGCCTTTTATTCAGAGTGGTGGAGATACAAAGGATCTGAGAAGCCACGGCAACCCCGGAAATCCAGGAAGGTGCCAACCTGAGCGAGCAATCGAACAATAAGAGGATTGTTTACAGAATTTAAACAGTCCGATTGTACGGGCTGTTTTTTATGTGATTTATAACCGTTGTATAAGTACAAAAGGAGAAAAACATGGAGAAAATTTTATTTACTTCTGAATCTGTAACTGAAGGACATCCTGACAAGGTTTGCGACTCTATTTCCGATGCCATCCTTGACGCTATGATGGAGCAGGACCCAATGAGCCGTGTTGCATGCGAGACTGCTACTACTACAGGTCTTGTACTTGTTATGGGTGAGATCACAACCAAGGCTAACGTTGATATCCAGAAGATCGTTCGTGATACGATCCGTGAGATTGGATATGACAATGCTGATTATGGTTTTGATGCAGATACCTGTGCAGTTATCACAGCTCTTGACAAACAGTCCACAGATATCGCTATGGGTGTTGACAAGGCGCTTGAGCAGAAAGAGGATAACATGAACGAGGATGGGCTGGATTCCATCGGTGCCGGTGACCAGGGTCTTCAGTTTGGTTATGCTTCCAACGAGACTGAGGAGTATATGCCTTATGCCATCAACATGGCTCATAAGCTTGCTCAGCAGCTCACAAAGGTTCGTAAAGATGGTACTCTGAAATACTTAAGACCGGATGGTAAGACACAGGTTACTGTTGAGTATGATGAGGCTGGAAAGCCGAAGAGAATCGATGCGGTTGTATGCTCTACACAGCATGATCCGGATGTGACTCAGGAGCAGATCCATGAGGACATCAAGAAATATGTTTTTGATGCGATCATCCCGGCTGATATGGTTGACGCGGATACCAAATATTTCATCAACCCGACAGGCCGTTTTGTTATCGGCGGACCTCACGGTGACAGTGGCCTGACAGGACGTAAGATCATCGTTGATACCTACGGTGGAACAGGACGTCACGGCGGCGGTGCTTTCTCCGGTAAGGACTGCACAAAGGTAGACCGTTCTGCAGCTTATGCAGCTCGTTACGTTGCTAAGAATATTGTTGCAGCAGGTCTTGCTGACAAGTGTGAGATCCAGCTTTCCTATGCGATCGGTGTTGCACATCCGACATCTGTCAGTGTGAATACTTTCGGAACTGGTAAGCTTTCTGAGACCAAGCTTGTTGAGATCGTTCGTGAGAATTTTGACCTTCGTCCGGCTGGTATCATCAAGATGCTTGATCTTCGCCGTCCGATCTACAAAC
>OLSJ01001510.1_pt1 | contig 14004 bp, 10 predicted proteins | sample 1672151 | NCBI WGS metagenome assembly OLSJ01 (sample SAMEA3136653, study PRJEB25190) | human gut metagenome | biome: human gut; feature: human-associated habitat; material: faeces | place: Austria | collected 2013 | reverse complement strand
CCAGCATGATAACACAAAATGTGTCCTGCAGCTGTGTATGCTTCATAAGCTGATTTAACACCACATTAGGATTTACATCACGGCGCAGTTCAATTGAAATTCGCATTCCTTCACGACTGGACTGATCGGCTAAATCAGTAATTCCATCCACACGCTTATCCTTTACAAGCTCTGCGATCTTCTCGATCAGCTTTGCTTTGTTGACACCATAAGGAAGCTCCGTTACTACAATTCGGTTCTTGCCATTTTGCATCGGCTCAATGTTTGTTACTGCACGGACAATAATCTTTCCCTTTCCAGTACGATATGCCTCTTCGATACCGCGTCGGCCAATAATTGTTGCACCTGTTGGGAAATCTGGTCCCTGAATAACACTCATCAGCTCCTCAATCTCTGTATCACGATTCTCGTCAATACGGTTGTTAATCATTTTAACAACTGCATCAATTGTCTCTTTGATGTTATGAGGCGGAATATTTGATGCCATTCCAACTGCGATACCAGTGGTACCGTTACACAAAAGATTTGGGAAACGGCAAGGAAGCACATCTGGCTCTTTCTCTGTCTCATCAAAGTTCGGACTGAAATTTACAGTGTCCTTATTGATGTCTGCAAGCATCTCCATTGCAATCTTAGACAGACGCGCCTCCGTATAACGCATGGCTGCTGCGCCATCTCCATCCACAGAACCAAAGTTTCCATGGCCATCAACAAGCGGATAATGGGTAGACCACTCCTGCGCCATATTGACTAGTGCTCCATATATTGAGCTGTCTCCGTGCGGATGATATTTACCCATGGTATCGCCGACGATACGTGCGCATTTACGATGCGGCTTATCCGGACCGTTGTTTAACTCGATCATGGAGTATAAAACTCTTCTCTGTACTGGCTTTAAGCCGTCTCTAACATCAGGCAGCGCTCTCTGAGAGATAACACTCATAGCGTAGTCAATATATGACTGCTCCATCGTTTTCTTCAGATCGATCTCCTGCACTTTATCAAATATGGTTTCGTCCATGTTTCCCTCTCATTCTTACTATGCATCCTTATATCCCGACAGACCAATTTGGTCTGTCATCAGATATCAAGGTTCTTAACATACTTTGCGTTTTTCTCTATAAAGAGTCTTCTTGGCTCAACGCGGTCTCCCATCAAGGTGTTAAAGGTAACATCAATATCTGATGCGTATGACTCGTCAAAGTTTACCTTCAAAAGAACACGATGCTTTGGATCCATTGTAGTCTCCCACAGCTGTTCCGCGTCCATCTCTCCAAGTCCCTTGTATCGCTGGATCTTATTATTTTGGTCTCTTCCTACCTCATCAAGAATTGCTGCAAGCTCCTCATCTGAGTACGCATACCAGACCTTCTTGTTTTTCTCCAGCTTATATAACGGCGGCTGTGCACGGTATACATAGCCCTGCTTGATTAACTCCGGCATAAAGCGATAGATAAATGTCAGAAGCAGTGTTGCGATATGAGCACCATCGACATCGGCATCCGTCATGATGATGATCTTGTGATAACGCAGCTTGCTGATATCAAAGTCCTCGTGGATTCCGGTACCAAAGGCTGTGATCATCGCCTTGATCTCGGCGTTGCTGTAGATTCGGTCCAGACGGGCTTTCTCTACGTTGAGGATCTTACCACGGAGAGGAAGGATTGCCTGTGTGGCACGGTTACGTGCTGTCTTGGCGGAACCACCCGCGGAATCACCCTCTACGATGTAGATCTCACAGTTTTCAGGGTTCTTATCTGAGCAGTCTGCAAGTTTACCTGGAAGAGACATTCCGTCAAGTGCAGATTTTCTTCTTGTAAGATCTCTTGCCTTACGTGCTGCTTCTCGTGCTCTCTGCGCAAGTACTGATTTCTCAACTGTTGCCTTCGCAACCGTCGGATTCTGCTCCAGAAAGATCTCCAGCTGTTTGCTGACTACAAAATCAACAGCTCCACGAGCCTCACTGTTACCAAGCTTCTGTTTCGTCTGTCCTTCGAACTGTGGCTCCTCGATCTTAACACTTACGATTGCTGTCAGACCTTCTCGAATGTCATCACCACTTAAATTCGGTTCACTGTCTTTAAGCAGCTTATTCTTTCTTGCATAATCGTTGAATGTCTTTGTCAGTGCATTACGGAAACCAACGATATGTGTACCACCTTCCGGTGTATTGATATTATTTACAAAGCCATAGCTGTTCTCTGTGTAGGAATCATTGTGCTGCATGGCAACCTCAACCATGACACCATCTTTTTCACCTTCACAGTAAATGACCTCTGGATACAGTGCTTCTTTACTTCTGTTGAGATAAGTAACAAATTCCCTGATACCACCTTCATAGTGGAAGATTTTTTCTTTTTCCTGGTCTGCTCTGGTATCTCTCAAAACGATACGCAGACCTTTTGTCAGGAACGCCATCTCACGAAGACGCTGTTTCAGAATATCGTAATCATAAACAGTTTCTTCAAAGATTTCTTTATCCGGCAGGAAGGTTACTTTTGTTCCTGTCTCTTCAGGATCACAGACACCAATCTCTTTCAGAGGATACATGGTATGTCCTCTTTCATAACGCTGCTGGTATTTCTTTCCTTCACGGCAGATCGTAACCTCCAGCCACTCAGACAGTGCATTTACAACAGATGCACCTACACCATGAAGTCCACCGGATACTTTGTATCCTCCACCGCCAAATTTACCACCCGCATGAAGAATGGTAAATACAACTTCTACTGCCGGTATTCCTGCTTTGTGATTGATTCCTACCGGAATACCTCGTCCGTTATCAACTACGGTAATGGAATTATCCGGATTGATCGTTACCTGGATTTCAGTACAAAATCCTGCTAACGCTTCATCTACCGCATTATCCACGATTTCATATACAAGATGATGCAGGCCCCTGCTTGACGTACTTCCAATGTACATTCCCGGTCTTTTTCTTACAGCTTCCAGTCCTTCCAGAATCTGAATCTGATCCGCGCCGTACTCTGTATTCTCTCCGCCCATTTGCTTCCTCCTGTCATTCTATATTCATTATAATGGAAACCGACATTTTTCGCATTTGCCGGTTTCCAGATAGGCATAATAATACTAATTTATTATAGCACAAAACAGCTGTATTTTCCAACTTTATCCCAACTAAAATAAAAAGATTCCGCCACAATTTCTGCAACAGAATCTTTTTTGTCTGCTTTTATACAAAAGCAGCGTCTTATTTAACTTTTACTGATCTTACCTTACTCCATTTGGAATAATAATTCTTCTTTCCGACCTTTTTGACGGTACGGATCCGAACATAACATTTCTTCTTTCGTTTCAGCTTTTTGAGGGTCGTCGATTTTGAACGACTCTTTACAGTCACTGTTTTTGCCTTTTTCATGTTCTTGTAGTTACTGTACTGCACCTGGTATGAAGTGATTCCTTTTACAGCTTTCCAGGAAACGGTTGCTTTTCCTTTGGCCTTTGATCTTACCAAAAGCCTTGATGTATTTGCCGGTGCTTTCACTGCTTTTGCCTTTGACTTTGGTTTTGGAGTTGGTTTTGCTGTCGGTTTTGGTTTTGCTGTTGGTTTTGGCGTTACCTTCGTTGTAGATGAAGGTTTTGCAGTCGGCTTTGTCACAGTTCCCGGAGATGGTTTTGGCGTATTAATAGCCGGTTCAGATGGTTTTCCTTCTATTGAAAAGCTTCTGTAAAGCGTTCCTGTATAATTTCCGATACCGGTAACCGTTACAGTTGCCGTTCCGGGCTGGACATTGTTGCTGTAAGAAAGTGTATAGTCTTTTCCTTCCTTCAGTGACATTCCTTGGTAACTCATAACCATTCCAGGCTTTTTCTCTTTGCCGTCATACTGATATTTGTCAGCAGCAAGCGCGTCCGAAACCTGTGGATTCATAACATTTATAGGATTGATCACCATTTCTCCGGTCGTTGTTCCGGAATATTTTCCGATACCGGTAACCGTTACCTTAACGGTACCTGCATTAACCCTGTCTCCATCATAAGTAACCTGATAATCGGTGCCTTCTTTCATTTTGAACATGTCACTGAACATATTTACATTGACGCTGTGTTCCGTTCCATCATAATTCGCATATCTATCCCCAAATGACACATACACTGCTGGTCTTTCCAGAATATCGACATAAATCTCGGAACTGCATTTTGCTTCCGGATTATATTTATCCTGTACTGTCAGCGTTACTTTTCCTGATTTCAAAGCCTTGATCCATGCCCAGTCGGAATCGGAATATCTTACTTCCAGAACGTCTGGGTCTGAACTCGTGATCTGAAGATCAGAAATCTGCTTCAGAGAAGTATTCTTGAATTTATAAGGTTGAATGAAAAAGTAACTTCCACCATACATTGGCACAGGTAAAATAAGACCTTTTTGCAGGACTAACATCCATATAGTTCTGGATTATTCGTAAAAATTAACATATAATAAGGGCAGAAAACAAAGCTTTTTCTGGAAGATGGGCATGATTTTGGGACCACTGAAAGTACTTTTGAAAAATTAACTTCCACCGGCCTGATTATGAAACCAGCACCGGAAATGGATCTTGCAGTTACTTTTTCAAGAGTGATGGCTTAAGGATCACCTGGTTGGCGGGAATCCTTTCCAGCTGGCAGAGGTCCAGCAGTTTTCTGTCTATCAGCAGCAGAGCCAGTTCAAACGGGGTGCAGCCGTTTAAACTGGCTCTTGCTACGCTATTGATGTGGTTGGTGATCAGAGTTACCTGTTCCTGGTCCAAGCCTGCGAATGTCGTACCTTTGGGGATAATATAACGGATGAATTCATGATTTTTTTCCAGACGTCCCTTCTGCCAGGAAGCCATGGGATCGCAGTAAAAGACACGGGATAGAAGTTCACCTTCAGGCCGTTCAAAAATAGCTGGATCTTTGAATGAGGCACCATTGTCTGTAAGAATGACCGGAAAGAGTTTTCGATATAGCTCTGCTCCCAGATGGGTATATATTCGCTGAAACACATCTTGTACGTTGTCCTTCCTGTCAGCCTCCATAAGAAAAATAAGCATAAGGCTACAATTACGGAAAAGCATGGTCAACAGTACTTGTTCTGATTTTCCCCCGGCACCTTCCACCACATCTAATTCCACCACATTTGTATCTGGAAACTTTTCCAGATATCTCTCAAAATCCTGATAGGATCTGTCTTTTCTATATCCAGTGTTGTCAGGTTCTCTGCGGACCTGCCGACGTTTTTTGTAGCGGACCTTCCGGGGAAGGTCGAGGTTGATTGCAGTGAAGTATCCCTGGTCTATATAGTTGTAGAGGGTCCTTATAGAACAAGGGACGGATTCCTGATTAGAAGCAAAGATATGGGACAAAGGCTGTCCCTGCAGAAGCAGAGGGGAAACCAGACGGTCCAGCTGTTCCAGGGACTCAGGAGTCTGGTTAATCCCAGACCGTGAAGAAGATTTTGTTTCACTGTAAATATCGTTGGCATAATTGGCCCTGTAGAAATAGAAGTCGTGGGAACAGTTGCGTATCTGAGGGCAGTCATTACACACGTAGGGGGGCTTTTTTAACTTTTCGCAGAGTCTGGGAGTAAAGTCAGGACAATACATGGAACAGCGCTTAGGGCGGCATTTCCAGCATAAGGAATTACAAGTCTGATTCCCGCAGATATGCTGCTTTACACAGTTCTGAAAATGCTCGCATTCTGAGCGCTTCCGCTGGGTTTCGTTTTGAAAATGAGGAACCCGGAAAAGGTGACGCCGAATCTCCTTGGAAATGGTAGAAGAATCCTTGTTGATTCTGCAGGCAATCTGCGTGAAATTTTCCCCACGGCTGATACCATGTTCAATGGCAGCACGATCAGCAAGGGTAAGGTGTTTTTTGTTTCCAGTAGCTTTAGTAGACATAAATGAATCCTCCTATACAATAAAAATATCCCATTTCCGGTAGTTGGAGGATATGACCAGGGAGGAGCCCTGGTATTTCTTATAGAATAAACGATTGCAAGACTAACTTCCACCCCCAGTTCCTAATGTAGAGCAAAACAGACTAAAGGTGGAAGTTAGTTTTTCATTTAAGGTTTGCAAAAAAATAACAAAAATATTAGCACTCAACCCTTGACAGTGCTAACAACAGATGCTATATTCCTAGTAGAACACGAAAATAAAGGAGGGATTAGCATGAATATAAACAGATTTACACAGAATTCCATTCAGGCGGTGCAAAATTGTGAGAAGATCGCCGCAGATAACGGAAATCAGGAATTGGCGCAGGAACATTTATTGTATGCGCTGCTTACACAAGATGACAGTCTGATCTTAAAATTGTTTGAAAAGATGAATATACAAGGTCAGCTTTTGATAAACCGGGTAGATCAGGCGATCGGAAAGCGTCCGAAAGTTCAGGGCGGTCAGCTTTTCGTAGGGCAGGATCTGAACAATGTGTTGATCCATGCCGAGGACGAGGCGAAACAGATGGGAGACGAATATGTTTCCGTAGAACACCTTTTCCTTTCCCTGTTAAAATATGCAAGTAAAGAGATGAAACAGATTTATCGGGAATTCGGGATCAGCCGGGAAGGATTTTTGCATGCGCTGTCTACTGTCAGAGGCAATCAGAGAGTGACAAGCGATCATCCGGAAGCAACGTATGATACGCTGAACAAGTACGGACAGGATCTGGTAGAACGGGCGCGGGATCAAAAACTTGATCCGGTGATCGGCCGTGATGAGGAGATCAGAAATGTGATCCGTATTCTTTCCCGTAAGACGAAAAATAATCCGGTGCTTATCGGAGAGCCGGGAGTCGGAAAAACAGCGGTTGTAGAAGGACTTGCCCAGCGGATCGTCAGTGGCGACGTTCCGGAAGGTTTGAAAGATAAGACGATCTTTTCGCTTGATATGGGAGCGCTCGTTGCAGGAGCAAAGTATCGGGGCGAGTTTGAGGAACGACTGAAAGCAGTTCTTGAAGAAGTGAAAAACAGTGACGGAAAGATTATTCTGTTTATCGATGAGCTGCATACGATCGTCGGAGCAGGAAAGTCGGACGGCGCTATGGATGCCGGAAATATGCTGAAACCGATGCTTGCAAGAGGTGAACTTCACTGTATCGGAGCGACGACGCTTGATGAGTATCGTCAATATATTGAGAAAGATGCGGCTTTGGAACGCCGTTTCCAGCCGGTTTTAGTTGACGAGCCTACAGTAGAAGACGCCATTTCGATTCTGCGTGGTCTGAAAGAACGTTATGAAGTATTTCATGGAGTGAAGATTACAGACAGCGCTCTTGTCGCAGCGGCAATGTTGTCGAACAGATATATTTCGGATCGTTTTTTGCCGGACAAAGCGATAGACCTTGTAGATGAAGCTTGTGCGCTCATTAAGACAGAACTTGATTCGATGCCGACAGAGTTGGACGAATTAAGAAGAAGGATTATGCAGCTTGAGATTGAAGAAGAGGCGCTGAAAAAAGAAGAAGACAGATTAAGCCGTGAACGTCTGGAACATTTACAGGAAGAACTGGCGGGTCTGAAAGAAGAATATGCCGGTGAAAAGGTACAGTGGGAGAATGAAAAGCATTCTGTTGAGCGGGTACAGAAAATTCGTGAAGAGATCGAACATGTGAATAAGGAGATCAGCAAAGCGCAAAGAGAGTATGATCTGAATAAAGCCGCGCAGCTGCAGTATGGTGAACTGCCTCAGCTTCAGAAACAGCTTGAAGAAGAGGAAGAGAAAGTAAGAGAAAAAGAATTGTCTCTTGTTCATGAAGCGGTAACAGACGAAGAAATCGCAAGGATTGTTTCAAGATGGACGGGAATTCCCGTAGCGAAATTAAATGAAAGCGAAAGAAACAAAACACTTCATCTTGCTGATGAACTTCATAAAAGAGTCATAGGTCAGGATGAAGGAGTCGAACTTGTAACAGAGGCGATCATCCGTTCCAAAGCCGGAATCAAAGACCCGAGCAAGCCGATCGGATCGTTCCTCTTCCTCGGACCTACAGGCGTGGGAAAAACAGAACTTGCGAAGGCGTTGGCGCAGAGCCTGTTTGACGATGAGAATAATATGGTGCGGATTGATATGAGCGAATACATGGAGAAATATTCCGTGTCGAGACTGATCGGAGCGCCTCCGGGATATGTAGGATATGACGAAGGCGGTCAACTGACAGAGGCAGTCAGAAGAAAACCGTATTCAGTCGTATTATTTGACGAAGTAGAGAAGGCGCATCCGGATGTATTTAACGTGCTTTTGCAAGTGCTTGACGATGGAAGGATTACAGATTCTCAGGGCCGTACCGTTGATTTCAAAAATACGATTCTGATCATGACGTCCAATATCGGAGCAGGTTATCTTTTAGACGGTATAAAAGAAGACGGTTCGATCTCGAAAGAGGCGCAGGATATGGCGATGAATGATTTAAGAGCTCACTTCAGACCGGAATTTTTGAACCGTCTTGACGAGATCATTATGTTTAAACCATTGACGAAAGAAAATATTCGTGCCATTATTGACTTGTTAGTGGCAGATGTAAACAGACGGCTGGAGGAAAAAGAACTGACGATCGAACTGACGGAAGCGGCGAAAGACTGTATCGTAGAAGGCGGATATGATCCGATGTACGGAGCAAGACCGTTAAAGAGATATCTGCAGAAAAACGTAGAGACACTGGCTGCACGGTTGATTCTTGCCGGAAATGTCGGAAGAGAAGACACGATACTGATCGATGCGAAAGACGGCAAACTGAAAGCAGATGTGAAGCGGGTAAACAGCTTGGAAAGACAGGAAGCATAAGTAAGATATGCAAAAAAGCGAGAAGAAAAGAGTCTGCATGAAGCCGGTGTGTGAAAGGATGGCGCAAGTGACACCGATAATCTTTCATATTGATGTAAACTCAGCTTATTTGAGCTGGACGGCTGTAGAACAATTAAAAAACGGGGCGAAAGTGGATATTCGGGAGATCCCGGCAATTATCGGCGGGGATCAGACATCCCGGCACGGTGTTGTTCTCGCAAAATCCACTTTTGCCAAAAAATATGGCATCCGCACGGGAGAACCTGTTGCGAATGCCTTTCGTAAGTGTCCGAATCTCGTAATGTATCCGCCTGATCATCGGATGTACCGCGAGAAGAGCAGACAGATGATGGAATATTTAAAGACATTCACGAAAGAGATAGAGCAGGTCAGCGTAGACGAGTGTTATATGGATTTTACGAAGATCGCCGCGCGGTACAGTTCTCCGATCGACGGAGCGCTTGAGATTAAGGAAGGGATTAAAAAGAAGTTTGGATTTACGGTAAATGTCGGAATCTCAACGAATAAATTACTGGCGAAAATGGCGTCAGATTTTGAAAAGCCGGACCGGATACACACATTATTTCCGGAAGAGATTGAAGTGAAAATGTGGCCGCTTCCGATCAAAGATCTGTATATGGCAGGAAAATCCAGTGTGCAGGTATTGAAAAAACTGGAGATTAATACAATCGGAGCATTGGCGCAGGCAGATCCCGATCTGATCTCACTTCATTTGAAAAGTCATGGACGGATGTTGTGGGAGTTTGCCAACGGAATCGGTACGTCGACCGTTCAGTCTGAGCCGGAAGAAGCGAAAGGGATCGGGAATTCCACAACGCTTAGGGAAGATGCACGGACAATGGAGGAAGTTTGTCCGGTGTTTGAAGAATTGGCTCAAAGCGTCGGAAGACGTCTGAAAAAAGCCGGGAAAAAGGCAGGAATGGTAAGTGCGGAAATTAAATACTATGATTTTCGTACATTATCTCATCAGATGCAGTTGGAAAAGCCGTCAAACGAAAGCGATATAATATGCAAGGCGGCAGTCAATCTGTTTCGGGAAGTGTGGACCGGAGAACCGGTGCGTCTGCTGGGAATCAGAACGTCAAAATTGTCGGATGAAAACGAACCGGAGCAGTTGACGATCTTCGATATGAAACCGGAAGCAGAGCCGGACGAAAAACATAAACGGCTTAGAAAGGCGATGGACGAACTGAATAAAAAATACGGAGAAGGAGCAGTTATTAAAGCGAGTCTTATGCCGAAGAAAAAATAAATATCAAAATCTTGTTCAAAAAATCTTTAGAATTTCTTTTGAATCTTATGTCAGCCCCCTTTAGATTTACAGGATATCCTGTAGATAGTTAAAGGAGGCTGATTTTTTTATGAGCATATCTGAACTTACCGATTATTTTTTACGATACGGAGCATTTTTTATTTATTTGATCGTGCTTTTAGAATATTTGAATCTCCCCGGATTTCCGGCAGGAGTTATTATGCCGCTGGCGGGAATATGGGCGGCGAAAGGTGAAATAAGTTTTCCTATGGTCATGGTTCTGACTGTATTTGCGGGACTTACCGGAAGCTGGGCGCTGTATCTTCTCGGAAGATTCGGCGGCGGGAAGGTGATGGAATTTTATTTTAAGAAATTCCCGAAACATCGGCCGGTGATTGAAGAAAAAATGGCGTTTTTAAGAGAAAAAGGAGGAACAGGGGTATTTGTAAGCAAGCTTCTTCCGATGGTGCGCACGCTGATCTCTATTCCGGCAGGAATGGTAAAAATGAATTTTACAAAATATACGGTTAGCTCCGCATGCGGAATCTTCCTGTGGAATCTGGCGTTTGTAGGCGCGGGATATTTCTTCGGAGATGCGGCGATCAATTTCTTTACATAAATTTATGCATAATTTTTCACATAATTTTTTATATCATTTGAAAAATGAGAGTTTATTTAATAATTGTTATCCGAAAAAGTTATTAAAAATAAGGCGAGAGAATTCAGACAAGGGGGAAAAGACATGAGAATCGCAATGTTGACAAACAATTACAGACCATTTGTAGGAGGAGTGCCGATCTCGGTAGAGCGTCAGGCAGAAGAATTGATAAAATTAGGGCATCAGGTAACGGTGTTTGCACCGATGTACGGGGAAACACAAGAAGAAAGAGAGGCAGTTCTGGCAGCCGATGTTTCTGCTCCCGAGCAGGTTGTACGCTACGGAACGCAGAAACGTAAGATGGATAATGGGATGGTATATCCGAGTTTTTATCCGTCTGAGATCATGGAAGCATTTGAAAGAGACGAATTTGACTGTATCCATGTACATCATCCGATGTTCGTAGGACCGTGCGCTCTCTATCTGAAACGAAAATACAGACTGCCGCTTATCTATACATATCATACGAGATATGAAGATTATCTGCACTATATACCGGGACTGCGAGTTGATGAGAAGAGCTTTGTATTAAAAAAGAAGGCGATCGGACTGATCAGGACAAAGATCATACCAACTTATATGAGCTGGTTTGCAAATCAGTGCGATCTCGTACTTGCTCCGTCGGCAGGAATGCAGAAGATATTGTGGGAATATGGTATGAGAAGCAGATCCGCCGTATTTCCGACCGGACTTGAAAAGTCGTTTTTTGCGATGGATGAGCAGAAGGCAAAAGAGATCAGGAAGACGTATAAGGGAGATAAAAAACATTTATTTGTCACTGTATCCAGACTTGAGAAAGAGAAAAATTATGAATTTATCCTTCGGGGAATCGCGAAGATCAAAGAAGAAGCCGGGGATGACTTTCATGTGATGATACTTGGAGACGGAAGTCAGAAGGGAGAATTAAAAACGAAAGCCGCTCTTTTAGGGATCGGAAATCTTGTGACTTTTGTAGGAAACGTGAAGAATGAAGATGTAAAACATTATGTACATGCGGCAGATCTGTTTTTATTTGCATCAAAATCAGAGACACAGGGAATCGTTCTGGCAGAAGCGATGGCAGCAGGAACTCCGGTAGTTGCGGTTCACGCGGTCGGATCGGACGATATTGTCAAAGACGGAGTAAACGGATTTTTGACAGAAGAAGAGGAAAGCAGGTGGGCGGAGAAAGTCATCGAAGCAGCACAGCCGGAGAACCGGTTTAAAATGAAAAAAGCGGCTTTGAAAGAAGCACAAAATTATCGTTCCGACACACTTGCCTTATATGAAGAGATGCTCTACAATCAATGTATCTGCGGAAAAGCAATGGATCGGCAAAAAGACGGAAAAGGAGAATATTCTTATGAAAACGGAGAAGCTCACGGAGAAGGCGCTGCGATGGCTGTTCACAAAATATCTCACATTGCTTGAAAAGACAGTAAAAATAAACTGGCATGAAGAAAATGAATACGGTGAAAGTCAGATATTCGGATTTTGGCATGAGGACAGCTTTTTTATGAATCTCGTGCTTGAGCGTCTGGCGGATAAGACAACACCTGTAGATGTGATTGTTACAGCCGATACACGGGGAAATTATATTGAACATATGATAAAGCGATGCGGCGGAAACGCGCTTCGCGTTCCTGACGGGTATAAGGCGTTCGGGGCGTTAAAAAACATCGTCCGCGATTCTTATGAGAAGGCACATTCGATCGCCGTTGCGTTAGACGGACCGCTCGGTCCGCGGCACGAGCCGAAAAAACTGGCATTTTACTTGTCGGAACATGCAGAAGAAGCATTTGTAGGCATCAGCCTTTCTTATTCTTCATGTATCAGGCTGACTCGCAGATGGGATAAATATGTAATTCCGCTTCCGTTTACAACAGTGGACGTTGCGGTAAAAGATTATGGGATCGTTCAGAAGAAGGCGATTCCGAATCTTCCGGTCAATGCAGATGCAGCGTCGGAAGAAATATATGTTGCGCAGACAATATAAACATTTCTCTTTTGCAAAAAGAAGAGATAGGATAAAAAATACGGGGAATGACGGAAAAGGAGAGGGCATAAGCAATGGAAATCAATCATGTTTTGATCGTAGAGGATGATAAGGAAATCAGGGAAGGCGTACAGATCTATCTGCAAAGTCAGGGGTATGTCGTATTTCAGGCAGCAGATGGAATTGAAGGTTTAGAAATACTTGAAAAAGAGGAGATCCATCTGGCGATCATAGATATTATGATGCCGCGTATGGACGGGATACGCATGACGATGAAACTAAGGGAGAAATACGATTTTCCGGTTATCATGTTATCTGCCAAATCCGAGGAGGTCGATAAGATCACAGGTCTTAATATCGGGGCGGATGATTATGTGACGAAACCGTTTACTCCGATGGAACTGATGGCGCGAGTGAATTCCCAGTTACGAAGATACCGGAAGTTTCTTGAAAAATTAGCACCTCAGGAAAATACGCATGTGATCGGCGGGCTTGAGATCAATGAAGATATGGTAGAAGTGTCTATGGACGGAAATCCTGTGAAGCTGACGCCGATCGAGTACAAGATCCTTTTATTGCTTGCCAAGAATCCGGGAAGAGTTTTTTCGGCAGAAGAGATTTATGAGCGGGTTTGGCAGGAAAAAGCGATCAATACAGATACGATTATGGTGCATGTAAGAAATATTCGGGAGAAGATCGAGATCGACCCGAAAAATCCAAAATATTTGAAGGTGGTGTGGGGCGTTGGATACAAAATCGAAAAACAGCCGTAAATTTGGAATTCTTATTCTGATCTTGCTTTTGGCGGCAAGTTCCGCAGTTATGATGCTGCAATACGGAACGATCAGACGGCAGATAGAATCGGTGCAGGAGGAGGGCTCCCGATCGGGAGAAACGGCGGCGGATATGGCGAATACGCTGGCGGAAGGCAATTATCTTCTTTATAATCGGTATGTACGGGACACTGATCCGGCGGAAGTACTTTCTCTTTACGGACAGCAAAGGTTTGATCTGGCAGAAAAATATTTAGATTATGAGCTGATCGACAGTAAAGATGAGGTGATAGCTTCTGATCTGCCGGAAGAAGAACAGGCAATTATGGCAGAAGCGGCCCAGAAAGCTACGGAATATGCCCGTGATCAGTCCGATGCCCGTATTGCAGACCGTATTGCTACCATCGAGGATAGCGGTACCCAAGTGGTTACACTGTCTGAAGAACTCCACGATCAGATTCGTGACATATCCCAGCCAGTATATGAAACCATCCGGTCCAGTATTGATGAATCCATCTACGATGCTTATCTGAATTAACCAGGCAGTATGATGT
>OLSJ01001509.1_pt1 | contig 14005 bp, 10 predicted proteins | sample 1672151 | NCBI WGS metagenome assembly OLSJ01 (sample SAMEA3136653, study PRJEB25190) | human gut metagenome | biome: human gut; feature: human-associated habitat; material: faeces | place: Austria | collected 2013 | reverse complement strand
GTTCAGCGAAAACCTTCCCGCCCGGAAAGGGCGAACCCGCCTGCGGCAGTTCGCGTCCCCCGCTCAGCCGGGGCTGAAAAAAACTGCCGCCCGGAACGGGCGAACCGCCTGCGCGGTTCAAGTGCCCCAGAGGGTCGGTGCAGAAAACAAAAGAACAGCACCCTTTTCAGAGTGCTGCTCAGAATTACGCATGCTTACGCGTTCTTAATAAACGCCTCAAGGCGGTCGAGACCCTTGTCAATCTCGGTGAGCGAGGTCGCATAGCTCCAGCGGACGAAGCCCGGCGCGGCAAATGCGGTGCACGGAACGGTCGCAACCAGACCCTTCTCAAGGAACAGCTGCGCGAAGTCCTCGGCGCTCTCGATGACCTTGCCGTACATGGTCTTGCCGAGGAAGCCCTTCATGTTCATCATAACATAGAACGCGCCCTCCGGCTTGATGCAGGAAACGCCCTCGATCTGGTTCATGCGCTCTACCAGATGGTCGCGGCGCTGCTCGAACGCCTGCTTCATCACCTGCATATCCTCCTGCGGGCCGGTCAGTGCAGTGATAGCCGCCTGCTGGGAAATGGTGGACGGTGCAGAGGTGGAGTGGCTCAGGTAGTTCGCCATCACCTTGGCCAGCTGCGGATTGGACGCGCTGTAGCCGATACGCCAGCCGGTCATCGCGTAGCTCTTGGACACGCCGTTGACCAGAATGGTGCGCTCCTTCACGTCCTCGCCCAGAGAAGCGAACGATACGAACTCATTGTTATCATATACAAGGTTGCAGTAAATCTCATCCGCGATAACGTAGATGTTGTGGCGGCAGCAAACCTCAGCGATCGCCTCCAGCTCGGCCTTGGTGTATACCATGCCGGTCGGGTTGGACGGAGAGTTCAGCATGAACACCTTGGTCTTGTCGGTGATGGCGGCGTCCAGCTGCTCTGCGGTGATCTTGAAGTCCGCCTCCTCGGTTGCGGCTACGATGACCGGGATTGCACCTGCCTGCTTTACCATCTCGGAGTAGCTTACCCAGTACGGAGCCGCGATAACGACCTCATCGCCCGGGTTGCACAGCGTCATCAGCGCGATATAAACCGAGTGCTTTGCACCCGAAGCCACAACGATCTGCGTCGGCTCGTAGTCCAGACCGCAGTCCTCCTTCAGACGGTAGCAGGCTGCCTTGCGCAGGTCCATCAGACCGGCTGCCGGCGTGTACTTGGTCTGGTTGTTCTCAATGGCCTCGATACCGGCCTGCTTGATGTGCTCCGGCGTCGGAAAATCCGGCTCACCGGCACCAAAGCCGACAACGTCCTTGCCCTCTGCCTTCATCTGCTTGAACAGCGAATCAATGGCCAGCGTCGTGGACGCCTGCACACCTGCTGCAATCTTGGAAATCGGCTTCAATGCCATGCTCAGCACTCCCTTATATCTCTCATCAGTTATCATGTGCTTTTATTATATGCCTGCGAATTTATTTTTGCAAGTCCTGACTTAACAAACTGCAAAATCGACACAATAGAAAAACCCGCCGATATTGGCGGGTCAGGTGTGGAATTTTCACAAAACACGGTCGCGTGAGAAGATAATCAGAGCCGTTCCCCGTTCAATCGTGACGGCAAAGCGGCTGTTCGGTTTCGCCTCGTTCGAGGTGGAGATCATGCCGACACGGGTAACCGTGCCGTTCGTTAATTCATATTTTGCATTCTCGATGGTCACGCCCTCGAGCACCGCGTCCATCGGCACGACCGAGAAGTATGTAAACGTCTCCGGCATGATGAATTCCTGCCGTCCGCCCTGATGCAGCTCGACGCGGTTGTACGGATCGAGGATGGTCAGGTGACCGCCGAGCGTTTTTGCTTCCTCAAGCAGCGAGAGATTTGCCAGCATATGGTCGATGCGCCCGCCGGTCGCACACACGAGCGTCGCCTCGCGGCAGCCGCGGCGGAACACCTCCCGCAGACAGCTCTGCGAATCCGTGTCGTCCTTCTCGGGTTTGAGCAGCACAATGTCCGTGCCCTCAACATCGGTCATGGAATCCCGGTCGGAAATCATGAAATCCGGGTGCAGACCGAGCGCCCGCGCATGCCGCAGGCCGCCGTCCGCACACGCAACGAGCGCGTCCGGATGCTCGCGCAGAAACGCGCGGATGTAACCGTAATCGGTTTCCGGTGCAGCCGCAAAAATCAGCGCGTGCCGCCCTTGGTAAGTTCCCATTCCTTCAGATCCTTTACACTTTCATACAGCTTTACATAGCTTTCGTGACGGGTTTTCGCAATTTCTCCGTTCTCGACCGCCGCGAGAACGGCGCAGCCCTTCTCCTTGACATGCGCGCAGCCGGTGAATTTGCACTGCCCGATGTACGGCTCGAACTCCGGAAACGCATACTGCAGATCCTCGGCCAGCACCAAATCCATCTGCTCGGTCTCAAACGAGGAGAAGCCGGGCGTGTCCGCGATATAGCCGCCGCCTTCGATCGGGTGCAGCTCCACATGACGGGTGGTGTGCTTGCCGCGGCCGATCTTATCCGAAATCGCACCGACCTCGGCGCCGAACGAGCTGTCCAGCCGGTTGAGCACGCTCGACTTGCCGACACCCGAGTTGCCCGCAAACGCGCTTACCCTGCCGCGGATGCGCTCGCGCAGTGCGTCAATGCCTTCGCCGGTGTGCGCGCTCACGCGCAGCACCTCGATGCCGCTTTTGCGGTAGGTTTCATACAGCTCGTCACCCGGATTCGCGTCCGTCTTATTGATGACGACCAGTGCGTCCATGTTCTTGTGCACCGCGATCGCCGTTACCTTGTCGATCAGGAACGGGTCGGTTACCGGCGGTGCCGCGCTCGCCACGGCAACGACCAGATCCAGATTCGCCACAGCCGGCCGGATCAGGCTGTTCTTGCGCGGCGCGATCGTCTGCAGATAGCCGGTGCCGTCCTCCGGCTGGATTTCCAGCGTTACCCGGTCCCCGACGATAGGCTTGCCCACGGTCTTGCGGAACCGTCCGCGTGCTTTGCATTCAATGAGACCCTCGGCGGTATCCACATAGTAGAAACCGCCGATGCCCTTCAGAATGATCCCTTCGATCAAACTTAATTCCTCCGTTTTTTAACTGAATGTGTACGTCTGCGAGGTAGTCGAACCGTCCACGCTGACCGTAACATCATGGTCGCCCACCGAGCCGCTCACCGAGATGGACGTGCTGCCGCCGCTCGTGCTGCAGGTGTCGTCATACTGGATTACGCCGTCCACATAGATGATAACATGCGCGGTATCCGTGTTGTCCGGCAGCGAAACCGGAATGGTCGCACTGCCGAGGCTCGGCGTATCATCGTAGTCGCCATCGCCGTTGTCCTGACCGCCGGAATTGCCGCCGCTGTTATTATCGGGCGAGTTATTGTTCGATGTGCTCTTGCCCTTGGAGATCTGGATGTTGACGACAGTGCCCTTTGCGACCTCCGCGCCCGCATCCTGCGACTGCCATACAACCGAACCGGCCTCAGCGGTGCTCTCGACCTCGTTCACCGAGCCGATGGACAGACCCTTTTCCGTCAGGGCCTTTTCCGCATCGTCCTTTGTCATGCCGAGCAGACCGGGCACAGCAACGTTTTCGTTATCGTCCTTCTGCTTGCCCTTGCTGATATAGACGGTCAGCGTCGCGCCCTTTTCCAGCTCGGCGCCCGCCTCCGGGTCGGTGCGGATGACCTTGCCTTCCTCCACGTCGTCGCTGTATTCCTCAACGACCTCGCACTTGATATCGTGCGACGCCAGCGCCGCCTGCACATAATCGAGCGTCTTGCCGGTAAAGTCGATCACCTTGTAGGTATCCTTGACGTTTTCGCCGCCCGAGGATACCGTTACCGTGATGATCGTACCCTTTGTGGCCTTTTTCCTGCCGTCGCCGTCCGGGTCCTGCTCGAGTATCTCACCGACCGGACGGTCGGATTCCTGCCGTTCGGTCGCTTCCTTCACCGTGAAGTTGTCGGTTATATCCGGGTCGGCCATCACTTCGTCGATATTGCGCCCGATGAGGTCGGGCACGATAATCTTTTCCGACTTGTCGCCGCCGCCGGTGATGACCAGAATGCCGACCAGCAGCAGGCTGATCACCGCGATCACGCCGACCGCCATGCCGACCGCCATGCCCGGGCGCTCGGCCAGCTTTTCAAAAAAGCCGTCCGGCTCATCCTGCTCCTTTTTGCGGAAACCGGTGCGGGTGCGGGTCTGCGTGCGCGTGCGGGTGCGGGTGCGCGGCGCAGCTGCGCCCTCAACGGAAGCGGCTTCATGCTCTGCCGCACTGCGGCGCGCCGCGCGCTGAATGTCCGCGCCGATGATCTGCGTCTCGCCCGAGTTGTCCTCGCTTGCCACATAGTGGAAGCGTGCGTTCGGGTCAGAGCGCAGCACCTCCATGTCCTCGTACATCTTTTCCGCGGATTCATACCGGCGGCTGATGTGCGCACTCATGGCGTGCATGACAATATCGTCCATGCCCTTGGGGATGCCCGGTACAAACGCACTCGGGATGATCGGCACCTCATTGATGTGCTGCATGACGATCTGGAGCGCGGTTTCGCCCTCAAACGGCAGCTTGCCGGTCAGCATTTCGTACATCATCACGCCGAGCGAGTACAGGTCGGTGCGGTAGTCGATCTTGCTGCCCTTGGCCTGCTCCGGCGAGATATAGTGCACCGAGCCGATGGCCTCCTGCACCACGCGGGTCTCCTGCGCGGCAGCGAACGAGGCAATGCCGAAATCGGTCAGCTTTGCCGTACCGTCCCGCAGGATGATAACGTTCTGCGGCTTAACGTCCTGATGGATGATGCCGCGCGAGTGTGCGTGCATGAGTGCGCGGGCAACCTGCTCAGCGAAGAAAATGGTCTCCTCCCACGACAGATGGCCCTTGCGCTGCAGATACTGCTTGAGGGTGATGCCCTCGATCAGCTCCATAACGATATAATCCGTGCCGTCCTCGCTGCCGACGTCGAACACGGAAACAATATTGTGGTGGCTCAGCTTGGCAACGGCGCGCGACTCAATGGAGAACCGCTTGCGGATATCCGGGTCCTCCGCGAACTCTTTTTTGAGCACCTTGAGTGCCACATCGCGCCCGAGAATGGTATCCCGCGCCCGATAAACGACCGCCATGCCGCCGACGCCGACGATTTCCTCAATCTGATAGCGTCCGCCGAGCATACTGCCGATATATTTATCCATAGTCCGTCACGCTCCCTGCTTTTTGCCGAGGGTGAACAGCGCAACGGTGATGTTGTCGCGGCCGCCGCCGTCAAGCGCCAGCTGCAGCAGCGCGTCACCGGCCAGCTCGAGCGTCGGCGCGTTTGCCAGCACCTCCGCGATCCGGCTGTCCTCCGCCATGCCGGTCAGACCGTCCGAGCAGAGCAGCAGCATGTCCTTTTCGTTCAGGCGCACTTCAAACAGGTCGCCTTCGACACACGGCTCCACGCCTACCGCACGGGTGATGAGGTTTTTCTGCGGATGGGTGCGCGCATCCGCCTCGGTGATCTTGCCGCGGCGGCGCATTTCCTCCACATAGGAGTGGTCCTCGCTGATCTGGTGCATGGCTTCGCCGTCAAAGCGGTACGCGCGGCTGTCGCCCACGTTGATAACGGTCGCGCAGTCGCCCTGAATGAGCGCGGCAACCAGGGTCGTGCCCATGCCGCGGAACTCCGGCTGCCTGCCCGCCAGAGAGAAAACCGTCTCGTTCGCCTGCTTGAGCGCCTGCGTCAGCAGGTTCTGCCGAGCCGTTTCGTCCAGCGTGCCGCTTAAAGCGTCACCCGCGGACTCGATAAAACTCTGCGCGGCGAAGCGGCTGGCTACGTTGCCCGCATTTGCACCGCCCATGCCGTCGCACACGACGAGGAGCGCGGTCTGGTTGTCCTCCCGCGCTTCGATCTGAAAAATATCCTGATTGGTCGGGCGCACCCGTCCCTTATCGGTCAAGCCGAAATATTCCATTTCACAACCTCCTTCGATTGTGTTTATATGTGAGAATATTCAAGTTAATCACGAGAACTGCTCTTTCCGTCCTCCTTCAGCTGCCGCTGACGGAGCTGACCGCAGGCCGCATCAATATCCGGACCCAGCTTGCGCCGCACGGTCGCGGTAACGCCGCGCTTCTCGAGCGCCTGCTGGAACCTGCGGACGGTTTCCGGCCTGGACGGCTTCAGCGGACTTTCCGCCACCTCATTCAGCGGAATGAGGTTGACGTGCGCCGGTCTTCCTTTCAGCAGCTTGGCCAGAAGGTCGGCCTGCCACGGGCGGTCGGTCTTGTCGCGCGCCATCATGTACTCGTAGGAAATGCGCCGTCCGGTGGTGTCGAAATAGTACCGGCACGCCTTCATCAGGCGCTCGACCGGATACGCATCGTTCACCGGCATGATGGACGAGCGTGTTTCGTCATCCGGCGCGTGCAGCGATACGGACAGCGTGATCTGCAGCTTTTCCCGTGCTAACATCTCTATTCTATCAGCAATTCCGCTGGTTGACAAGGAGATATGGCGCTGTCCGATGTTGATTCCCTCCGGGCAGCTCACCAGATGCAGGAATTTGAGCACGTTGTCGTAGTTATCGAGCGGCTCGCCGGTGCCCATCAGCACAATGTTGGAGACCTTTTCGCCGCTGTCCTTCTGCATGAACAGGATTTCGTCCAGAATCTCGCCTGCGGACAGACTGCGCGTGCGTCCGTTGAGTCCCGACGCACAGAACTTGCAGCCCATCCGGCAGCCGACCTGCGTCGAAACGCAGACGGACACGCCGTGCTCGTAGTGCATCAGTACGGACTCCACGCAGTTGCCGTCCCGCAGACGCCATAAGTATTTCACCGTGCCGTCAACGCGGCTCACCTGCTTGCGGGCGACCTCCGGTACGGTCAGCAGGAAATTTTCCGCTAAACGCGCCCGTAAGTCCTTGGATAAGTTGGACATCTCTTCAAAGGACTCCACACCCTCGTGAAGCCATTTGAAGATCTGTCCCGCACGGAACGGCTTTTCGCCCATTTCCTTCAAAGCGCTTTTCAGTTCATCTATTGATAATGATTTAATTTCAGTCATTATTTTCACCTTTTTAATTGAAAATTGAGAATGGAAAATGGAAAATGACGCTATCCTTGCGCGAGTTCCGTCCGCGCTGCGTCTGTGTGGCGCATAGCGCCGTTATTGAATCATCGCGCTTTGCGCGATACCACAATTCTCAATTCTCCATTCTCAATTTTCCATTATTAAACCTTCCGGTGCATTTTCGCAATAAAGAATCCATCCGTATTGTGAACGGGCGGCAGCAGCGTCACCATACCGTCTGCCCTCTCTCCGCAGACCGGATGCGTCCACGAAACCGCTTCAAACTCCGGGTTTTCGGTGAGAAACGCGCGGACAACGTCCTCGTTCTCCCGCTGCAGGATGGTACAGGTCGAGTAGACGAGCGTGCCGCCCTTCTTTACATACTGTGCACAGTTTGCAAGGATTCTCGCCTGAATCTCCGGTAAAGTCCGGATTTCGTCCGGATTCTTGAACCGGATTTCGGGTTTCTTGCGGATAATGCCCAGTCCCGAGCAGGGCACGTCGCACAGCACAACGTCCGCGCTGTCCTTCCACTCCTCGCGGCAGACCGATGCGTCCTGCAGCTCGGTGCGGATATTCGACAGTCCGAGGCGGGCTGCGCCGTCGCGGATGCGCTTCAGCTTGTGCTCGTAAATATCGCACGAGGTGACGCTGCCTTTCCCCTGCATTTTTTCAGCCATGGCAAAGCTTTTGCCGCCGGGCGCCGCGCAGCAGTCGAGCACGGTGCTGCCCGGTTTCGGGTCAGCGACTGCCGCCGCGAGTGCGCTTGCCGCATCCTGCACGGTCACGCGGCCCTCGATAAACGCCGGAAGCGCGGCTGCGTCTCCGCCGCTGCACAGCAGGATTTCCGGGAATGCCTCGTGCGGCTGCACGGTCAGTCCGGCGGCCTCCAGCTCTGCCTGAGCCTCGGCAGGCGTGCATTTCATCGTGTTCACGCGCACCGAAATCGGCGCGTCCGCGTTATCCGCCTGACAGATTTTCTGCGTCAGCTTCTGGCCGTACTGCTCGGAAAGCAGGCGCACGAGCCACTCCGGGTGGCTGTACTGCAGCGCGTAGTAGCTTTCCTTATCCGGGCAGTTCAGGCGCGGCAAAGAGCCGTTTTGCGCCGCATTTGCGGCATTTCTCAGCACTGCATTGGCAAAGGCGACCGTGCGGTCATTTGCGTGGCCGTAGTGCTTGACCAGCGCGACCGTCTCCGCGACAGCGGCATGCGCGGGAATCTTGTCCATCAGGATCAGCTGATACAGACCCATCCGCAGGCACGCCAGCACACGCGGCGCGATCTTTTTCAGCCGCACGCTCGAGAAGTGCCGCAGGTACCAGTCCAGTAAAATTTGGTTCTGCACCGTGCCGTAGGTCAGCCGCGAGGCCAGCGCCGCGTCGCGGCTGTCCAGTCCCGCGCGGGATAAATAGTGGTGCAGCGCACCGTCCGACCAGGCGGCCTCCTCTGCCATGGAAAACAGCGAGAATGCCGCCACCTCACGCGGTGTTTTGGGGCGTTTATCTATCATTGCGGTCTCTTCCTCCAAAAATCAGCACCAGACGCAGCAGCTGTGCCAGCGAGGTCGCCAGCGCGGCAACATAGGTCAGCGCCGCCGCTGTGAGCGTCTTTTTCGCCATCGGGTACTCGTCTGCGGTCAGCAGGCCGTTCTGCTGAATGGTCTGCAAAGCGCGGCGGGATGCGTCCAGCTCCACCGGCAGGGTCACCAGCTGGAACAGCGTGGACAGACCGAACGCCGCAATGCCGATCGTAACGAGCGTGCTCGTGTTAAGGATCAGGCCGAGGATCAGCAGCGGCATCGCCGCCATCGAGCCGAACTGCGTCAGCGGGATGATCGCCGCGCGCAGCTTGATCGGCGCATAGCCGATGGCGTACTGCACCGCATGCCCTGCCTCGTGCGCGGCAACGCCGATGGACGCCACCGACGTGGACGAGTACACCGCACTCGACAGCCGAATGACGTTGCTTCTCGGGTCAAAATGGTCGGTCAGCTTGCCGGAAACGTACTCGATCCGCACACCGGAAACGCCGTTGTACCGCAGGACAGCCTCCGCTGCCTGTGCGCCGGTCAGTCCCCGCAGATTTTGCACCCGTGAGTAGCGGTTAAACGTGCTGTTTACCTTGTTCTGCGCCCAGAATGCAAATAAAACGCACGGCAGAACCAGTACGATATAGTACATGTCAATGCCGTAGTAGTAACCATGATAAGGCATAAGAAAACCTCCATACCGGAGCGGAGAATTGGAGATTGGAGCTTACGTCCTCTCCGTTCTTCACTCCTCACGCTTTTTCATTCGTCTCCCAGCTTAGTGCCGACTTCGATTACGTGCCCACGCAGAAAGTCCGTCGCCTTCATTCTCTTACCGCCGACCAGCTGAATCTCGATCAGTCCCAGCGCGCCCTCTCCGCACGCCACGGTCAGACCCTTTTTCGGGTCGGCTTCGAGCACCGTGCCCGGCTCGCCATTGCCGGCTGCCTTTTCGGCGGCAAACACCTTCAGTCTTTCGCCGGAAAGCGTGGTCAGCGCGATCGGCCACGGATTCAGGCCGCGAATCAGACAGTCGATTTCATGTGCAGACTTGCTCCAGTCGATCACCGCCATCTGCTTATCCAGCATATGGGCGTAGCAGCTCTGCGCATCGTCCTGCGGGCGCGGCGTGATCTCATCTAATTTGACGAGCGTTTGGGTCAAAAGTTCCGCACCGGACTGTGCCAGGCGGTCAAAAAGTTCGCCTGCGGTCTCCTTCTCACCGACCTTGGTCTCATAGGTGAGCAGCATATCGCCGGTGTCCAGACCCTCCGCCATCTGCATGGTGGTAACGCCTGCCATTTCATCGCCCGCGATGACCGCCCACTGGATCGGAGCGGCGCCGCGCCAGCGCGGCAGCAGCGAACCGTGCACGTTGATGCAGCCGTGCGGCGGGATATCGAGCACCGCCTTGGGCAGCAGCTTGCCGTATGCCACTACGATGATAACCTCGGGTGCCAGCTCACGCAGACGCGCCTGCTCGTCCTCATTTTTGAGGGTATTCGGCTGGAAAACCGGAATATCATGCGCGAGTGCGAGCGTTTTCACCGGCGGTGCAGTGAGAATCTGCTTGCGGCCCTGCGGCTTATCCGGCTGGGTGTACACGGCGCAGACGTCATGTCCGGCATCGATGAGCGCCTGCAGGCTCGGCACGGCGAAGTCCGGCGTGCCCATGAATACGATACGCATTATTCCTCGTCACCACCCTGCATTGCCTCCGGGTCGATATACTCCTCGACCTTCTCGGTGAACAGATGACCGTCCAGATGCTCGGTCTCGTGGCAGAAGCACTGCGCTACAATGCCCTCGCCCTCACGCTCGAACCAGTTGCCATTGCGGTCCTGTGCGCGAATCTTCGCCCAGGTCGGACGGGTCACATAGCCGTAAACGCCCGGCACGGACAGGCAGCCCTCGACAACGCGCTCAGAGCCTTTCTGCTCGATGACTTCCGGGTTTACCAGCTCGACCATCTCCTCCGGCTCCTTGTTCACATCCAGCAGCACAACAACACGGCGCAGGATTCCCACCTGCGGTGCTGCCAGACCAACGCCGCCGGAGTTCTCGAGCGTCTCACGCATATCGTCGATCAGCGTGTGCAGACGGTCGTCAAACTTCTCTACCTTGCGGCTGTGCTTGAGCAGCTGCTCGTCGCCCTCGGTCAAAATCTTTCTCAGTGCCATTGTTTTATTCCTCCACTTGATTCAGCTTATCCATGCATTTTTGTAAACATTCCTGTATATTTTTCTCATCGAGCGCCGGAAACGGCGTCACCGGCTGCGGTTTTCCGCTGCCGATATGCTTTTCCAGCCATGCCACATCGTGCCAGCCGTCAAACTTCCAGCCGGAGTCGTGCCACACGCCTGCGTCCGCAAAGCCCAGTCTGCGCTGCATGCGGATGCTCTTTTCGTTCGGCAGGGTCACGCAGCTGTACAGATGGCGCAGCCCCTGCAGCTCGAGCAGGTCGATCAGGCACGCCAGCACGGTCGTGCCCACACCATGTCCGTGGGTGCCCTGTGCCAGATAGATGGACAGCTCCGCATCCCAGTCGTAGGCCGCGCGCTCACGAATGCGGTGCGCGTAGGCGTAACCCATGATCATCCCGTCCTGCTCACAGACAAGGTACGGGAACGCCGCCGCCGTTTCGCGGATACGGTCCGCAAACGCCTCAGCCGTCGGCACATCATATTCAAACGTGATGGTTGTATTCGTTATGTAAGGCTCGTAAATCTTCAAAAGCGATTCTGCATCGTTTTCTGTTGCCTTGCGAATTACAAATTTGCTCATTAAATTAACCTTCTTTGCCGGGGTCTCAATTACTGCTACATTTCATTATTGGAATCCGCGAACACAGTAACGCCCCGGTTTTTACCGTCCTGCATAAACTCCCGCAGCACGCCCGAGATGAGCCTGCGCCATCTTGCACAGTCCTTCGCACGGATGGTGAGGTGGTAGCGATACCGTCCCATCACCTTGACCATCTGCGCCGCGGCGGGGCCGAGCACGGGTGCTTTCACATCGGCAAACTGCCCTTCCATCAGACTCTGCAGGCGTGTTTTGAGCGCGAGCAGACTGCTGAGCACCTGCTGCTCCAGTTCGCCGACGGCGGTGATCATGGTGATGTCGCACACGGGCGGGCACCGAAGCGCTTCGCGCGTCTGCATTTCGCTCTCGTAGAACGCCTCGTAGTCCTGCCGCGCGGCGGTCAGGATGACCGGATGCAGCGGGCTGTACGTCTGGATCACGGCGCGTCCGGTGTCAAATCGCCGTCCGGCGCGGCCGACCACCTGCGTGATGAGCGAAAACGTGCGCTCATGTGCGCGGTAGTCCTGCGCGTACAGGCTCTGGTCCGCGTCCAGCACGCCGACCAGCGTGACGTTCTCAAAATCCAGTCCCTTGGTCACCATCTGGGTGCCGATAAGGATATCGGCTTCGCCTTTGCCGAATTTATTCAGCAGGCGTTCGTGTGCGCCCTTGGCGGTCATGGTGTCCGCGTCCATGCGGAGCACCCGCGCGGACGGGAACCGCTCGTGCAGCTCCTCCTCCAGCTTCTGCGTGCCGGGCGTTTCGGTGAACAGGCTCGTGCTGCCGCACTGCGGGCACTTGCCGGTTATCTTGATGGATGCGCCGCAGTAGTGGCACATCGCGCGGCCGGACACCGAATGGTAGGTCATGGTGGTCGAGCAGGACGGGCACTCGGGCACCCAGCCGCACACGCCGCAGCCGATCACGCGGCTGTTGCCGCGCCGGTTGAGGAACAGGATGGCCTGCTTTCCCTTTTCGAGCGTGCTGATCAGTTCGCGCTCGAGGTCAGGTCCGATGATGCCGCTCCGTCCCTCGCGGGCCAGACCGCGCATGTCCGAGATAATGACCTCGGGCAGTCCGGCACCGAGAAACCGCTCGGTGAGCGCGAAAACCGGGTATTTCCCCTGTTTTGCGCCGTAATACGTCTCGACCGACGGTGTTGCCGAGCCGAGCACGAGCAGTGCGTTCGTCTGCGCCGCCCGGTACTTTGCCACATCCCGCGCATGGTAGCGCGGCGACTGCTCCGAGCGGTATGCCGCGTCCTGCTCCTCGTCGATGATGATAACGCCGAGGTTCTTCGCGGGCGCGAACACCGCCGAGCGTGTGCCGATGACCACCCTTGCTCTGCCGGTTTTTATCTTCTTGAAGCTGTCGTACCGCTCACCGGCGGACAGCGCCGAGTGCAGAACCGCGACTTCTTCGCCAAATCGAGCCGCAAACTGCCGCAGAAGCTGCGGTGTCAGTCCAATTTCGGGCACGAGCACAATGGCGCTCTTTCCCTGCTCGAGCGCGTGCGCGATCAGCTGCAGGTACACCTGCGTCTTGCCGCTTCCCGTCACGCCGAACAGCAGCGCCGCACGAGGCGCGTTTTCGTCCATGAGCGCCGCCATGCCGTCATACGCCTGCTGCTGCGCCGCCGAAAGCACCGGAGCCGCGGCGCGCGGCACCTCGGAAAAGTCCGGTGCGCGCAGCACTTCCTCGTATTCCGCGCGGAGGATGCCCTTTTTCGTCATGTCGCGCAGCGCGGCGTCGCTCACGCCGGTCATGTAGACGATTTCCTTCTGGCTCATCGCACCGCCGTCCGACAGCAGCGACACCACGTCCATCCGCGCCGGACTGCGGCGGCTGATGTGCGACATGGCTTCACTTGCTTCCATATCCAGACGGAGCATTTTTTCGGTCTTATCACCGGTTTTCTGCGCCGTATTGCTGTGATAAACGAGTATCCCCTCGCCTGCCAGCGCGTCCAGCGTTTGTCCCGCGCCTTTGCCGAGCCGATCACGTATCTCGCTCACCGAGAGCGTCTGTCCCGGCTGCTCAAACAGCGCCAGCACCTGACCGTCTTCGCCGTCCCGCTCCCGCAGAGCCGCCAAATCCGCGTCCGGCGCGAGCGTGTACGTCTCGTTCCGCTTGAACCACAAGCCGGCGGGCAGCATGGCGTGTACGCAGTCGAAGTAGGTGCAGTACAGCCTCTCGCGCATCCACGCCGCAAGTCTCAGCTGCTCTGCGGTTAGAATCGGCGTTTCGTCCAGCACCTCCACGATGGGCTTGAGTTTGAACTCGCCCGCATTCTCGCGGAAGGCGAGCACCACCGCTTCCGCCCGTTTATTGCCAAAGCCGAACGGCACGAGAACACGGGTGCCGATCTGCACCTGTTCCCGCAGCTCGTCCGGCACACGGTAAGAGTATAGCTTGTCGATGGCGTAGGTCGCTGCATCCACGGCGGCCGCACAGATTTTTTCCGCCATAGAATCACAACCTTTCTCTTATCTTGCGGCGATTTCGCCGCGGGAACAAAAGGATAGACACCAAGGTTTCTATCCTCTTGACTCCAATTTCCTTTGTTTCCCAACCCGGCGCAGGTCAGAGACCGGCGACCGCTTCGATAAGAGGAACGGCAGTCG
>OLSJ01001506.1_pt1 | contig 14015 bp, 12 predicted proteins | sample 1672151 | NCBI WGS metagenome assembly OLSJ01 (sample SAMEA3136653, study PRJEB25190) | human gut metagenome | biome: human gut; feature: human-associated habitat; material: faeces | place: Austria | collected 2013 | reverse complement strand
GGTTGCTTTCAAACTCTTGCAAAGACGAATCTTCAGCCATTCACATCTCCCTTTTTGAGGCGTCAGATTGCCACCTCAAGGCCAAACTGTATCTATTATCCCGCACCATTCATCTCCTTGCACCACATTCACAAAACCTAGTGATGCGAGCAGACTCTATTCCCAATGACCGCCTACGACCTTGGTCTCCCAGTGTCCTTCTGCAGGATGGTTAACGGTGTTGTAGCCGGTGACGACCTTCTGCACTTCGCTATGGTGCCCGGAACCCTCACCGGCCATCATGTGGGCCTTGGAATGAGCCGCCGTGTTGCCGGTGATGTCTGCTCCGCACACGTTGCAAATCGAGACTTCCTTGGTGCCGTACACGGGCACGCTCTCGCTCCACGCCGCCTTGTCCTCTACCCACACGCGCTGCGTGTCCTCGACCCACTTCTTCTGTGGAGCGGGGTTTGAGGGAGCGGAGTGTCCATTCTTGGAGTCCGACGATCCGCCGGAGCTTTGGGCAGGGACGCTAGATGCGACGGGACCGCTTTGTCCACTCGACGCATCGCTACGCTGCTCAGCAGCCTGCGCCCCCACGGCTTCGCCTTGCACGGGCTCGGCAGCCTCTTGGTCTTCTGCTACAACCTCTCCCGGCTCCTCTTCCGCCTCGGCCTCCTCGGTGGCCGGAGGCTCGATGCCGTCCGCCGCATGGCCCATCACGAATCCGACCGCGTTGCCGCTGCCAATGTCGCCTGCCTCGGCATGGCCGGAGAAGAACGCAGCCATGCCCCCGGCGAAGGCCAGGAGGATTGCCGCGATCACGATTCCTGCGATCGCGAATACCTGCTTCTTGCCCTTGATGATCTCTGTAGCCTTCATCTTGAAATCCCTTCTACATGAACCGGAACACTGCCCGGATAAGCCAACGTGTGAAACTACCAACCAACTTCATCCAAATCGCCCCATTCCTCTTCGGCCTCTTCCTCACTCTCGGCGTTGACGCATGCCGCGAGGAGCTGACGTGCCACATGACGGGGAACGCCTGGGATGACCGGCTCTGTCTCTCCCGTGAACCTTTGGAGGTACTCGAAGAGGTCGCAGATGCGCTCGTGCAGCCCCTTGGAGGAGGCGCCTATGCACTCGTAGGCCTTCTCGTCGAAGCTCTGGAGGTCTACGAGCTCGCCGCAGACGCGCTTGATAATCGCCTCGCCATCTACCACCACGAGCTCCACGTGATCCAGCTCCTCAGAAGACGACAGCAGAAACCTCCATCCCTTCTTCCGCCGGGCGATCGGGACCTCGTCGGCCTCCGTGTTACTTGCCGTCGAATCGTCGATGCGGTAGCTGTGTGCCGCGAGCCAGAGCCCCTCGGTACCCATCTCGTCGAAGCGCACCTCGAAGTTCGTGAGCATGTTCTGCTTGCCGAGCGGCGCGGGGCAGGTGAAGGTCGCGGTGTCGAACACGTCTAGCCGCTTGTCGTCGTAGGTGATCTTCACTATCATCGCTCGCCCCTCTCTCTCGCCCTTGTGCGCTGTTGCTCCTGGACCCTCTGCCTCGGCTGCTCTGCCGAGTTGCCGCGACGCCTCGTGGCCTGCGGCTGACCTTCGCTCCTGTCGCTCCTTCGCGTCATGAGCTCGTTCTCGGCGATGTAGACCCTGGCGGCAACGAGCCTCCTGAATCCCTCGGAGTCCTCGTGGCCCCGGCGCGTGAGCGAGGCCAGACGCCTGTCGAAGTCCTCCAGGTAGCGCACATCGAACTTCGCGCATGTCTCAAGGGCTGCCGACAGCCTGCTCAAGTCGTTGAGGTCGTTCAGCCTCACGGCGTCCACGGCGCGGTGCCGGATCTCGCTCGCGCTCCTCGTGCTCGGCTGGTAGGCCGACTGCCTTTGGAAGCGATCGGAGAGCATCGACTTTCCGAACGTGTAGCCGAGCCTCTCTCCGGACACCTTCTTGGAGGGCTCGTCTGCGAGCGAGAAGATCCAGTCGTCCCGGCGCGCCTTCTCGGAGTTGTCCGCGACCTCGATGCCCAAGCGTCTCAATGCCTCGAAGAACTCCTCCTGGCTTCGCGAGGTGTTCTTGGCGAGAGCCACGCGCGCCCTGATGTCGCCGACCCATGAATAGCCCCCGGATGCCATGAGCTCCTTCTCGGCACGCCCGAAGTAGATCGACTGCCTCGTGCGGGGCTGCTTGCCGGATGAGCTCTTCTCGCCTCGGCTCGGCATCTGGTTGGAGAGCCCGGAGAGGCCCATCTTCCTCGCTATGTCCTGGAGCTCTCGGTTGAGGTCCTCGGGATGGTCGGTGTGGAGCCTGCGCTCCGTCTCAAGGTTCGCGTTGTTGACGACGATGTGCGCATGCGGGATGCTGCCCTCGTTGTCGGAGTGGTAGACGATCGCGACCTCGTGCTTCGGGAAGTTCGATTCGACCCACCTGTGCGAGAGCTCCCTCAGCTGCTCCAGGGTTATGCGGTCGTCCGGGTCCGGGGACACCACGAAGTGCTTGAAGGTCCGCGCCCTCATGCCGCGCCATTCCTTGTTGGTGCCGTACGCCTCGCGCGTGTCGTCCATCTCGACGTCCCACTCGACCGGGATGGCCCTTTGGCCCCGCTCCTCGCAGATCCATTCGTCACGCAAAGGGAGGTTGAGAACGTCCCTGCCAAGCGCCCTGTTCTTCTTCTCAAGATAGGTGCGCAGCTTCGAGACCGTCCCGTGACCGGATATCGGCTTCAAGATCGGCATGGCTACGCCTCAATGAGGTGCTTCGCCTGAAGCTCGGCGACCGCGTAGACGAGGCGCTCCGCGTTGGCATTCACAGCCGCCAGCTCGACCTCTATCGACTCCGCCTTCCCGTCGAGGATGGCCGAGTCGGCCTTCCCATGGGCGCAGTAGTAGTTGATCGAGTTCATCGCATGCACGGCCTGGTTGTAGTGGTAGCCCCAGCGCGTCAGCTCGCGCGAGATCTTGCGCAGCGCGACCTTGTCCATGATCACGCAAGGGACATCCTCGCGAAGCTCCTCGCCGACGACCAAGGGCGTGCGGATCAGGTAGCGGAGGTACTTGGACTGCGTGAGCTCCGCCTTGCGGCATCGCTCAGCGAGTCTCTGGTAGTCGTCCTCGGCGAGGCGGAAGCTCAGGGTGTGGGTCTTGTTCTTGTCGGCCATCGTGGCCTCCTTGTCATCTGAAGTTGTCTCGATTAGGGGCGCGGGGGATCCCCCGCCGGGCAGGGATGTGGGCTCGCTTGCGAGCGCGCATCGCTCCCGTCTGATCCCCCGGAGTCGTCGGAGCTGAGACCCTACTTATCTCGGCGACATAACTGATCCAACGCCTCCGGGGGCAAGTGCCATGGCATGGAATCGAAGATGTAATACGCCATGGGCTACTTGCTAGGATTCGCGTCTAAGCGCCTATCTCACATGAAGCGGACTTCTATACCGCCATTTTGGAGATACAGGCGCTCAGACGCTTGATTTCGAGGATGGTCTCTCGGTCTGCCTGGGAAGGCTCGTCGGGCATGGTGGACGCATATGACTTGAGGTCGTCGAGGACGCGCAACAGGCGCTTGTCCGTGGAGGACTCGACGCCGAGCTTCTGCTTGAGGTAGTCGGTCGTCTCCTTCTTGGAGAGCCCCGCTGGCCTCTCGACGTAGAGCCGAGCCTGCTTCTCACGGGGAAGCTCCTTGAGCATGTCGATGCTCGAAGCCGAGAGCCTCCCCTCGTCGGCCTCGCTCGCCCAATGGCAGGAGAGGTCGTTCTCGATCACCTTCGCGAGCTTCTCCTCGCGAAGGATCGTCTTGCCGGATACGGCTCGTCCGGTCTGCTCTTCCACCATGGCGGCCTTGATATCGCATGAGCGCACACCAGCGAGCTCCTCGTTGCCCTCGCGGATCCGCTCCACCTCGATGCCGAGGGCTTCGGTCGCGCGTGCGCGCTCCGTGACGGTGAGGGCGCGGACGAAGTAGTTGGCGGTGTGAAGGAGGACGATCGCCTGCGAGTCCGTGATGCCCTCCACGACCCGGCACGGGATGCGGGAGAACGCGTCGTCCTCTGCCGCGAGCATGCGGAATGCCTCAAGGCGGCGGTGCCCGGAGATCATCTGCCAGGAGCCGTCGTCGAGCTTGCGCACGAGCGGGATGTCCGTGAGGCCGTCCTTCTTGATGGAGCGCGCGAGGTTGGCTATCGACTTCCCGTCCATGGAGTACGCGACGTTTGCCGGATGGCCCTCGATCGCGCTCACCTCTATCTCCACGATCGGGAAGCGCTCGCGCGTCTTGGAGCTCTTGTCCAAAAGCCCGGAGAGGGTGAAGGACTCTGCCACTTCGCTAGGCGAGCTCATGGAGCACCTCCTCGGCCAGGGCCGCGTAGTCCTTGGCAGGTCGGCTTCCCGGCTCGAAGGCCGTCACGGGAAGCCATTGCCAGCTGCCCTCTGCGACTTTCGTGGAAGCATGGATGACGCTGTCGAATAGCACGTCCTGGAAGTAGCGGTCGAGGACTTCGGCACCGGTGCGCTCCGCATTGGTCATGCGACCAGGGACGCAAGTGCGAAGTATCTTGAACTTGGGGCGGGGAAGGCGGAGGGCCTCCGTGATCGAGCGCGTAGCCTCGACTGTGAGGGCGGTGCCGCGCATGACGGTCGAGTCTAGCTTCACCGGCACGATGATGATGCCGTCCTCCGCTGCCGCCAAATAGGCGTTGAAGGCCAGGCGCTTGAGCACCGGCGAGCAATCGATGATCGCGATGTCGAAGTCTTCTGCGGCGTCATCGAGGGCGAACTTGAGCCTCTGCTCTCGGAGCAAGAGCTCGTTCTGGTCCACCAGCTCGATCACCGACGGGATCACCGAGAGCGTCGTCCCCTCTATGGGGAATGCGACCTCGCTTACGGGTGCGTTGCCGTAGAGCAGCTCGATGGAGGTTCTTCCCTCAGACTTCGCCCGCTCGTAGAGCCCGTAGTAGTCCGTCGCGCTCGCCTGCGGGTCGAGGTCGATCAGAAGCACCCTCTTGCCCTGCTGCTCGTACACGCTCGCGAGGTTCACCGCAGTGGTGGTCTTGCCCACGCCTCCCTTGTAGTTGGATATGGCGATGGTGCGCATGAAATTGCTCCTTTCCCTTGCGTCTTGCCTGCCGACCCCGAGGTGGAATGGGTCGAGCTGATTTGTATTACATTTCCATGATAGCACAAAACAGCACAGAATTGTGCTGTTTTGCAAATCTTTTGTATCAGGCGCTTTAAGGCACCAGCTGCCTCGCTGCTACCACCACGCGTGGTAGAAGAGCTCGTCGTCCTCTGTCGTGTCAGAGATGACCTGCGCGAGCATCCGCTCGGTCTCAGCTAGGTTCTCGAAGTAGTAGTCGTCGTAGACCTGGCTGCCGAAGAAGAAACCCTCCTCGCAGGGAAGGACGTCGGATGCCTTCGAGCGATCCGAGAGCACCAGCCTGCAATCGCTCATGAGGCAGTTGAGGTTCTCCAAGCACACCGGGTACAGCTCGCAGTTCTCGATGTATCCATCGGCGAGGTTGCGCTCGAACCATCCGTGGATCTGGTTTGCCTTGCGCCAGTAGGCCACGAGCTCCTGCTCGGCATCGCTTCCGCGACGGCGCTTGGTGAGGTACATGTCGAGTCCCATTTCGATGCTTCCTTTCAAGTGGGGGTTTGGGGTTCGTTGTGTTGAGGCAGCTGCCGAGCCAGATCGGCCCGGCAGCTAACCTCGCCCCGGAGGGCCCGGGCCTAGGCGGCCTGGGCGGCTCGGGCTTCCTCGGACGGCTCGGAGGTCTTGGGCAGATCCGAGGCGCAGGATTCGGAGAGTGCGTTGATGTGGTGTCGGATAAGGGCCTTGTTGGCGTCGGCGCCCATGACGATCATCGAGATGGCGTCGAAGCGGAACTGGGCGTCTGCGAACTCGTCGATGTTGTCGCGGAACCAGTTGACGGCGAAGGCCTCTGCCTTGTCGCGGTCTAGGCCCGCATCGTCGAAGCCCTCGCCGAACTCGGCATTGCGGCCCCTGGCTCTTACGAAGACGACCGTGTCCTCGTCCTTGGCGACGATGTCTATCGGGAGCATCCCGCCGTCGCGCTTCCAGGGCTCGTCGAGGATGTCGTAGCCCCTGCGGTTGAGGAACATCGCTGCTGCCTTGTTGACCTTGGTGTTGAAGCTTTCCATTTTGTGACCTCCTAGTCTTGCGGCTCGCCCCTGTGGCTTGCCTTGTGAGATCGCGGGCGCACGGGTTCGCGGCCTGCGCAAGGGAGGAAGCGAAGCGAGGCATGGAAATGAAGGTCTCTCTCGCGCTAGTTTTTCCATTTGTTTTTCGAGACGTGGGCCATGCTCATCCGCTCGCAAAAAGAAATCGAAAAAGTATCGCGGCCCTTGCGGAGGTTTAGCGGTTCCGTGCGAACGTGCGTCGAATAAGGAAAGGCGCGGGCGGTGGGACGCGGATATGGGGGCGCATGGATGCTGGATCTGGGTCAACGCGGCTTCGCTTGGACGACCGCTGGGGTTTCTACATTGTGCGACCATGGGACACCCGGCTAGGATGATCCGGGCGCTCGAAGTATAATGGGGGGCACGTCTTCGTAATACGTTCGGGGGCGCAAGTCGAAAGGTCGAGTGTGGTGCACAACCCCAAGGCAAAGCTCAAGACGCTCTACGTCATGCGCATCCTGCAGGACGAGACGGACGCCGAGCACGGTCTCTCGCTCAGGGAGATCATCGAGCGTCTGGACGACTACGGCATACAGGCCGAGCGCAAGGGCCTCTACAGCGACATCCAGGCTCTTCGCGAGTTCGGGGTGGACATCCAGACCTTCCAGAGGAACCCGGTGCAGTACGCCATCGTCAGGCGAGACTTCGACCTCTCCGAGCTGATGCTGCTTGTGGACGCGGTGGAGTCGTGCAAGTTCCTCACCAAGCGCCAGTCGAGGGCGCTCACCACGAACCTGAAGCTGCTCGCGAGCGACCATGAGAGGGCTCTCCTCGACCGTCGCATACACGTGCCAGGGCGGATCTCGTCGAAGAGCGACAGCGTGTTCGGGTGCATCGACGTCCTGCACGAGGCGATGCGCAAGCACCAGAAGGTCGAGTTCATGTACTACAAGTACAACGTCGACGGAAACCGCTACGCGACCCACGACGGCAAACCGTATCTGGTGACGCCTGTTGGCGTCACCTTCGACGACGGCTACTACTACCTGACAGCCTGGAACGACGACCACGAGGCGATGACGGAGTTCCGCATCGACCGTATGGACAAGCTAAAGGTGTCCGATGAACGCGCAACCAGGAATGAGCAGATAACGCATCATACCTACGAGGGCGACGAGCACGAGAGCTTCGGACGCTTCGTTGGGGACCCGATGACGGCAACGCTTCTGGTGGACGCCGACAAGATAGAGATCATCATGGACCGCTTCGGCGATGCCGCTGAGATCTTCGCGAAGAACAAGGACATGGGCAAGGCCGTGGTGAAGATCCACAAGAGCCCGCAGTTCTTCGGCTGGATGGCAGGCATGGACGGAGCAGTGAAGATAGACGGACCGAAGAGCCTGAAGAAGGAATACTCGGACTATCTGTTCAAGCTCGCGAAAGAGAGCTCGTAGGTTCCGCGATAAGACCCCGATGGGTCGAGACGATAAAGTAAGGAAGCCGAATGCCAACACTCGAATGGATGGGGAAAGCGAAGGTCATTGCCCATCACCAGGACGTGCCTTATAGAGTTCTGGAGCACGTCTACGACTATGGTAGTCAAGACGAATCCGCAGAGGATGGCCATAGCGACAACATGATCATCCACGGCGACAACCTCGAGGCGCTAAAGTCGCTGTTGCCTCGGTTTGAGGGCAAGGTAGACGTAGTCTACATAGATCCGCCGTACAACACCGGAAACGAGGGGTGGGTCTACAACGACAACGTCAACGATCCTCGCATCCTCAAGTGGATCGGAGAGGTCGTCGGCAAGGAGGGCGAGGACTTCACTCGCCACGACAAGTGGCTCTGCATGATGTACCCGAGGCTTAAGCTTCTCCAAAAGTTGCTCTCACAGGATGGGGTCATTTTCATCAGCATCGATGACAACGAGCTCTACAACCTCAAGGAGATATGCGACGAGATATTCGGAGCGAGTTGCTTCGTAGCGAACATCTCATGGCAGAGAACCTACTCGACGCGCAATGACTCCAAGGGCATCGTGAACGAAGTGGAGCATATTCTCGTCTATGGCAAAAGCCCCGATTGGCAGCCTAACAGGCTTGCTAGAACTGCCGAGATGGATGCAATTTATAAAAATCCGGACAACGATATAGAACCATGGACTAGCGATAATCCGGCAGCTCCTGGTGCGGCCACGCACCAGGGAATGGTTTACGCCATTCAGCATGCCTTTACAGGAGAACTGCTATACCCAAGCAACGGCAGGTGTTGGACATTCCAGCAGGATACGATGTTGGAGATAATGAATGGTTGGTGCGATTACGAGTTGCGCGACATTGATGACGAGCATGAACGCGCAAAGATTTGCGGAGTATCAGATGAGGAAATCCGCAAAAACGTTAAGGCAATCATGCTAAAAGAGCCCTTGGAAGTGTCTCGTAGTCGAGCACAAGAGGTTCTTGATCGTGGTCAATGGCCAAAGTTCTTCTATACCAAAAATGGACAGGGTGGATTGCGTCGCAAAACGTATCTGAGCGCTGTTGGAGGGGTACCTCCTTCGAACCTCTGGGAATATGACCAGGCAGGGCACACTGACGCGGCCGCCAAGGAGCTGAAAGCCATCTTCGAAGGGCGCGCAACCTTCGACACCCCTAAACCAAGCAAGTTGATCGAACTCGTGTTGCGCGTGGCGGGAAGTCGCAACTCCGTTGTCCTCGATTCGTTCGCCGGTTCGGGCACAACGGCCCATGCCGTGCTCAACCTCAACAAAGAGGACGGCGGCAACAGGCGGTTCATCCTAGTCGAAGTGATGGAATACGCGGAAGAGATTACAGCAGAGAGGGCGAAGCGCGTCATCGACGGATACACGGAGGAGCACGAAGAGACCGTAGAGATCTTCGACGAGAAGATCACCACCGCGAACCTGAAGAAAGGCAAGGAGTTCTACGATAAAGCCAAGGAAGCTAAGGAAAAGGCCGAGGTCAAGTACGCGAAGGTATCAAACCCGAAGATCGTGGAAGTGCCCGTCGGGAAGAGAACGGAGGCTCACCTCCAAGTGACCGCCACACAAACCCACGAGGAGAACGTAGCGGGGACCGGCGGCTCGTTCGGCTACTACGAACTGGGCGAACCTCTTTTCGTGGACGGCTATTTGAACCCCGGTGTTCCGATCGAGCCGATCCGCGAGTATATCTGGTACACCGAGACCAACACCGAGTACGCGCACGAGCATCATGGCGACCCGTACCTCCTCGGCAGCGAAGGAGGCATCGCCTACTACTTCTGCTACGAGCCCGATAGGGCCGTCCCACTGAACGGTGAGATCCTCGCCTCGATCACCGAAGAGGCCGAGCGATACGTAATCTACGCCGACACGTGCGAGATCTCGCAAGCCGCTCTTGACAAGTACCACGTGGTCTTCAAGAAGATCCCGCGCGACATCACCCATTTCTAGGCAGGCAAGAATGGAACTGAAAACCTATCAGCAGGCAGCGATCAACGACCTCAAGGACTATCTGGCCAGGCTCGGCGAATGCATGGATATGGACAAAGCATTCCGGGAGTTCTGGATGGACAAGGGCGTGCACGTCGGATTGGGGGCCATCGACCCCTATCAGGACATCTTAGCTGAAGTGCCCAACGTATGCTTCAAAGTACCCACCGGAGGCGGAAAGACCTTCATGGCCTGCGCCTCAGTCAAGCCCATCTTCGATGCGCTCCCTGCGCTTAAAACCAAAAGCGTTGTCTGGCTTGTACCGTCAGATGCGATTCTCGAACAGACGTTGAAGAACCTGAAAGACCCCGCCCATCCCTACAGGCAGCGGCTGAACGCCGACTTCGGCGGCCGTGTCGAGGTGTACAGCAAACAGGAGCTACTCAACGGGCAGAACTTCAACCCCACGAGCGTGACCGAGCAGCTGAGCGTCATGGTCCTCTCGTTCGACTCCTTCAGGAGCAACAAGAAGGAGGGACTGAAGGCGTTCCAAGAGAACAGCAACCTCGCGTCGTTCGGGCAGGTGTTCGGAGCGCCAGATTCTCCGGTCGAGAACGCAGATTCCACCGCATTGTTCCAGGTAGTAAACCAACTGAACCCACTCGTCATCGTCGACGAGAGCCATCACGCACGCAGCAAACTATCCATTGACACACTCAAGGACTTCAATCCCTGCTTCGTCCTCGACCTGACGGCAACCCCAAGGAAGGAAAGCAACCTAATCTCTATCACGGATGCGGCTGCCCTGAAGCTGGAGAACATGGTCAAGCTCCCCGTCATCCTGTACAACCGCGCAAGCAAAGAGGATGTGCTCCTGGACGCGATCGACCTGAGGAACAGCCTCGAAGCCCAGGCAATCGAGTCTGAGAAGGCGGGAGCTCCATACATCAGACCCATAGTGCTCTTCCAGGCGCAGCCGAAAGGCAAGGAAGACGCGACCACGTTCGAGAAGCTGCGCGAACAGCTCGTAGCAATCGGCGTTCCCGAGGACCAGATCGCAATTAAGACCGCTGATGTGAACGAGCTGAAGAAGGTCGATCTCCTCTCCCGCGAGTGTCCCATACGCTACATCATCACCGTCAACGCACTCAAGGAAGGTTGGGACTGTCCCTTCGCATACGTGCTGGCGACGCTTGCCAACCGCACGAGCCAAGTCGACGTTGAGCAGATCCTTGGACGCGTGTTGAGGCAACCCCATGCACGAAAGAGCCCCTCTCCCAACCTGAACATCTCTTACGTTCTGACATCGTCGGCCGATTTCCAGCAGACGATCAAGAACATCATCAAGGGCCTCAACGACGCAGGGTTCAGCAAGGACGAGTACAGGGTCGGCGATGACGCGGACGCTATATTCCCAGGCGTGAAGAGCGCGGCACAGACCATCCCGACCGAACAAAAGCTCTGGGACGCGCCAGGAGAAGTCCCCGAGGCGCTGGATTCTGATCCTGAAGGACCGGAGTTCCTGCTGAATTCCGATGCGTTGGGCGGCATGGCGAACCGGCTCACCGATAAGCCCTCAACGACTGCTCAATCTAATAGCGTGGGAGCGATGCTGGCAAGCGCCGCGACTGAAGCCGAGCAATACGACGACGCGCTTAGCAGAAGCGCGCAGAAAGGCACCATAGAGCTGCCAAGCGAGATAAGAGACTCCATGAACGCATATCCGATCAAGCCAGAGTTTCGCGATTCCGTGGAAGAGTTGCGCATACCACAGTTCTTCCGAGAGGAGCATCTGGGCATCTTCGCCGAAGGAGAGTTCTCCTACCTAGACGCCCCCACCTTGGATACGGGTTTCCAGCTAACAGGGAAGCCTTACGACATCGACTTTGCCCATGTTGACAGCGAGGTGGTGCGGATCGACATCGAGAAGGGCGGGAAAGTGCCCAAGGTGATGATGATGTCCAGCGCCGAGCAGGAATACCTGCGAAGCATGATGGAGAACGCGCCGGACGAGAAGAAGCGGCAGTTATGCGTTGACGCCATGTTGAACAGAATCAACCGGTCAAACGAGATCAGCCAGTCCGATCTCGCCAACTACCTCTCGCTCATCGTGGGCAGTTTGGACAAGGACGAGTTGGCCGACCTCGAAAAGGCCCCGCACGTTTATGCAAGAAAGGTAGAGGCCTACATCAAGGATCTCCTCGTGAAGCATCGCATGGGCACCTTCTCGAAGTGGCTGGTCACCGACAAGATCGTTTGCCAACCCGCCTATCAACTGCCGGAGGTCATCAGAACCAACGACGCAAACGACATGTACACGAAGACACTCTATGAGGCCGAGGGCAAGATGAACGGCTTCGAGGAGAGGTTCGCTCTGAGGCTCTCATCACAAGACAACGTGCTCTGGTGGCACCGCAATCCCGAGCGCGGCGACGGCTTCTGTATCAACGGGTACATCAACCACTATCCCGATTTCATCATCATGCTCAAGAGCGGGAAGATCGTCCTTGCCGAGACGAAGGGTGAGATGCTGAAGAACGACGACAGCAGGCAGAAGATAGAGCTCGGTGCGGCTTGGACCAACGCAACCGATAAGCAATTCAGATATTGCATGGTCTTCGACGAGGGCGTTGAACCGTTGTCAGGCGCGTACAGCTTAGAGGGATTCCTTGAGCTGATTTCGGAGATTTAGGGCCTTTGCCCTTATGGAAGAGGAAAGACGCAGTTAGGAAGAGTATGGGATCATTCGCAGACGGATCGATGACAATCTATGAGGCAGTAAAGGGCATAGAGGCCGAAGGTTACGTGATGCCAGCGTTCCAGAGAGACTTCGTCTGGACGGCTGCTCAAATCGAGAAGCTCTGGGACTCCATTCTCTTGGACTACCCCATATCTACGTTCCTCTTTTGGCACATAGACGAATCGAACACCGACGAAGAGACATATTTCTGCGACTTCCTGAAGAAGGTTGTGTTCAACTTCCGAGGCCAATCTGACAGCACGAACTACGAGCTTATAAAGCCCGATCTGTCACGATGCGACACCGCTGTTTTGGATGGACAGCAAAGACTTACCTCTCTATACATATCCCTTTTAGGTGAGACGTTCGGATTGGAAAAATACGCAAGGAGGAAAAGCGGTTCGCGCGTCGTTTCAAAATTGGTCATTGAGCTTGACGAAGAGAGCGCCGATCTTGATGAGAGCGATTACAACAGCCTCAAGCACGACATCCGGTTTAACCGTAAGGTCGGGAAGCTCAGTCCCACTCATTTCGAAATCAAGAAGGTGATGAGCGACGAGTTTCGCAATAAGGACACCCGGAAGGAAGCCATAGAGGCCTCAATCGTTCGCGTCAGAAAACACAACAAGGATAAAGCTCGACAAATCCTTGAAAAGCTGTGCCAAAAAGTTCACGACGAGCCCATGATCAGATATACCCTGATAAAGGATATGACGCAGGACGACGCATTGGAGATGTTCGTCAGATTCAATAGCGGCGGAAAGGCACTAAGCAAGTCCGACATAACCATGGCGATCCTCGAAGCCTATTGGCCAAGCGCCAGATCCGAATTCGGCAAGGTTCTCGTGGGAGAATATGCAAACTTCGGCAATGATTTCATAATTCGAGCGGCACTGATGCTATTCGGCGACGTCGTAAAATCGAACATCAACGAGACCGTTGCCCGAGATTTGAAAAACAACTGGGAAGACTTCAAGAAGTCGCTAGCCATGCTTGAAAACCTGCTCGCGGAGATGGATATTAAGGTTGAGCGCTTCAGCAGTAGCTGGAACGTGCTACTGCCGATCATATATTTCATCTATCAGAATCCGTTGAAGTACAAGGATCATATCGAGGACATCGAGGCCTATCTGACTCGCGCACTGCTGTTCCGGTTCTTCCAATCTGGCACTACGGGAAAGCTCCAACAGCTCAGGAACTACATCAACGAGTACGATTTCGAGATAACTGTTGAGATGCTTGAGCAGATGAATGATCTGAGAGTGACCCAGGCTCGAATTGACGACATCTTAGACGCCGAGAAGGGCAGCGGCGTTGCCGGGGAGGCTCTCTACCTCTTGAATCGCGAGTGGAGCAAGAGCGATATCACCTACCACCAAGATCACCTACATCCAGAGGACAGATTCAGCGAGAGTAAGCCTTCAGGTGTCAGCGCCGAAGAGTGGAGCGAATGGCGTAGCTGGAGAAACCGTCTGGCCAATCTTCAGCTTCTGGAAGGCAGGCTCAACGAAAGCAAAAACGACATGTCGCTACTCGAGTATTTCAACGATATGAATGACGATCAGCAGGCTATCTTCGTCAAGCGTGCGATTCTTCCCGCAGACGTTCCCTTGGATATTGGTCACTTCGGGGACTTTTACAAGCAGCGCCGGGCGCTGCTTGAGGAGAGAATCCTTTCCATGCTCAAGTAACAACAACGCGTACGAGAACGAGAGGCAAAGTATCTTGCA
>OLSJ01001497.1_pt1 | contig 14080 bp, 12 predicted proteins | sample 1672151 | NCBI WGS metagenome assembly OLSJ01 (sample SAMEA3136653, study PRJEB25190) | human gut metagenome | biome: human gut; feature: human-associated habitat; material: faeces | place: Austria | collected 2013 | reverse complement strand
ACGGGATGCCCATGGAGCCCGAATTCGTCAACCTCACGCCGGAGAACCTCGCCGACGAGCACCTCTCCTGCCTCATCCGCGTCAAAAAGTCCCATCCGGGCGTCGAGGCGAAGCGCCGATGGCTGGCCGACCGGCTGCGCGAGGGCCACGTGTTCCGCAAGCTGCAGGTGAAGGACCCGGTGCTCATCGAGTACGCCCCGCTTGAGACGGCGTGGGTCCCCATCGTGGGCGACAACTACCTGTATGTGTACTGCCTCTGGGTGTTGGGCGCGTCCAAGGGGAAAGGGTACGGGCGCGCGCTCATGGAGCACTGCCTGGCCGATGCGCGCGAGCAGGGCAAATCGGGCGTGTGCATGCTGGGCTCGAAGAAGCAGAAGTCGTGGCTGTCCGACCAATCGTTCGCGAAGAAGTTCGGCTTCGAGGTGGTGGATGCCACGGACGACGGGTACGAGCTGCTCGCCCTGTCGTTCGACGGCACCGTGCCGGCGTTCGCGCCGCGCGCCAAGGCGCAGAGGATCGAGCGCGACGAGCTGACGATCTACTACGATTTCCAGTGCCCTTACGTGCCCGGGCATATCGCCGCGGTGCAGCGGTACTGCGAGGAGAACGATGTCCCGCTGACGTTGATCCAGGTCGATTCGCTGCAAACGGCGAAGGACCTGCCCTGCGTGTTCAACAACTGGGCCGTGTTCTACAAGGGCACGTTCGAGACCGTGAACCTGCTGGACACCGCGTATTTGAAGCGGATACTCAAGAAATAGGCGAGACTCCGGCGAAGGGGGTGCGGAATGGGTTTTCTCGAAAGCTTCAACCGCGGTCTGAGCGGGGATGACGGCTACGAGTTCGCGGGCAGGCAGGTGGCGTGCTCGCACTGCGGCGGCACCGCGTTCGACGAGCGGTCGGCGCAGCTCAACACGATGGGCCTCACGTTCCTCGACCTCGATTGGGCGAACAGGAGCGCCACGGTCCTCGTCTGCAAAGTCTGCGGCCACCTCGAATGGTTCTTGTGACACAGGTGCGGAAAGGTATCAAATAGAAGACGATTTTCTGTCGCTATTTGATAGAAATCGCGATTTTGATCAAATAGGAGAGTACAATGACGCTTATATTTGATAACAAACGGGCAGGATCAGTATATGAGCGACTACCCAACGCTGGAAAAACTTTTCTATTCCGACTCGTCGTCCGAGCGCGTCGAGCATGTGAAGGCCGAGGCTGAAAGGCGGCTCAACAACCCCGCCTCATTCCGCACGGGCATCGAGCTGTCCTCGGGGGAGCTCTTCCTGGCAACGCCGCGCGAGCTGTCTCTCCTCAACGAGAAGATGCTTCGGGTGGAGCGCAAAGTGTCCCAGCTCTGGCGCGATTTGCCGGGTATCGCGCGGTGGGCGTACTTGCGCAGCCTCATCATGGACGAGATCATGTTCACCAACGAGATGGAAGGTGTTCACAGCTCCCGGCGGCAGATCGAGGAGGCGCTCGAAAGCGCGGAGGCGAAGCGGCCGACGAAGGAGGCGAAGCGGTTCAGGGAATTCGCCAGCCTTTACCTGGAGCTCACCGATTCGAACCACGTGTACCCTCAAACACCTGCCGACATCAGGGCGATGTACGACAAGGTGGTGGCCGACGCCATCGATGACCGGGATCTGCCGGATGGGAAGCTGTTCCGGGCCGGGCTCGTGGACGTGAAGTCGGCGAGCCAGAAGACGCTTCACACGGGAGTGGGTCCGGAAAGCAAGATCGTCGAGATGATCGACCGTATGATCGAGCTGGTTGCCTCGCCCGACATCCCGCAAACATATTCGGCTATCCTCTCGCATTTCCTGTTCGAGTACATCCATCCGTTCTACGACGGCAACGGAAGGACGGGGCGGTATCTGCTGGCGCTCTATTTGAGCGAGCCGTTGTCGGAGACGACGGTGCTTTCCCTTTCACGCGTGATCGCGGAGAACAAGAGCAAGTATTACAAAGCGTTCGATGTGACCGAACGTCCGATGAACCATGCTGAAGCCACCTTCTTCGTGATGCAGATCATAGAGCTGATCAGATTGGCACAAGACTCGCTCATCGAGAGCATCGAACTGAAGCGGATGCAGCTCGACGCCGCTTGCGCGTGCATGGGGCGGCTAGCATCGGAATGCGAGCTTACCGACATGGCTGTGAACGTGCTGTTCGTCATGGCCCAGTTCCACCTGTTCGGCGCGTTTTCCGAGGCCTCGCTCAAGGATATCGCCGGGAACCTCGAGGTGAGCACGCAGACGGCGCGCCGGTACTTGCAAGAGCTGGAGGGGAAGGGCCTCATCGCAACCGTATCGAGGAAGCCGCTCAAGTTCGTGCTGAGCGACAAGACCGTAGAAGCGCTCGAGATGCCTGCAGCTTAAGGCTGCGGCGCACGGGTTCGCTTAGGATGTCAAAAAAGCGGAGGATTCATTAATTCTCCGCTTTCATCTGGGGAAATAATACCACAAAACGGGCGAAAAGTCGAGTCGTGCATGTGCGCGGGGTTCGCGGTATAACCCTGTGCGAGGTGATGCGCATGGGTTTCTATCTGACGATACCACCGCAGCTGCAACGGGCCGCTGCGCGGGAGGATCTGGCCGTCTGCAACGAGGCGACGGCGAAGCACGGGCTGCGGCTGACCGAGCCGCAGATGATGGAGCTGGTCGAGCGTCGCGGGGACGCGCTGCGCGCGACGGGGCGCGTGGAGTTCGGGCGCGGGGTGGTGCGCGAGCTGGTGCGCGGGTTCTGCGATTCGCCGTACCTCTCGCAGGAGAACTACGCCGAGGCAATCGCCGACGTGCAGGACGTGTTCTACCGCCGCAAGGAGGACGCCGAGGCGGCGGGCGAGCCGATAGCCGATGGCGATCTGGTTGAAGCGCTGCGCCACGCGTTCGATGGCGAGGCGGCAGGGTCGGCGGAGCTTCTGGCCGATGTTCCGGTCGCAACGCTGCGCACGTATGCAGCGCGCGGCCGGACGGGCGAATACGACGAGAAGACGCAGGCCGAGACATTCGAGGAGGAGGCTGCCCATGACGGAGCCGGGGAACGCGTGCGGGATGAGCTCAGCCGCGTGCTGGACGACGAGCGGTGGGAGCGCCCCGGCAACGAGTACGCCGACGGCTTCTACGACGGGTACCACGAGCTCTACCGCATCGGGTTCGACGCCAACAGCCGCATCGGGGGCTCGTCCCTCGGCTGACGGGGCTGCGGACGACGAGGCGTGTCAGGTTGCCGGCGCGCGCGGTGCAGGTACCCCGCCCGAGGTCGGAGAGCGCACGCACGGCCTGGGTCCCACGGCATCGGCAGGCGACGAACCGGCCCGTGCCGCGTCTTCTGTCGAATACGTGCAGTTGGCGCTCTGGCAGGTGCTCGCGAAGCAGGTCGCGCTCTACACGATGGGGGAGAGCAGCTCGCTGCCCGAATACGACGCTCATCGGCTGCTCGCCTCCGCATGCTTTGTGATGGGCATAGACCCCGACGACCCTCAGCCCGACGCAGCCTTCGTGCGGCAAATCGCGGATGAGGGCCCGGAAGCCGTTTTCGAGCGAGCCGTGGCGCGCGTCGAGCGCGAGGCTGCGCGCACCGAGGTGCTGTGGAGGGACGTGTGTCTGGGCACGCCGCTGCTCGAGAGCATCGCACTCGAGGATACGCTGGAGAGCCTGCGCGGGTTTCCCTCGCGCTACGTGCCGCGGTTCTTCGCACATGAGGTGCCGGCCGACATCGACTACCCGTTGGCTCAGTCGGTGCCGGAGTCGCTGCAAGGCGTGGACTACGTGAACGCCTACTTGGAGCGGCTGCTGATAGAGAACCGTTTCCTGCAGCAGTTTGACGTCGCGCGGTGCCGGCGCTTGCTGCGCGCCGTGCACCCGCAGTACGGCGAGCTGATACTCAACCTGTTCGAGCCGGTTGCCGCGAACGCCGTCGGCTGCGTGCTGGCAGGCTGCGATGTGCGCAGCCTGCAGCTGGACGAGGCGGGCTACGCGCGTATCGCCGAAGGGCTTGCAGGGAGCGCCCCGCATGCCTTGGCACGGAAGTTGGAGGACGCCGCGAACGCCGTCTGCGCCGAGCTCGCCGTTGACGACGGCGCTGCCCGTGCCTATGTACGCCGGCTGGCGGGGCAGCTGGCGCCCCGTGTGGCCACGGCCCTGCGCTGCCGCAGCCTGGAGGGCGTGTTCGTCCGCTGGAGCTAGGCGTCCTCGCCGCGTTCCGCAGCCCGCGGCCGAGACGGTGCTCGCGAGCCGGGCCAGAGCACGGAGACGCCCTGCGCGAGGTGCCGCGCGACGATCTCGGTGAGGGGCTTCAGCGCGGCGAGCAGCGTGGAGCGGGCGCCGGGGTCCATGTTCTTGGCGGCCTCCGAGACAAGAGCGAGCGCCTTCGAGCCGCCGCAGAGCAGGTCGGACGCGTCACGGGCGCCTGACGACTCCACCGCTTGGAAGAACGCGTCCACCACCACGGCCGCCTCCTCGTCGTTGAACCGTGCCAGCCATTCCGTGAGCACGGCATCGGCGAGCTGGGCACCGTCGGTGAGCCCATCGAGGTATGCGAAGTCATCGCCCGCGACCTCCCACGAGAACACGCTGTGCTGGTCTATCCCCTTGGCGGTGCTCCTCACCACATGCGGCAGTACGGGCGACTCCATGAGCAGGCCTACGACCGAGTCCTGCGGCACGGTGCGGTGGATGCGGTCCTCGAGCGGCGCCCAATCGGCGGGCGCGAACGTGCCCGCCTTGAATCCGGGACCGTCGTGGCTGTACACGCGCTCGATGCGCCGCTGCACGGCGGGTGGCGCCTTGAGCGCCGCGTACACGGCCAGGTTGCCGCCCTTCGAATGGCCGCCCACGTACACGCGCTTCGGCGCGCGCTGCGCGACGGCTTGCAGGTAGCGCACGGCCTGTTCCTGGGCGGGGACGGGGGCGGTGTAGGCCATGTTGAAGTTCTCGCGCCAGCCGGTGAACGACGTGTCCGTGCCGCGGAAGCCCACGTAGGCGAAGTCCTTCCGATGCACGAACGTCATGGCGGCGAACTGCGTCTGGCGGTCGGTGTCGAACAGGCTCAGGTAGTCGCGCACGCGCATGTCGCGGAAGCGCGGGCTGGCGGCCAGTGCCAGCAGATTCTCCTTCACCATCTGCGGGTCAAGGCCGGTGAACATGGTCGGGTAGAGCTCGGCGCGCAGCGCGTCGGCGAAGCGCACGGCCGTGCGCGTGGGCGATAGCAGGTTCTCCACGATGGTGCCCAGGTCGAGGAACGACGAGCGTTCGCGGAGCGCCGGCACCACCCCCTCGGCACGCACCATGCAGAACTGCGACAGCACGGCCGAGTCCACCGGGTTGAACGGCTTCTCTTCGAACGGGGCGAACTCCGTCGCCAAGTAGTCGAGCAGGTTCATGGGCCTCTCCCTCCGCGCGCGGGCTGTCCACCCATTGTAGCGCTTCGGTTCGCGGCGGGGACGGGTAGGAGGTGCGGAGTGGGCAGGCCGCCGAGCAGTACAAGGCCCGCCTTCCCAAGGGAGAGGCGGGCCTTCGCCGCACGCGGACGGGACGCGTGCGGCAACACGACGCGAGGGAGTCTCTACTGGTCGTTCGAGGAGCCGCTCTGCCCGTCGTCGGTGTTGTTGCCGTTCTTCTGGTCGTACTCGTCCTGGGTCATGACGTCGACCACGTTCACGGTCATCTCGATGACGTTCAGCCCCGTCATGTCCTTGATATCTTGGCCGACAACCTTCTTGATCTGGTCGAACACGTCGGTTGCGGACTTGCCGTACTCCAGCACGATGTCCAGGTCGAGCTTCGTGTTCTTGTCATCGACGACATCGGCGTCAACGCCCTTCGTCTTGTCGTTGCCGCCCAGGCCCTCTTGCACGCGGGAGAGCAGGTTGCCCTTCATGTCGATGATCCCGTCGATCTTCTGGGCGGCCTTCGAGGAGATCTTCTCAACGACGTTCTCGTCGATGACGAGCTTGTACTGCGGCTCGGCCGGAACGCTGTCGGCCTGGTAGGAGCTGGCGCTTGCGTCCTGGCCGTCCATCGATGCGTACGGGTCGTACGTGCTCTTGGCGGAGGTGGAGGGCTTGGTCATGGTTGCTTGGGACATGGTGGTTCCTTTCTATCGTCAGGTGGGTGAAACCGGTTGGGGCGGCGTGCCGGGCATGCGGCCCGACACGCCGGGGCTGCTAGCTGCTGATGCGTTCCAGGATGCCCTTCATGCGCTCGCGGGTTTTCTGGTCGCCGTCGCGGTAGCGGCCGATGGCCACGCCCACGGCGGCGAACACCGCGAGCAGCATCGTGGGCCAGAAGCCCACGATGAGGATGAGCGCCGCGGCGACGAAGCCCACGATGCCGTAGAGCACCGTGTGGCTGTGCTTTTCCAGGTAGGGCGCCGTGGCAGCGCGCATGCTCGCGAACATGCCGGTCTTCCCTTCCTGGGCCTTCGCGGCCGCGTTCGTGATGACGTCGGAGGGCGTCTGCGCCTCGGGCCCCGGCGTCTTGTCCGCGCTCATGGTGGTGCCGGCGCCGGGGACGCCCACCTTGCGGGCGTCGGGGTTCGGCTTGGACGGGTCGCCCTGCGCCGCCTTGGCCTGCTGCTGGGTCTGGTAGGCCTTGGCCGCGCCCGAAGCGGTGGAGCCCTGCTGCGCCGCGCTCTGCTTAGGCCGGCTCTGCTTGGCGTTCGCCTTGCCCGCGCCCGATTTGGACGGGGCCTTCGTCATCGGGGCCGGATGCATGCGTATGGCCGATTGCGTCATAGTTGCACCTCCTTACTTGCCCACGGCATGGGCCGGCACCGGCTGCGTCTGGTGCTGGCGGTGCGTGTCTTCCGAGTACTTCGTGGCCTGCTGCGTGAACGCGGGCGTCACCACGTCGGCGTCGCCGGCGAACGTGATGCGCACGGAGTCCACCGGGTAGCCGGTGAACGCCTCGAGGGTCGAGGAGATCTCGTTCTGCAGCTTCGCGCCCAGCTCGCCCAGCTCGGCGTTGCGGCCGGGATCGATCTTGGCGTGGATGGCCATGCGCGGATCGTGCTTGTTGGTGATATCGACCTTCACGTTGTCGGTCGACAGGCCGTGGTGCGCCTCCACCACGTGCTTCACCGTGGACTGGATGGCGTTCTGCGTGATGGCGATGCTGCCGTTGTCGCGCTCGATCTCAAGCTGCGAGTTCTTGCCCGGCGCGGTGAGCGCGCGGATGAGCACCATCAGCAGGCCCACTGCCGTGATGCCCAGGAGCACGGCTTCCACGACGTAGAACCAGGGCATGGCCATGAGCCACGCGATGGCGGGGAACAGCGGTTCCCACGCGAACCACAGGGCCGCGAGCACACCGATGCCGAGTACGGCAGCGACGACGAACACGATCATGCAGAAGCGCTTGAACTTTCCCATATATGCCGCCTTTCTTTCTCGTGCGCGCATCGCGGTGAGCGGCGCGCGGTCGGATGGAGTGCGACTACTCTAGGGGAAAGGATGGGCGGCGGTAACCGCTTGTACGGAAGTGCGGCCGGACGATTGCCGGGCCGTTAAGGCGGGGATCCGGGGTTCGCTGGGCGCTTGCCTTGTAGGGCAGGCACCCTGTGCTCGCCGCCGCCCGAGGGACGGCCCGTGCAGGCGCGAGGGGGCGCGACGGGGTACGAGGGGGGGGGAGTGACGCGGCCCGCCCTCGGCCCCTTAGCGCTGACGTGGCCGTTTGCTAGTCGATGAGCTCCTCGCCGCGCAGCAGCTCCACGTCCACGAGGGTGCCGGCCTCGAAGCCGTGCTCGCCGAGGGGGGAGACGCGCTGGGCGTTGCTGGCCATGCAGGCGGCCAAATCGCCGGCCTTGAAGTTGAGGAACTCCGCGGTGTAGCCCGAGGGGTTCGCCGGGTTGTCATCGCGGACCAGGTTCACGCGGGCGATGTTCGCCATCTGGGGTGGGCCGCTCACCGCGGCAGCTGCTTGGGCTTGCACGGTGGGGATCTTGCGCACGGGCACGCCCAGGAAGCGTGCGACGACAGCCTGCAGGCACCACTGCGTGCCGTAGTAGGCGGCCATCGTCGGGCCGGGCAGGTCGACGACGGGCTTGCCGTCGGCCACGGCCATCATGAGCGGGCGGCCCGGCACAGCGGCTATGTAATGGTGCACCACGCGTCCGCGAGCCTCGATCATGCGCACGTTGAAGTCCTCCTCGCCTACGGCCGATCCGCCGTTGACCACCACGGCGTCGGCCACGGCCAGCGCCTCGGCGAACGCCCGCTCGAGGGCGGCCTCGTCGTCATGTACGATGGGGAAGATGAGGGGCTCGGCGCCATATTCGATGAGCATGTGCTTCACCATCAGGCTGTTCGTGTCCACGTTCTGGCCGCGGCGCGGGGCGATGCCGGCCGGCACGAGCTCGCTGCCGGTGGGGATGAACGCGATGCGCGGCTTGCGGCGCACGGGCACGAGCGTGATGCCGCCCATGGCGAGCGCCGCCAGGTCGGTCGGGCGGATGGGCAGGCCGGCCTTCATGAGCGGCGCGCCGGCCCTTATGGTGTCGCCCGCCTGGCGCACGTTCGTGCCGGGCCCGACCTGCACGTCGTCGTCGAGAACGACCGAGCCGTCCGGCTGTATGGCGGCCTTCTCTATCATGATGACGGCGTCGTAGGCGTCGGGGAAGTCGTCGCCGGTGTCGGCGCGCACGTAGTCGCGGCCGAGCTCCCAGGAGCTCGTGTCCGGCCGGCCGTCCGCGAAGGCCGCCGACCTCACCGCGATGCCGTCGAACGACGACGCGCGCACCACCGGCAGCGTGTTCGCCGACACCAGGTCGCGCGCCGTCACGCGCCCTACGGCTTCGTCCAGGCTCACCAGCTCGGTGGCTGCCGCCGGCGGCTCCCAGGCGGCGAAGAAGTCCGCGAGCGCTTCCTCCCGCGAAGGGAACCCGTGCATGATCTTCTCTCCCATGTTGCCTCTCCCTGCTCGTGTGGATGTGCTGGCCATATTATAGTACGGAAGAAATATTTTGATATCAGGATATTTGAGAGCGAAGGACGGGTCGAGGGAAGAGCGGCGCGGTCGCCTTGCATCCCCCGCGCCAACCGAGATGAAAAATCGACGCGTGCTAATGCGACGCGGTCTCTATTGCCCGCATGAGCAAATGATCCGCGCCAGTGTCATCGGGTCTCGATGGCGCGCAAGAAAACGGCTTGCGGTGTCACGGGAAGATGCTCAAAGCACCTACGAAAAAACGCGCTTTCGCGCGTTCCTTCGCGAATGTTTCACGTGAAACATTCGTTCGTTATTTGGTTGGCGGAACCGTCGTGCGAGCGCCCTACGCGTAGATCTCCTTCTCCACCACGAGGTCGTTCTTGATCTTGCCGACGAGCTTCTGCAGCGCATCGATGCAGTTCGGGCGGATGTCGGCGCCGATCAGCACGTACATGATGGAATCGCCCACGTCGAGCACGCCCTCGTTCAGCCAGGTGCGCACGTAGTACACGCCGGGCCACGTGAGCGCCTCCTTCTCGGCCGCCGCGACGCCCTCGGCATCGTACGAGAACTCCACCTGCGCCACGTCGCCCAGGCCCTCCACGCCCTCGCGCACGAGCTTCTTCGGCGTGATGCGCACGATGCCGTTATGGGCGAGGAACATGCCGCACTGCGCAGCCTGCGGATCCTGCTTGGCCTCTTTGAGCCACTGGTCGATGGACGGTTCTTGCTGAGCCATGATTCCCCTTTCTCGGTTTCGATAGTGCCATTATACGCTATCGAGAGCAATAAAAACACAGCAATCGAGTAGGAATATGAAAAGCGGAGCTAGGGGCCAATATACGAACGAATGTTTCACGTGAAACATTCGGGAAGGCTGTCGCCGACCTGCGCGACGTAAGGGGGCCGTTGGAAGTGGGGGCTCGGATGCTCATGAGGGCGCGTCTCGTTACAAGAGGTCGAAGCGACGCCTGCGGCTCGCAGCGGGTCGGGCGCAGCACTGGCGCGGGTGCTGTAGGGCGGCGAGGCGCGGGGCGCTACAGGGCGGCGAGGCCGCTGTCGGTCATCTTCTCGATGAAGCGGGCGATGTCCTGGGGGCTGTCGGCCATGTCGTTGCGCACCCACGAGCGGATGACCGAGAGGCACCCGTTCGCCATGAACGTGTACAGGCGGTCGAGCTCTGCTTCGGGCAGGTCGGGGCGCTGCCGGCGCCACAGGGCGATGCTGCTCTCACGCAGCGTTTCCACCACGCGCAGGGGAAACTCGGGGTCGCCGTGCTCGCCGAAGATGGCCTGGCACGAGCGCTCGTTGTCTACGATTATGCGGCAGATATCGTTGCTGAACGCGCTTAGGGACTGATCGGGCAGCGTGGTGCTCAGGGAGCGCATGATGGTGTGCGCCAGTTCGCGTTCGATCTCCTCGTGCAGGTCGAAGAGGTCGCGGTAGTGCGCGTAGAACGTGGCGCGGTTGACGTTGGCCTGCTCGCACAGCTCCTTCACGGTGATCTTCGCCACCGGCTTCTCCACGAGCAGGTCGAGGAACGCCTCGCGCAGCAGCAGCTTCGTGAGCCGGATCCGATGGTCCTGCTTCATGGTTTTCCCACCTTCCGCCCGCCCGGTCGTCGCTCTCCGGTCGCCGCCCCGGCCACTCATCGTCCGCCGCCCGTCCGCCGCTCTCGAGTCGGGCTCGCCCGCTTATCGTGCGCCGTTCGCCCATCGCCCGTCTGCCGCTTGATTGCTTGCCAGCCGTCTGACATTACAACGTCCTTATGCGATATTTTCGATAACGTTCGACATCGGGGACAAAAGTGTCGGTTTGCCGACACATCCGAGAAAATCATCGGTTGAAGATTCGGCATAATGCAATATAACAGTATGAGCGAAAGATAATCAACACGGTGTTGCCAAGCCGGAGCGGTCGTGCACCGACTGTTCCGGTCGCAGGGCCGTGTCGGCGGCAGAAAGGGCGCCTCAGTGGAGCGGTTCAGCGCGTTCGTCACGAATCATCGCGGCCCTATTGTGGGGGTGGCGCTGGTACTTGCCCTTCTGTCGGGAATTGCGGCGCTGTTCGTGCCCATCAACTACGACCTGACGTCCTATCTGCCCGAGTCGGCGGAGTCCACGCGGGCGCTCGAGGAGATGGACGCCGAATTCGACGCTGCCGTGCCCAACGCGCGCGTTATGGTGAGCGGCGCGGATGTGGAGCAGGCCCTCGCGTACAAGCAGCAGCTGGCGGACGCGCCCGGCATCGAGGGCGTTTTGTGGCTGGACGATGTGGTTGACCTGGGCACGCCGCTTGAGATGCTGGATCCTGACGCCGTGGGGCAGTACTACCGCGACGGCCATGCGCTGTTCGACGTGACGGTGGCCGCTGGCCAGGAGACCGAGGCGCTCCAGGCCATCTACGACATCGTGGGCGAAGACGGCAGCGCAACCGGCCAGGCCGTGAACACGGCCGAGTCCAAGGCCATGGCCGGCGGCGAGGTGGCCAACGCGTTCGCCATCCTGGTGCCGCTCATCCTTCTGATACTCGTGCTCTCCACCACCTCGTGGATCGAGCCGGTGTTCTTCCTGCTGGCTATCGGTGTGTCGGTGCTGCTCAACATGGGTACGAACATCTTTTTGGGCGAGGTATCCTACATCGCGTTCACCATCGCGCCCATCTTGCAGCTGGCGGTGTCGCTGGACTACGCCATCTTCCTGCTGCACGCGTTCCAGCGGGCGCGCGAGGAAGAGCCCGACGCAGTGCGGGCCATGCGCACGGCCATGAAGCAAAGCTTCTCCGCCATTGCCGCCTCGGCCGCCACCACGCTGTTCGGCTTCGCGGCGCTCGGCTTCATGCAGTTCCGGATCGGTGCCGATCTGGGGCTCACGCTGTGCAAGGGCATCGCGTTCTCGTTTTTGTGCGTGGTGGTGTTCCTGCCGGCGTTCACGCTGGTGGCCTACAAGCTCATCGACAAGACGAAGCACCGCCGCTTCCTGCCTGCGTTCAAGGGCGTGGGGAAGGTGCTGGCGCCATTGCGCATTCCCGTGTTCGCGCTCGTGCTGCTGCTGGTGGTGCCGTGCTTCCTGGCACAGGCGAACACGTCGTTCACCTACGGCATGGGATCGACCGAGGGCAGCCAGACGCGCGTGGCGCGCGACACCGAGGCCATCAACGAGGCATTTGGCCAGTCCACGCCGGCCGTGGTGCTGGTGCCGAGGGGCGATATCGGCCGCGAGCTGGAGCTGGCGGAGCGGCTTGAGCAGATTCCGCACGTCACGAGCGTGTTGTCGTATCCCACCGCCGTGGGCGCGGCCATCCCCACCGGGTTCCTGGACCCCGCCGTCACCGAGCAGTTCTACTCGGAGCACGATGCGCGCATCGTGGTGTACGCCGACACGGAGTCGGAGGGAACGGCGGCCTTCGCCGTGGTGGAGCAGGTGCGCGCGGCCGTGCACGACCTGTACGGGGATGCGGGCCTCGTCACCGGCATGGCGGCCAGCCTCTACGACATGAAAGGCGTCGTTACCGAGGACAACCAGGTGACGAACCTCATCGCCATCGCGGCCATCCTGCTGGTGCTCGTGCTGACGTTCAAGTCCGCCACGCTGCCCGTCATCCTCATTGCCACCATCGAGTCGGCTATCTTCCTGAACCTGGCCGTGCCGTACTTCACGGGCGATTCGCTGAACTACCTGGGATTTTTGGTTATCAACACCGTGCAGCTGGGTGCCACGGTGGACTACGCCATCCTGTTCACCGACACGTACCGCAAGCATCGGCGCAGCATGCCGCCGCGTCAGGCGCTGGCGCGCACGCTGGGCACGTCGTTTCAGAGCATCCTGGTGTCGGCGAGCATCCTCACCTCGGCGGGACTCGTGCTGTGGCTCACGTCCACGAACAACATCGTGTCGCTTTTGGGCTTGCTGCTGGCGCGCGGCACGCTGCTCTCGTTCTTCCTCGTGGTCACGTTCCTGCCGGCTGCGCTGCTCATATTCGACAAGCTCATTGCGAAGACCACGTGGCATGCGGGCTTTTTCCGCGGCGGCGGACAACTGGAAACGGAAAAGGAGGCTGATGCATGAGGCTTCTGAAGAAAACGCTATCGGAGCTGCGGATGCGGTCGGGCACGCCTGACGAAGCGGCGAGGAAATACGACGGCACGGCGGCTTCTCATAAGGCGACGTGCATGGTTGAAGAAGCGAAGGCGGAGCGACCGGCTCGCTGCGCGCGGAAGGCGCGGGCGCGTTTGTGCGCGGCGTTCTCACTCGTGCTGGCGGGTACGTTGGCTATCGGGCTATGCGGCGGCTCGCCTGCGACGCTCGCGGCCTTGGCGGCGGAGGGCGGCGCTGCGGCGAGTGCAGGCGAAGCGGGCTCCGCGGATTCGGCGAGCGCTGCGGCGACCGGAGCAGCCGTCAACGATACGCCCAAGGAAGAAGTGGTGTACGCGCGGTTGTCTGCGGCGGGAGCTGTGGACAACGTGTACGTGGTGAACGTGCTCAACCCGGACGCGCCGGGGAAGGTGGTCGATTACGGCCCGTACACCGCTGTGCAGAACCTTACCGACGCGAGCGGCGTCGAGCAGCAGGGCGATGCCGTGTCGGTGGACGTTGCCGGCGACTCGCTAAGCTATCAGGGCGACCTGGGCGCGGCGGCGCTGCCGTGGGACGTGTCGGTGGAGTACGAGCTTGACGGCAAGCATGTGGACGCGGCCGATCTGGGCGGTGCGAGCGGCAAGCTGGCCATCTTCGTTACCACGAAGAAGAACACGTCGGTCGACCCGGCGTTCTTCGACAACTACCTGCTGCAGATTACGGTCCCGTTCGTGTCGGACCAGGTGAAGGACGTGGCGACCGAGGACGGGCAGATCGCCCTCGCCGGCTCGAACACGCAGGTCACGTTTACGGGCATGCCCGGCAAGGACGACTCGTTCAGGGTCGAGGCCCAGGTGAGCGGTTTCTCGATGAGCGGCATCAGCTTCGCCGCCGTGCCGTTCTCCATGGGCATCGAGACGCCGGACACGACGGAGCTCGTGTCCGGGTTCCGCCAGCTGGGCGACGGCGTGGGCGAGCTGAAGGCCGGCGCCGACGGCCTGGCCTCGGGCGCCGGCGAGGTCGCCTCGGGCGTCGGCGAGATGGCAGGCGGCGTGAGCGGCCTTGCGGCGGGCGCCG